>JABAOH010005835.1_pt1 | contig 15830 bp, 15 predicted proteins | sample 7062181 | NCBI WGS metagenome assembly JABAOH01 (sample SAMN14538630, study PRJNA623070) | marine sediment metagenome | biome: marine biome [ENVO:00000428]; feature: marine pelagic biome [ENVO:01000023]; material: deep marine sediment [ENVO:00002113]; isolation source: pool of 5 deep marine...
CGCTGAAAGCATCTAAGTGGGAAGCCCACCCCAAGACGAGGTCTCCCAGCGCATAAGCGCTCGGAAGGTCCCCAGGAGACGACTGGGTAGATAGGCGGCAGGTGTAAGCGGAGCAATCCGTGAGCTGAGCCGTACTAATCGACCGCGCGGCTTTATACCCTTTTTCACCTATCGAATGCACGTACACGCACCACACTGCTGGTCCCCTGCCACCCGACTCTACCGGTATTTCCGGTGGCCATAGCGAGGGAGTCACACCCGATCCCATCCCGAACTCGGAAGTTAAGCCCCTCTGCGCCGATGGTACTGCGGGCGCGAGCTCGTGGGAGAGTAGGTCGCTGCCGGATCTAGATCCGAAGACGCCGCGGCTCCAGGGGCACGCGGCGTCTTTCGTTCTCCGCGCCGCCAGCCTTCCGTGGCGCCGCACCTGCCGCCGTAGTATGCTGGCGTTTGGCCGCGCCGCTCCCAGCGCCACCGCCGCTTCCCAGCTTTCGCGAGTCGGCCAGGGCCTCGGCCTACGCCACCCGGCCCCGCGGTCGAGCGGGTCGCAAGCGGCTCGGTCTTCGCTCCGCAACTCTCACCGCTCGCGCGCGCGCCTCTGCCCAGGTAATGGCGAGCGCGCGAAAGAACCTGGAGGGCATGAACAACGCAAAGTCTCCCGAGTCCTACCGTTGCGGCTACGTCGCTTTGGCGGGTCGCCCCAACGTCGGCAAGTCGACTCTCTTGAACGCCCAGGTCGGCCAGCACCTCAGCATCGTTTCCTCCAAAGCGCAAACGACCCGCGAGCTTGTCTCCGGAATCTTGACCACACCGATGCGTACCCAATCGTCTTCCTCGATGCGCCGGGACTGTTCGAACCGCGTACGGCGCTCCAGCAGGCGATGCGCTGGGCGGCGAAACAGGCGCTCGAGGAGGCGGATGCGGTGGTGTTCGTCAGCGATGCCACTCGGCCCGCGACCCTTCCCGATCGCGAGATCGGCGAGCTCGCACGCCGGGAGGGGCGCCGGTTGATCGTGGCGCTCAACCAGTCGGATCGGGTCGATGCCGACGCGGTGACGCGCCTCGTAAGCCGATTGGAGACAACGGGTTACAGGGCTGTGCCGACCTCAGCGATTGAGGGCACCGGGATCGCGCAGCTGATCGAAGTCTTGACGCCGTTGCTCCCCCAGTCGCCGCCGCTGTTCCCAGCAGAGCAGAGCGCCACGCGGTCGGTGCGTTTCTTCGCGGAGGAATACGTACGCGAGACTTGTATGGAGAAATTCCACCATGAGATTCCTTACGGGATCGCGTGCCGAGTCGATGAGTTTCGCGAGGAGGGAGATCCCGTGTAGGTTGGGATCACGATCTTCGTGGAGCGCGAAAGTCAAAAGGGCATCGTAATCGGGCGTGGAGGTGCGGCGATACGAGAGATGGGGCGACGGTCGCGAGAAAAGATCGAAGGAGTGATCGGACGGCCGGTCTACCTCGACCATCGGGTGAAGGTGATAGCGGGTTGGTCACGCAAACGTAATCGGCTGCGTCAGCTAGGCTTTCGGTTGCCGCCCGCTGGTGGGCCGAGGCACTGATGGTGGACAGACAAGCGCGGAGGGTGTAGATAGGATGAAGCGGAAAAAGGCGACGCTGGACGAAGTGCTGCTCGAGGTGTTGGTTTGCCCCAAGTGCCGGGGCGAGCTGGAATACCGGCAGGAGGAGTGCGTCCTCTTGTGCCACAGCTGCAGGTTGCGCTACAATATAGAGGACGGAATCCCGGTCATGCTGATCGATGAAGCCGAACCGTTCTAACTCCTTAGCGCTGCTCGCTCTCGCGGCGCTTTTCGGGGGCCCGCTAGGCGCTCAGGCGCAGGATGGCGCGTCCTACCGCGTCGTATTGCAGGACGACGAGGAGACGCTCGATCCGCGGCCGCACACCCGGAGCGGCGGCGCCGCGTCGGAAGGCGCCGAGTTTCTGCTGCTTCCCATCGGCGCGCGGGCGGTGGGGATGGGGGGCGCGGTGACCGGACTCCGAGGGACGGGAGAGCTGGTCATGTGGAATCCGGCGGGCGTGGCGGCCCTCGAGAACACTCGGCTGCTCTTCAATCATAGCGAGGGCGGGTTCGACACGCGGAGCGAAGTGCTCGCCGTCCTCTGGCCCACCGGCTCGGTGGGAACGCTGGCGGTCACCTACTACCTGGTGGACTACGGCGAGCTGGCGAGCACGAATGTGGAGGGTGCTGTCCAGGGCACCATCAACTTCCGCAACCAAGAGTTCCTGCTCAGCTACGCGACGCGCATTATCGGCCCACTGGAAGCCGGAATCAACTACAAGATCATCCAGCTGGTGTTTCGCTGCGATGGGGTGTGTGCCGAGCACGGGTCGTTTACTCGGACGACGCACGCAGTGGATCTGGGTGTGCTGTACCACCTGCCGGCTGGGCTACCGCTGACGGTGGGTGGAGCGATACGACACCTGGGGTTCGCGCTGCAGGGGGCCAACGAGGACGATCCGCTGCCGACGAGGGTTCGCGTCGGTGTGGCCTATCAGGCGCTCTCGTCATTCACACAGGACAGCACGTTCGCCCTTTCGCTGGGGGTCGATCTGGAAGACGAGTGGCGCGACCTGGGGAAACCCGATCTCATGGTCGGTTCCGAACTGGGGTTCGCCCAGCAGTTCTTCCTGCGAGGCGGATACTCGTTCCTCGACTCCGGCCTGGGCGGGCCGTCGTTGGGGCTGGGGGTGACCTACGATTGGTTCTATCTCGATCTGAGCCGTGGGTTCGACGACCTGAGCACCGCCGCCGGTGAGGAGGCCGTTCAGGTCACATTCGGCGTCATCTTCTGAACTCGACCCGCCCCGCGAGGGGCGAAGGCGGGCGTTCGCAGGTCTTCCGAGAGGGAGGCCTTTTTTGTTTGGGCCTCTGGGCAGCGAGACGCGTAATCGATGGTCGATGAAGGGGATGTGATCGGGGTTCTACAGCGTGCGGAGCGGCCGCTGAAAGCGAAAGAGATCGCTAACGCCCTCAAGTTGGATAATCGGGATTACAGCCAGCTGCGCCGGCTACTGCGCGACCTCGAGCGCCGTGGTCGCGCGTACCGAGGCCGCGGGCGCCGCTACGCCCTGCCGCGTCGGATCAACTTGGTGGTGGGGCGGTTGGAGGTGACCCGAGCCGGGCACGGCTTCGTGGTGCCGGACGAGGGGCAGGGCGACGTGTTCGTCCCCGCACCGCAGCTCCTGGATGCGCAGGCGGGAGACCGGGTCGTCGTACGAGTGGAGAAGCGGCGCCGCGGTCGAAACCCCGAGGGTTCCGTGGTGAGGGTTCTGGAGCGGGCCCGAACGCAGGTGGTGGGCGTTTTCCACCGGCGCGGGCGCTTCGCGTTTCTCGTGCCCGAGGAAGGGACTTTGCGGCGGGACGTGTTCGTGGCCGCTGGGTCTCGAGCGGGTGCCCGCGACGGCGACGTGGTGGTCGCCCGGATCGTCGATTGGGGTGGCGATCAGCACGACCCCGTGGGCGAGGTCGTTGAGGTCCTCGGCCGATCAGGCGATCCCGGCGTCGACGTCCTGGCGATCCTTCACGCCCATGAGCTGCGCTCCGATTTTCCCCCCGAGGTGACACGGAGGGCGGAAGAACTGGCGCGTCGGGGGATCGACCCGTCGGAGCTCGCCGCCCGCGAAGATTACCGTGATCTGCTGGTCTTCACCATCGACCCCGTGGACGCGAAGGACCACGATGACGCGCTATCGATACAACGGCTGGACTCGGACCGTTGGATCGTGGGCGTTCACATCGCCGACGTGTCACATTACGTGTCGCCCGGTTCGGAGATCGATGATGAGGCGCTCGAGCGGGCCACCAGCGTGTACCTGGTCGATCGCGTTCTGCCCATGCTCCCGGAGGCGCTATCCGGGGACCTCTGTTCCCTGCATCCGGGGTCGGACCGGCTGACGGTGTCGGCGTGGCTGACGCTGGATTCGACGGCGGCGGTCAAGTCGGTGCGTTTCGCGGCCGGAGTGATCCGCAGCCACCGGGCGCTCAGCTACGAGGAAGCGCAGGCGATCATCGCGGGAGAGGGGCGGTCTTCCAGTGAGCTTCGGCGCGCCTTGGTCGAGCTTCGCGATCTGGCGCTGCAGCTGCGGCGGCGCCGATTGGCGCGTGGCGGTCTCGACTTCGATTTGCCGGAGGCGCGCGTCATCGTGAACGCGGCCGGCGAGCCCACCCAGATTCGGCAGCTGCTCAGGTTGGAAAGCCACCAGTTGATCGAGGAGTTCATGATCCTGGCGAATCAGTCGGTGGCGCGACTGGCGGAGCGGAAGGCGTGGCCGTTCGTGTATCGGATTCACGAGCCGCCGGACCCGGATCGCTTGGAGCGACTGCGCGAGTTCCTCGGCGGACTGGGTCTCAAGCTTTCCAAGGACGCGGAGCGATCGCCGCGGGCGTTGCAACGACTGCTGGAACGGGTGGACGGCCGGCCGGAAGAGGCGGTGGTGTCCACGCTCGTGCTGCGCAGCATGAAACAGGCGCGATACAGTGCCCAGCGAGAAGGTCACTTCGGGCTGGGGCTCCAAGCGTACACGCACTTCACGTCGCCGATTCGCCGCTACCCCGATCTGGTGGTCCACCGCCTGCTGGGCTCGGGGCTTCTGGGGCGCGGCGCGCCCGACCCGAAATTGGCGGAGCGGCTCGGATTCGTGGCCGAACGTTCGTCTCAGCGAGAGCGGGTGGCGATGGAGGCCGAGCGCGACTCGGTCGAGCTGAAGAAGATGGAGTATATGGAGCGCCACTTGGGAGACGAGTTCGAGGGGACGATCAGCGGCGTGAAGTCCTATGGCGTTTTCGTGCTGGTCGACGACGTCCTGGTGGAGGGACTGGTTCATGTCAGCGAGCTCGAGGACGACTACTACCGGTACGTGGAAGAGGAATACTCGCTGGTGGGGGAGGGGCGCCGGCGGCGCTTCCGCCTGGGGGACCGAGTGCGGGTGCAGGTGGTGGCGGTAGACCGCGCCGCCCGGGAGCTGGACCTCCGCTTTGTGGGCGGATCAGGATAAATTGACGGTCTCAGAAGCCCGCAGTAACTTGAGCGGAAAGCAGAGTGCCAGGAGGACGCCTTCCGCGAGACTCCAAGACAGAAAGAGCCTACTCGTCGCTACATGCCACTACCGCCAGTTATCGTCTTTTACTCTTCCGCCAAATCACCACCTCCACAGGCTTTATCGGACCACGTGGCAGAGCGGGAGTCCAAGCTGTTGGTCGCTGGGGGCACCCGGGACGTCGTGGCGTTGGTCAACCGCGGGCACCCGCCGCTGCTGGTCCTGGACGGGGACGGGGCCGTCAATGAGATCTGTGAGCTGATCGCCAGGCTGCGTTCTGACCCCTTCAGCGCCATCGTGCCGGTGATCGTCTGGTCGGAGAGTGCCGGGGACGAAGTGCTCGATCGCATCCTGGAGGCGGGGGCGGACGACTTCCTCAAACAGAGCATGAACCGGCGTGAGAAGCTACGCCGGCTGGACACCGTCGTGCGCCGCGCCGAGCGCGATGTGGGAGTGCACCCGACGACTCGTCTCCCGGGGACCGCGATGATCGAGCGGGACATCGCGGCACGCCTGGCAGCCGCCGAGAGCTTTGCGGTTTGCTATGCGGATATCGACAACTTCAAGGAGTTCAACGACCGGTACGGCTATGCCCACGGTGACCGTGTCATCCTACTCACGTCGAAGATCCTGCGTGACGTGGTTCGAGCTTTCGCCCCGCACGGGTTTATCGGCCACATCGGTGGAGACGACTTCATCTTCAACGTGCCGCTAGATATCTTTGAATCCTGCTGCCGCGAGGTGCTCTCGATCTTCGACACCCTGATACCTTACCAGTATTCGGAGGAAGATCGAAAGGCCGGTTTCTTTTGGGGCAAGGATCGACGGGGTCAACTGCACCGGGTTCCCTTGATGACGTTGTCGATCGGCGTGGTGACAAACCATCAGCGAGAGTTCACTCACACGGCGCAGGTGGGGGAGCTGGCAACCGAGATGAAGGCGTACGCGAAGACGAAGCAAGGCTCGATCTTCGTCGTCGATCGGCGCCATGGCGAGCGCGGCAAGCGAACGGACCGTGCCGCGACGGCCGTTACCGGAGCGATGAAGGAAGAATCATGAACGTCTCCTGTCCGCAGTGCAAAACCGTGTTCAGAGTCGACCCGCGCAAGGTGCCCGCCAACGGCGTACGCGCGCGCTGCTCGGTCTGCGGTGGGGTCTTCGAAGTCATGCACGAGGACAAGCCGGCTGTCGCCCCGGCGGTCCAGGCGCCCGGATTGGATGAGCCGGTTGGGGCGCCGGCGGTGCCTGAGGTGCCGAAGCGATCGCTGACCGCGACGACACCGCTCACTACGGGGAGGGAAGCCCCCGTGGACGAAGAGAGCGAGATCAGCGTCGCTCCGCCCGTGGCCCCAGGCGCCGCGCCCCAGCCGCGTGAAGAGATCTCGATGCCCGGCCCGGACGCGGCGACCGCGCCCACCATCCAGACCCCCGCTCCGGCCCCGCCCCCGCCCCCGGCCACCGACCGGCCGACCCCGGGTTGGCGCTCTCCATTTGGAGAAAGCGACCAGGAAGCCCGAGCTCGGCGCCTGGCCCGCGCCCTGATCTCCGATGTGGCCGCCTACCACCCCGAACGCCAGGAGAGAGGGCTGCGCGAAGGTCGGCTCAAAGAGCTGTTCCAGGACGAGTTACGGAAGTCGTGGCAGGAGTACGCCGAGCAGGTGGGCCTGGAGACGGCGAAGAATACACCCTATTTCCGCGACGCGCTCAACGAGATCCTTGCCAAAGGCAAGCGAGTCTTTTGATCGCCCTCGGCGTGGAGTCGCCCGGTGGACAGTTCAGCTAGCGACTGAGGGGGAGGCGGCTCGGCGGCGGGGCGTGGCGTTGACCGGTATGGGGGGCCGGGAATATGTTTGCACACGGCGGAGAGAGTCCGGGGCCGTCCACGGGGGGCGGCCCTATCGTTTGTTTTGCTGGGCGGTTAGAGCGCTCAGTGCTAGTAGTTTCTAAACGGTGAGGAGCAGTCATGCCGGTGGTGATGGAGCTCGGTATGCTCAAGGAAATTCGCGAGCGCCTGGAAGAGCTCAGGGGGTATCTTTGACATAACCGCCAAGAAAACTCGTGTGTCCCGGCTGGAGGCCGAGAGCGCCAAGCCCGGTTTTTGGGAGGACGGGGAGCGGGCGCGGGCGGTGATGCAGGAGCTGAATGAGCTGAAGGGCTGGGTGGAGCCGTGGGAGGAATTGGAGCGCCGGGCGGGAGAGCTGCTGGAGCTCGGTGAACTGATCGAGGTCGACGGCGACGCGGAGATGGAGGAGGAGTTTCGAGCCGAGGTTCAAGATCTGGAAAGGGAGGTCGAGGATCTCGAGTTTCGCAACATACTCCGCGGTTCGGAGGCCGAACGTGATGCGTTGCTCACCATCCATCCGGGCGCAGGTGGAACCGATTCTCAGGACTGGGCCGAGATCCTCATGCGCATGTACACGCGCTGGGCGGAATCACACAGCTTCGAGGTCGCGGTCCTCGACCTGGTGCCGGGTGAGGAGGCGGGGATCAAATCGGTGACGCTCGAGATCCACGGTCGCTACGCGTACGGCTACCTTCAGGCGGAGAAAGGCGTGCATCGCCTAGTCCGCATCTCTCCGTTCGATCAGCAGGGCCGCCGCCACACTTCCTTCGCATCGGTGTTCGTGTATCCGGTCGTAGACGACGCGGTTGAGGTGGAGGTCAAGTCGGAGGACCTTCGCATCGACACGTATCGCGCGTCGGGCAAGGGCGGCCAGCACGTGAACAAGACCGACTCGGCGGTGCGCATCACACACATCCCGACCGGTATCGTGGTTTCCTGTCAGCAGGAGCGGAGCCAACATCGTAACCGCAACACGGCAATGAAGATGTTGCGGGCGGCGCTTTACGAGCGCGCGCTGGAAGAGCAGCGCAAGGAGCGTGAGAAGATCGACGAGGCCAAGACGGAGATCGCCTGGGGCAACCAGATACGCTCCTATGTCTTTCAGCCATACACGCTGGTCAAAGATCACCGGACCGACATCGAGCAGAGCGACGTCCAGCGGGTCATGCAGGGCGACATCGACCCGTTCATCATCGGCTATCTCAAGCGACACGGGGCACAGTCGGGATGACCGAGACCGGTGAAGCGCAGCACGTCATCGAGGCACGCCGGGAGAAGCTGCGCCAGCTGCGCGAGCTGGGCATCGAGCCCTATGCATACCGCTACGAACCCACAAGCTCGGCGGCGGGGGCCCTCGATGCGTTCGTCGCGGCGGGTGGCGACGACGGCCCCGACGTTAAGCTCGCCGGGCGTGTGCGCTCGCTGCGACCTCACGGTAAGACGACCTTCGTCCACCTCGAAGACGTCAGTGGCAAGATCCAGATCTACTTCCGCGAAGACGCGCTAGCTGATCGCCGCTACGAGCTGGTGGGGCTGCTGGATCTTGGGGACTGGATCGGGGTGGAGGGCGAGCTGTTTCGAACGCGCACCGGTGAGATCACAGTGCGGGCGAGCGCGGTGGAGCTTTTGGCCAAGACGGTCAGACCGCTGCCCTATGGTAAGGAGGAGGTCGAAGCGTCGGGCGCCACGGTGGTGCATGGGGGGTTCGCCGACGTCGAGAGCCGTTATCGCCAACGCTACGCCGATCTGGCGGTGCACCCGGAGGTGCGCGCCTTGTTCGTCATGCGCACACGGGTGGTGAACGAGATTCAGCGCTTCCTGGACGAGCGTGGCTTCTTGAACGTTGAGACGCCGGTGTTGCAACCGATCTACGGCGGCGCCACGGCGCAGCCCTTCAAGACTTTCCACCGGGCGTTGGAGACCGACCTGTATCTGCGGATCGCGGACGAGCTGTACCTCAAGCGGTTGATCGTGGGCGGCCTGGAGCGGGTTTACGAGATCGGCAAGGTGTTCCGTAACGAGGGGATCGATCGAACGCACAACCCCGAATTCTCCATGCTCGAGCTCTATCAGGCCTACGCCGACTACGAGGACATGATGGAGCTGACCGAATCACTCGTCCACGAGGTCGTGAAGCGGACGACGGGATCGGCGGAGGTCACCTACCAGGGCGCGAAGCTCGACTTTCAGCCGCCGTGGCCGCGGATCACCTGGTACGGGGCTCTGGAGCGCTACGGCGGTCTCGTATCCGAGAAGCTGTCGGACGGGGGTCTGCGTGAGGCGGCTCTGGAGGCCGGCGTCGAGGACGCCGAGACGAAGGGGCGCGCGGCGCTGCTCGACGGGCTGTTCAAGGTGTGCGTCGAGGACCAGCTCCAGGGGCCGACCATCGTCTACGACTACCCGGTGGAGCTGAGCCCGCTGGCCAAACACAAGCGAGGCGGGGGGCGGGAGCTGACCGAGCGCTTCGAGCTCTTCGTGGGCGGCCGCGAGCTGGCCAACGCCTTTAGCGAGCTGAATGATCCGTTCGAGCAGCGGGAACGGTTCGAGGCTCAGGTACGTATGCGAGAGTTGGAGGGTTGGGAGGAGGCGCACCAGGTGGACGAAGACTACATCACCGCGCTGGAATACGGGATGCCCCCCACGGGTGGCATGGGCCTGGGGATCGACCGCCTCGTCATGGTGCTGACCGACAGCGCGTCGATTCGCGAGGTGATTCTGTTTCCCACGCTGAGGCCGGAGTGAGCCAGTGTCGCTAGAGCTGTACCTCGCGTCTCGCTACCTGTCGGCGCGCAGCTCGACACGCTTCTTGAACCTGATCACGATCATCGCGATCGGCGGGATCTGCGTCGGTGTGATGGCTCTGATCGTGGTCACCGGCGTCATGTCGGGGCTGCAGCGAGAGGTGCGGGATCGGATCCTCGGCACCAACCCGCACATCATGGTCACGACCTTCGGCGAAGGCCTGCGGATGGACGATTGGGCAACGCCGCTGCGGCTTGGACGCGAAGATCCCGAGATCACCGTCGCCGAGCCCTTCGTGTACACCGAGGCGCTCATCTTTCAGAACGTGGACTACCAGCAGGGCGTGGCGCTGCGCGGCATCCTGCCCGAGGCCACGCAACGGCTGAACAGCCAGCTCATCGTAGGTGATTGGGACTTCGAGGCCACCCGTTCCGGGCTGCCCGGCATCGCCCTGGGGTTCCGCCTCGCCGACCGACTGCTGGTCTCTCTGGGCGACACGGTGAGCCTGGTCTCCGGCCACGGCGCCGAGCTGACCCCGGCGGGCTTTATCCCGAAATTCAAGAAGTTCGAGGTCACCGGTCTGTTCCGCAGCGGCATGTACGAGTACGACAACCAGATGGGCTACGTGTCGCTGGCGGCGGCCCAGGATTTGCTCGGGCTCGGGGGTGCGGTGACCGGCCTGGCTCTGTGGGTGAAAGACCCCTGGCAGGCCGACGCCGTCGCGGCCCGTGTGGAGGGGGAGTTGGGCTACCCCTACAACCTGCGCGACTGGAAGCAGATGAACGAGGGGCTGTTCTCGGCGCTCAAGCTGGAGAAGATGGGGATGGCATTGATCCTGCTCCTCATCGTGCTCGTGGCCTCGTTCAACATTATCTCGACCCTGATCATGGTGGTGACGGACAAGACGCGGGAGATCGGCATCCTGCGGTCCATGGGACTCACTTCGCGGCGAATACTCAAAGTGTTCATGCTTCAGGGTCTCATTATTGGAGTGGCCGGTACGGCGCTCGGCCTCGCGGGCGGACTGGGGCTGAGCTGGGCGATCGACCATTTCGGGCTGATCTCACTGCCCGGCGACGTGTACCTGATCAGCCGCATCCCCGTCATCCTCGATCCGCTCGATCTGAGCCTCATCGTAACGGCGAGCATCTTCATCTCCTTCGCCGCGACCCTCTACCCCTCGCACCAGGCGGCCGGGCTGGCGCCGGTAGAAGCGATTCGCCATGAGTAGCGAGTCGGCGCGAGCCGAGTTGTCACCTCAGGCGGTCGGCAGCGTGGTTCTCGTCGGGGACGACCTGCACAAGTCGTTTACCGACAGCGACGGTTCGGAGCTACCGATCCTGCGCGGGGTAGAGCTGGAGGTGCATCTGGGGGAGGTGGTCGCGGTGGTCGGGGCCAGCGGGGCGGGAAAAAGCACCTTGTTGCACCTGCTGGGAGGCCTCGATCGCCCCACCCGGGGCGAAGTGAGGCTGGAGGGTCACCCGTTGTCGCGGCTGGACGAGCGGGAGCTCGCCCAAGTCCGAAACAGACGAATCGGCTTCATCTTTCAGTTCCACCACCTGTTGCGGGAGTTCAGCGCGCTGGAGAATATTATGATGCCCCTGTTGATCGGGGGTGTTGAGCGCTCCCAGGCTGAGGCCCGGGCCCAAGAACTGCTGGTGGAGGTGGGGTTGGAGGAGCGGGGAGGGCACAAACCGCCGCAGCTTTCGGGGGGCGAGCGGCAGCGCGTGGCGGTGGCGCGCGCGCTGGCGAGCGATCCGCTGCTCCTGCTGGCGGACGAGCCGTCCGGCAACCTCGATTACCAGACCGCAGCTGGGCTTCACGACCTGTTCTTCCGGCTGCGGGAGGAACGACAGCTGGCGGTCGTCCTCGTGACGCATAATAGAGAGCTGGCCCGGCGTGCGGATCGGGTCCTCTGGCTGCAGGATGGTCGCCTGAATCCTGTTTCCCTATCTCTGGCGGAGCAGGAGGCGATTCCGTGATGCTCTGCGACAACTGCGGGAAGAACGAGGCGGAAGTGCATCTCACTCAGATCGTGGACAACGAGATGACGACGGTGCACCTGTGTCCCGCCTGCGCGGCCGAGAAGGGGCTGGACGCGGGAAGCAGCAAGAATCTTCCGCTGACCGATTTCCTGGCGCAGATGGGGAAAGCGGCGCTGTCGGAGGAAGAGGCCGGGATCGCCGGCCCTTGCAGCTACTGTCACACGACGGTGGACGATTTTCGCAGCACGGGCCGCCTCGGCTGCCCGCACTGTTACTCGATCTACGAGTCGCAGCTGCGGGCGATTCTCCGTCGTATTCACGGCTCGACCCACCATCTGGGCAAGGTGTACGTGCCACCCGCGACCACCGGAGCGGATCTGGGCGCACGGCTCGCCGGGCTGCGCCGTAAGCTTCAGCGAGCGGTGGAGGCCGAAGACTTCGAGCGCGCCGCCGTGATTCGAGATCAGATCCGCGAGTTAGAGGCGGCGATCGACGCATGAAGCGTTTCGACCTGACCACGATGCCCGACTTCGGTCTCAGCTGGCTGGACGCCAGTGGACCTCACCGTGACATCGTGCTGTCCTCGCGGGTGCGAATCGCTCGCAACCTTCAGGGCTACCCCTTCTCGGTCCGGGCCAAACCGTCGGATCGCGCCGCTATTCTCTCCACCGTACGGGAGGTGCTGGAACGCACCGCGCTGTTGCGCGATTGCGTCCTGGTGGAGATCGACCAGCTCGACGCGCGTGGGAGGCAGATCTTACTGGAGCGTCACCTGGTGAGCCGCGAACTGATCGCGGGGACGGGGCCCGAGCGGCCGTCCGCGTCCGCACTGGCGGCGTCGGCNNCACCTGCGCCTGCAGAGCCTGGCCAGCGGTTTCAGCCCTCGGGACGCCTGGCGCCGCGTCGACTCGCTCGACGAGGCGCTGGGAAGCGTCCTGCCGTACGCATATCATCACGAGTTCGGCCACCTCACCTCGTGCCCCACCAACTGCGGTACCGGCCTCCGGGCATCGGTCCTGATCCACCTGCCCGGGTTGGTGCTGACCAAGGAGATCAATAAGGTGCTGCAGGGGATCACCCAGGTGGGGCTCACCTTCCGTGGTCTCTACGGCGAAGGCTCTGAGGTCATCGGCAACCTGTTTCAGGTGTCGAATCAAACGACACTAGGTAAGAGCGAGGAAGATCTGATCGACCACCTGCAGAAGATCGTGGGCCAGGTGGTCGAATACGAGCAGAAGGCGCGGGCCGTCCTGTTGCGAGACGCGCCGAACGTGATAGAGGACAAGGTGTGGCGAGCGTACGGGTTGCTGCGCTACGCGCGCTCGCTGGCGTTCGATGAGATGATGAACCTGTTGTCCGGCGTCCGTTTGGGCCTGTCTCTGAAACTTCTCTCCGGGCCCAGTGTATATGTGCTCAACAGGACCATGGTCTTCGCCCAGAACGCCCACCTGGAGGAAGCCAGCGAGGGGAAGCTCTCCGGCGGGGAGCTTGACATCCAGCGTGCGAATTACGTGCGTAGAGCCCTCGCGGAGGCTGAGCCCTCCACGACCGCTTAACCTTGTTAAGGTCCAACGGGTGGACCCTGCCCCCGGGTGAGATGAGGGTTCGATGAATTACAATTTCACTGATCGGGTACGCAAAGTCCTGGCGATGGCGCGCGAAGAGGCGATCCGTCTCCAGCACGACTACGTCGGCACCGAGCACATTCTGCTGGGGCTGATCCGGGAGGGCGAGGGCGTCGCGGCCGCCGTGTTGCTCAACCTGAACGTGGACCTCGATCAGATACAGGAGCGGACCGAGGAGCAGGTTCGGAAGGGGAAGGCGGGGGCGACCATGGGCGAGCTGCCCTACACGTCTCGCGCCAAGAAGGTGCTCGAGTTCGCGGTGGCGGAGGCCCGTGAGATGAGCCACAGCTATGTGGGCACGGAGCACCTGCTGCTGGGACTGCTGCGCGAGGAGAAAGGGGTGGCGGCGCAGGTGCTGGAGTCGCTGGGTGTCACCCTGGAACAGGCCCGGGAGCAGACCCTCAAGTTGCTGGGCACGGACGTGCCGAGTACGAATCCCACCGGACAGAGTGGAAGCGCTGCCAAGGAGAAGAAGTCGAAGACGCCGGCTCTCGATCATTTTTGTCGCGATCTGACGGAGCTGGCGCGCGCCGGGGAGCTGGATCCGACGATCGGGCGCGAGAATGAGATCGAGCGGGTGATGGAGATCCTCTCGCGGCGCAAGAAGAACAACCCGGTATTGATCGGCGAGCCCGGGGTGGGCAAGACGGCGATCGTGGAAGGTCTGGCTCAGTTGATCTCCCGCGGCGAAGTCGCGGACAGCCTCAAGGGTCACCGGGTACTCGCCCTCGACATGGCGGCCGTGATCGCCGGGACGAAGTATCGGGGCCAGTTCGAGGAGCGGCTGAAGGCGGTGATGAACGAGATCGCTCAAAACCGCGACGTCATACTGTTCATCGACGAGGTCCACACGCTGGTCGGGGCCGGAGCGGCGGAAGGTGCGATCGACGCGTCGAACATGCTGAAGCCATCGCTGGCGCGGGGTGAGCTGCAATGCATCGGGGCGTCCACGCTGAACGAGTACCGCAAGTACATCGAGAAGGACGGCGCCCTGGAGCGGCGATTCCAGACAGTGATGGTGGATCCACCCACGGTGGATGAGACGATCGATATCCTCAAGGGTCTGAAGAAACGCTACGAGGACCATCACAAGGTAACGCTGCCGCACGACACGCTGGTGGCGGCGGCGAAGTTGTCGGAGCGCTACATCACCGACCGCTACTTGCCGGACAAAGCGATCGACGTCATCGATGAGGCCTGCGCGCGTGTGCACCTGTCGACCCAGGTGCCACCACCCGAGGTGGCGGACCTTCAGGAACGGCTGAAGGAGATCGGCGGCCTCAAGGATGCGGCGATTCGCGACCAGGACTTCGAGCGTGCGGCGGAACTCAGGGACCGAGAGCGCGAACTGCAATCCGAGATCCGGCGGCGTCGCGAGCAATGGGAGGAAGAACGAAGGACGTTTCGGCCGACGATCAGCGAGGATGACGTGGCGTTCATCGTCTCGCGCTGGACGGGGATACCGGTCACCCGCCTCCAGGAGGGCGAGACCGATCGGCTCCTGCGCATGGAGGAGGAGCTGCACCGGCACGTGGTCGGCCAGGACGAGGCGATCGCCGGGATCAGCCGCGCCATCCGCCGCAGCCGGGCCGGGCTCAAAGATCCCAACCGACCCATCGGCTCCTTCATCTTCAGCGGCCCCACCGGCGTGGGGAAGACGGAGCTGGCTCGGGCTCTGGCGCGATTCCTGTTCGCCGACGAGACCGCGCTCATTCGCGTGGACATGTCGGAGTACATGGAGAAGTTCTCGGTCAGCCGGCTGATCGGCGCGCCTCCGGGTTACGTCGGGTATGAGGACAGCGGCGCGCTGACGAAGGCGGTGCGTCATAAGCCCTACAGCGTGGTGCTATTCGATGAGATCGAGAAGGCGCACCCGGACGTCTTCAACATACTGCTGCAGATTCTCGACGACGGCAGGATTACCGACAACTACGGGCGCGTGATCGACTTCAAGAACACGATCTTGATCATGACCTCCAACGTCGGTGCGCGTGACATCGCCAAAGGTGGCAGCGGCCTCGGATTCCATACGCCGGATGCCCAGGCAAGCTACAATGAGATGGCGGCGAAGGTTAAGGACGAGATTGAGAAAGTCTTCAACCCCGAATTCCTGAATCGGCTGGACGATGTCATCGTCTTCCACCCGCTGAGCAAGGAGCACATTCGGGAGATCGTGGGCGTGCTCATGCGCGATGTGCGAGCACGGCTGGAAGAGGAGGCGCTGAAGCTTCAGCTGACCGATGCGGCGGTCGAGTTCCTGGTCGAGCACGGCTACGACGCCACCTACGGAGCGCGACCCCTGAGGCGAGCCATCCAGCGCTACGTGGAGGATCCGCTGTCTGAAAAGATCCTCATGGCCGAGCTGGCGCCGGGCGACACCATCGAAGTCGATGTGTCCGCTGACGGCGAGCGTCTGGAGTTCAGGGTCCTGTCGTCTTCATCGTTTACCACGTGAGGTTTTCGACCCGCACGCTACTGATAGCGGCCCTCGTCGGTCTGGGGGCGAGGGCCGCGCCGACCGCAGCTCAGACACAAGCCCAAGGGGTCGGAGTCCGCATCGACTCCGTTCGCGT
>JABAOH010153263.1_pt1 | contig 15830 bp, 16 predicted proteins | sample 7062181 | NCBI WGS metagenome assembly JABAOH01 (sample SAMN14538630, study PRJNA623070) | marine sediment metagenome | biome: marine biome [ENVO:00000428]; feature: marine pelagic biome [ENVO:01000023]; material: deep marine sediment [ENVO:00002113]; isolation source: pool of 5 deep marine...
GTCGGCGGCCGGCCATCCGGTGCTGCAGACGCCGGTCTTCGACCGGCTGGCGACGGAGGGCACGATCTTCCTCAACCACTTCGCCCAGGCCAGCCCTTGCGGCCCGTCGCGGGCCTCGCTGTATACCGGCATGTACCTGCAGAACCACCGCTCGGGGCGCAACGGCGTGCCGCTGGACGCGCGCCACAGCAACGTCGCCCTGGAGGCGCGCCGGGCCGGTTACGAGCCGGTCCTGTTCGGCTATACCGACACGACGGCCGATCCGCGCGGGCGCGACCCCAACGATCCGGCGCTCGACAATTACGAGGGGGTGCTGCCGGGCATGGTCGAGGCGCTGCGCCTGCACGACGACCTCGGGCCGTGGCTGCGCCATTTGCGGCGCCGGGGCCATGCGACGCCCGATGGCGCCGCGCCGCATCTCGAGATCTACCGCCCGGTCGACCTCTATCCCGGCGCGGACGGCCGCGGCCCCAGCTTCGCCCCGCCCGGCTATCCGGCCGCGGACAGCCTCGCCGCCTTCATGACCGACGCGATCCTGGCCCATCTCGAGGCGCAGGGCGGCAGGCCGTGGTTCGTGCATGCCTCGTACTGGCATCCGCACCCGCCCTTCATCGCGCCCGAGCCGTACAACGCGCGCTACGATCCCGCGGACATGCCGTCGCCGCGCCGTGCCGCCTCGCTGGCGGCGGAATGCGCGCAGCACCCGTTCGTTGCCTGGCGCATGGAACGCCTGCGCAACCGCACCTGGACGCTGGCCGCCGAAACCTGCCCGACGGAGATGAGCGAGTCCGACCTCGCCCAGCTGCGCGCCACCTATTGCGGCATGATCAACGAGGTCGAGGACAACGTCGCGCGCCTGATCGACTGGCTGCGGTCGAACGGGCAGTACGACGACACGCTGATCGTGATCACGTCCGACCACGGCGAGCAGCTCGGCGATCACTGGATGCTGGGCAAGGAAAGCTACTTCGACGAGACCTTCCACGTGCCGCTGATCGTCCGCGACCCGCGCGCCGCTGCCGGACGGGGCCGCCGCGTCGACGCCTTCACCGAGAGCGTCGACGTCATGCCGACGATCCTCGAGTGGATCGGGATTCCGGTGCCACGGCAGTGCGACGGCCACTCGCTGATGGCGTGGCTCGCCGGCGACACGCCGGCCGGCTGGCGCGATGCGGCGCACTGGGAATACGATTTCCGCGACCTCGTCGGCCAGGCGGCGGAGACCGCGCTCGGCCTGCACAGCGACGAGTGCCAGCTGAGCGTGATCCGCGATCGCACGTACAAGTATGTCCATTTCGCCGCCCTGCCGCCGCTGTTCTTCGACCTCGAGGCGGACCCCGACCAGCTGGTCGACCGCGCCGCCGACCCGGCCTGCGCGGCGCTGGTACTGCGCTATGCCCAGAAGCTGCTATCCTGGCGCATGACCAATGACGAGCGCACCCTGACCCACCTGCATGTCGGCAAGGGCGTCTTCGAACAGCCGAACGCCCGCCGCCCGGTATGAGCACGAGGCTGCCCGAATGACCATCCCCCAGCCGCCGTCCCTGCCCCGCATCATCGGCCATCGCGGCGCCATGGGCCACGCGCCGGAGAACACGATCGCCGGCATCGAGAAGGCCGCCGCGATGGGCGTGCGCTGGGTCGAGTTCGACGTCAAGCTGACCGTTGATGACCATATCATCCTGATGCACGACGACGATCTCGACCGGACGACGGACGGCAAGGGCCCGGTCGCGGCGGCGACCCTGAAGGAAATCCGCAAGCTGGACGCCGGGCGCTGGTTCTCGCCCGATTATACGGGAGAGACGGTGCCGACGCTGGACGAGGCGATGACGGTACTCGCCCGGCATGGCATGGGGGCAAACGTGGAGATCAAGCCTTGCAAGGGCCGCGAGGCGGAGACCGGCGCCGCCGTGGCCGCCGCACTGGCGCAACGCTGGATGAACGGCCCGCAGCCGCCCTTCGTGTCGAGCTTCTCCACGGCGGCGCTGGCGGCGGCGCGCGATACAGCACCGCAGGTGCCGCGGGCGCTGCTCACCCTCGTCTATCTGCCCGGCTGGTCGGCGAAGATGGAACAGCTCGGCTGCGCCTGCTTCCACGTGCTCGACCGCCTCATCACCGAAAAGCGGGCGCGCGAGATCCGCGAAGCCGGCTACCGGGCGCTGGCCTTCACGGTGGACGACGGGGCGCGCGCGCGGCAGCTTCTGTCCTGGGGGCTCGAGTCGATCATCACCAGTTACCCCGACCGCATGCCGCGGGGGTGACCGCGCGCGCGTCGGCGCGGCGCGACCTCATACTTCAAGACGCCCCTGCGGGGCTCCTCAGCATGAGGCTCATATGTTTGTGTCCTCATCCTCAGGAGGCGCGGAGCGCCGTCTCGAAGGGTGAAGTCGCGCAGGCCGGCCGATCCCAACAGAATGGATATCGCCCTAGATGATCGCGTGGCGGACCTTGGCCGAGACCCACTCGCTGAGCAGCACGGTGGCGAGGATGGCGAGCAGGATCACGGTGACCTGCGGCCAGGCGAGGATGTTGAGCGAGGCGCTGAGCTGCAGGCCGATGCCGCCGGCGCCGACGAGGCCGAGCACGGTCGACTCGCGGATGTTGATGTCCCAGCGGAACACCGAGATGCCGGCGAAGGCGGGCATGATCTGCGGCACGATGCCGTAGGCCATGACCTGCCAGCGCGAGGCGCCGGTCGCCTCGATCGCCTCGACCTGGGTGTGGTCGATCTCCTCGATCGCCTCGTACAGCAGCTTGGCGCAGAAGCCGATCGAGCGCAGCGCGATGGCGATGATGCCGGCGAACACGCCGGGGCCGATGATCGAGACCAGCAGCAGCGCCCAGATCAGCGAGTTGATCGAGCGCGACGAGACGATGATGAACAGCGCGACCGGCCGCACGATATACGCGTTCGGCGTCGTGTTGCGCGCCGCCAGGAAGGCCACCGGCACCGCCATGCACAGCGCCAGCAGCGTGCCCAGCGTGGCGATGTTGATGGTGTCCCACAGCGGCTCCCAGATCTCCCAGAGATATTCCCAGCGCGGCGGCACCATGCGGGTCGCGATGTCCTGGGCGATGCGCGGCGAGTCCCAGACGAAGAACCACATCGTGCTGCCGGATATGATCTGCCAGCAGTAAACGAACAGCGCGGTGCCGACCAGCCAGCCGCCCCAGATCGCCAGCTGCTTGCCGCGCTCGCGCCGCTGCCAGACCTTGACCCCCGCTTCGCTCCGCACCGGCATCACTGCACCCGCGCGCGGATCTTGCTGGAGGTGTATTCGGCAAAGAAGACGATGCCGATGATGATCAGGATGATCGCCGCCGCGGTGTCGTACTCGTAGCGGTCGAAGGCGGTGTTGAGCGTCGCGCCGATGCCGCCGGCGCCGACGATGCCGACCACCGCCGATTCGCGGAAGTTGATGTCGAGCCGGTAGAGCGACAGGCCGATCAGCCGCGGCATGACCTGCGGCTGCACGCCGTAATTGATCCACTGCAGCCAGCGCGAGCCGGTGGCCCGGACCGCCTCGGCCTGGCCGGGATCCATCGACTCGATGTCCTCGGCCAGAAGCTTCGAGAGGAAGCCGATGGTGGCGAAGGAGAGCGTCAGCATGCCGGCGAACGGCCCGAAGCCGAACATGGCGACGAAGAAGATGGCGATGATGACTTCCTGGAAGCTGCGCGAGACCGCGATGATGCCGCGGCACAGCAGGTAGATCGGCAGCGGCGCGATGTTGCGCGCGGCGCCGAGCCCGATCGGCACCGAGATGAGGATGCCGATGACCGTGGAGGTCACCGTCATGGTCAGGCTCTCGATGAGACCGTCGCTGATATCGACGATCCGCTGTCCGGCAAGGCTGTCGAACTCGCCGACCTCTATCATCCGCGAGAACGGAAACGGCGGGAAGAACCCGGCCACGAATTTGGCGCCGCGCTCGAGCCCCTCGTAGACGCGCAGCCAGTTGACCTCGATCAGGATCGAGTACCAGGCCAGCACCAGATACAGTCCGGCACCCACGAACAGGCCCCAGCGCAGGGCCCGGCTCTTGATCAGTGGCGGCTTGCGCCAGCGCCGCCCGGTCACGGGGATCGCGGCATCGGCCATGGTCCTAGGTCAGTCCCTCCAGACGCTCCTCGTCCACATCGACGCCGTCGCCGTCCCTTTTCTCGCCCCGGTCCTTCTTGATCGTGGCCGTCCAGTCCTCCTCGCCGTAGATCTCGGTCAGCACCTCCGGCGTCAGCCCGTCGGCGGGGCCGTCGTAGACCACCTCGCCGAGGCGCAGGCCGACGATGCGCGGCACGAACATCTGCGCCAGCATGACGTCGTGGATGTTGATGATGGCGGCCAGCTCCCGCTCCTCGCACAGCTCGCAGATCAGTCGCATGATCTGGCGCGAGGTCTTGGGATCGAGGCTCGCCGTCGGCTCGTCGACCAGCAGCAGCTCCGGGTCCTGGATCAGCGCCCGGGCGATGCCGACGCGCTGGCGCTGGCCGCCGGACAGCTCGTCCGCCCGGTTGTCGCAGTACTCCTCGAGCCCGACCCGGTTGAGCAGGCGGAACGCCTCGTCGATGTCGGACTGGGGATAGTGGCGGAACCAGCTGCGCCAGAAGCCGACATAGCCGAGCCGGCCGGACAGCACGTTCTCCATGACGGTGAGCCGCTCGACCAGGGCGTATTCCTGGAAAATCATGCCCATCCGGCGGCGGGCCTGGCGCAGGCCCGATGCACCCAGCGCGGTGATGTCGACGCCGTCCAGAACGGCGCGGCCGCCGGTCGGCTCGACCAGCCGGTTGATGCAGCGGATCAGCGTGCTCTTGCCGGCGCCGGAGGGGCCGATCAGGGCCATCACCTGGCCCTTCGGCACCTCCAGATCGACGCCCTTGAGCGCCGCCTCGCCGGTCCTGTACCGCTTGCTCAGCCCTTCGAGGCGCAGCATCGGCTAGCGCCTCGCATCACGCGCACGGTCGGCCATCGGGCGTCACTTGCACGCATAGGAGACGTTGTTGGCCTTGTCGATGGTGCGGATGACGGCCCAGTGCTCCTTGTAGGTGATCGGGATGAACCGGTCTTCGCCGTTCTTCTCGAACTCCTCCTTGAGCGAGGTACCCTCCCACTCGAAGTTGAAGAATGCGTCCTTGATCTTCTGCGCGAGTTCCGGCTTCAGGTTGTAGACGTAGCCGTAGCCCGTGGTCGGGAAGGTCTGCGACTTGTAGAGCACCTTGAGCTGATCCTCGCTGACGACGCCGCGCTTGATCATGCGCTGCTTGACCGAGTTGGCGATCGAGGCCGCCGGGTAGTCCTTGTTGGCGACGCCCAGGATCGAGTTGTCGTGCTTGCCCGAGAACACCGGCGTGAAGTCCTTTTCGGCTTCCATGCCGAACTCCGCCTTCAGGATCGCCGACGGCGCCTTGAAGCCGGAATTCGAGGTCGGCGAGGTGAAGGCCAGCGTCTTGCCCTTGATGTCCTCGACCTTCTCGATGCCGCTGCCCGGATGGGTCAGGATCTCCATCTCGTATCCGAAGCCTTCGGGTCCCGACATGATGGTGAAGGACACGAAGCCGGCGCAGTTCACCGCCAGCGGGTTGGAGCCGGTGTTGAAGCCGGCGATGTGCAGGCGGCCGGACCGCATCGCCTCGATCTGNNCACCGGGAAGAAGACGACCTTCTTGCCGGTCTCCTTCTCGAGATGGGTCAGGAAATCGGACCACGCCGTCTTGTAGACCGCCGGGTCCTCGACCGGCGTGTAGGCGAAGATCAGCGTGTCGGGATCGACCCAGTCCTTCGGATCGGTCGGCGGATCGGCCGTGAGGTCGCCGTCGCGGTCGCAGAACCGCACGTCGAGATCGCCGCGCGGGCAATCCTGGGCCGCAGCGGCCGGTCCGGAAAGTAGTAAGAGGGCGAACAGCGCCGGCAGGGCGCAGAGGCCGCGACGGAATGCATTGTTGATCATGTCGATTCTCCCTGAGTCGCGTTCTTGATTGATGAATTCGCCGGACAGCCTAACACCGTGCGACGGCGGTGCAAGTCCCTACATCCCCGTGACGCGGCGATTTCCGGTCGCGGTTTTCGCTTGAGTTTCGAACGAACGAACGGGCATTCCCGGAGGAACGTCCGCCCGCGAAACCGCCCGATCCCCGCACCGCTCAGTGGCCTGCGGTCGGCATGGCGAACACCGCGCCCTCGCGGATGCCGCTGGGCCAGCGCGCCGAGATCGTCTTCACCTTGGTGAAGAAGCGCACCGATTCCGGGCCGTGCATCTGGGTGTCGCCGAACTTCGAGCGCTTGGAGCCGCCGAAATTGTGGAACGCAAGCGGCACCGGGATCGGCACGTTGATGCCGACCATGCCGATCTCGACCCGGTTGGCGAACTCGCGCGCCGCATCGCCGTCGCGGGTGAACACCGCAACGCCGTTGCCGAACTCGTGCTCGTTGACCAGCTTCACCGCCTCGTCGAAGCTGCCGGCCCGCACCTGCGTGAGCACCGGGCCGAAGATCTCGTCCCGGTAGATCGACATGTCGGGCTTGGCGTGGTCGAACAGCGAGCCGCCGCAGAAGAAGCCGCCCTCGTAGCCCTGCAGGCTCGCGCCGCGGCCGTCGACGACCAGCTCCGCACCCGCGTCCACGCCCTGCTGGATGTAGTTCTCGATGCGGTCCTTGGCCTGCTGCGTGACCACCGGGCCCATATCCGCCTTGTCGTCGTTCCACGGCCCGTAGCGCAGCTCCTGCACGCGCGGCTTGATCCGCTCGATGATCGCATCCGCGGTCGCCTCGCCGACCGGCACGGCGACCGAGATCGCCATGCAGCGCTGGCCGGTGGAGCCGTAGCCGGAGCCGATCAGCGCGTCGGCCGCCTGGTCGAGATCGGCGTCGGGCATGATCACCATGTGGTTCTTGGCGCCGCCGAACACCTGGACGCGCTTATTGTGGGCGGTGCCCTCGTGATAGATGTACTCGCCGACCGCCGTCGAGCCGACGAAGCTGATCGCCGGCACGTCGGGGTGATGCAGCAGGGCGTCGACCGCCTCCTTGTCGCCGTTGACGACGTTCCAGACGCCGTCCGGCAGGCCCGCCTCCTTCCACAGCTCGGCCAGGAACAGCGGCGCCGAGGGGTCGCGCTCCGACGGCTTGTTGATGTAGCAGTTGCCGCAGGCGACCGCCATCACCCCCATCCACAAGGGAATCATCACCGGGAAATTGAACGGCGTGATTCCGCCGACGACGCCGATCGCCTCGCGTTGCGAGAAGGTGTCGATGCCGCCGCCGACATTGGAGGAGAACTCGCCCTTGATCAGGTGCGGGATGCCGCAGGCGAATTCGGTGACGTCGATGCCGCGCTGGATCGAGCCCTTGGCGTCGACGATCGTCTTGCCGTGCTCCTTGCCGACGACCTCGGCCAGCGTGTCCATGTTGCGCACCAGGAGGTCGCGGAACGCGAACAGCACCTGGCTGCGCCGCGAGGCGGAGGCCGACGCCCAGTCCGGGAACGCTTTGCGAGCGGCCTGGACGGCGCGGTCGACCTCGTCGGCATTGGCGTAGGGCGCGCGGGCCTGCACCTCGCCCGTCGCCGGATTGAGGATGTCGCCGAACCGGCCGCTGGTGCCCTCGACCCGCTTGCCGCCGATGAAGTGATAAAGAGTCTCGGTCATACCGGTGCCCCCGAATGTTCCAGTGTTGGCGCGATATTACGACGTCCGGCCGAGGCCGTCAGCGCAAATCCGGCCGTCGGCCCTTGGCCTTGCCTCTTGATCCAATTGCATCGTCATTCCGAGCGAAGCGACGCGATCCAGTTTTGACCGCACCTCCTGGATTGCCGCGGCGCTACGCGGCTCGCAATGACGCCGACAATCAACAGCAGTCAGCTTCAGTACCGGCCGAACACCTTGCGCAGGCCGTCGGCCAGCCGGTCGATATGCCTCTTCTCCGCGACGAAGGGCGGGGCGATGCAGGCGGTATCGCCGGTCATCTTGACCAGCACGCCTTCGTCCCACAAATCCTGGACCGCCTGGCCGCCACGGGCCCCGGGCTTTCCGTCCTTGGGCGCGAGGTCGACGCCGGCCAGCATGCCGATGCCGCGGATGTCGGTGACCGCCGGCAGATCCTTCAGCGAGAACACCGCGTCGAGGAAGTAGCCCGACATCTCGCGCGCCCGCTCGAACAAACCCTCCTTCTCGTAGATGTCGAGGGTGGCGAGCGCTGCCGCGCAGGCCGCCGGGTGCGCCGAATAGGTGTAGCCGTGGAACAGCTCGACGCCGCCGGCGCCGGCATCCATGATCGTGTCGTAGACCTCGTCGCTGACCGCCACGGCGCCCATCGGGATGGCGGCGTTGGTCAGCGCCTTGGCCATGGTCATGATATCGGCCTTCACGCCGAAGACCTGGCCCGCGAAGTTGCCGCCGATGCGGCCGAAGCCGGTGATCACCTCGTCGAAGATCAGCAGGATGCCGTGCGTGTCGCAGATCTCGCGCAGGCGCTCCAGATAGCCCTTCGGCGGCACCAGGATGCCGGTCGAGCCGGCCACCGGCTCGACGATGCAGGCGGCGATGGTGTCGGCCCCGTGCAGGTCGCAGAAGCGCTGCAGGTCGTCGGCCAGCTCGACGCCGTTCCTCTCGGGCTGGCCGCGGACATAGAGCTCGTCCTTGCTCCAGGTGTGGCGCATGTGCAGCACGCCGACGACGCCGGGGCCGAACTGCTCCTTGTTCTTGACCATGCCCTGGACCGAGGTGCCGCCGAAGTTGACGCCGTGATAGGCGCGCTCGCGCCCGACGAGGCGGATGCGCTGGCCCTGGCCCTTGGCGCGCTGGTAGGCGAGCGCGATCTTCAGCGCGGTATCCACCGATTCCGAGCCCGAATTGGTGAAGAAGGTGTACGCCAGATCACCCGGGTAAAGTGCCTTCAGCCGCCGCGCCAGCTCGAACGCGGCCGGCTGGCCGTGCTGGAACGGCTGCACATAGGCGCAGTCGCGCAGCATCTCCGATACGGCGTCGGCGATTTCCGGGCGGCTGTGGCCGGCCGGCACGCAGAACAGGCCCGAAGACATGTCGATCAGTGTGCGCCCGTCGTGGCTCTCGCATTCGACGCCCTTGCTGCTCACCATGAGGCGCGGCTTTGCCTTGAATGCCCGGTTGGCGGTAAAGGGCATGAAGAAATGCTCGAGGTCGTTGGTCGGATAACGCATGGCAGTCACTCCGAATACGCGCGACGGCGCGGCCGCGCCAGGTTTGTAGCGTAAGAGCGGCCCGGCGTCCGGCGGATGGAAACCTGCGCGACTCTAGCATTGGCACGAGGATCGCGGATAGGGCCAGCCCCGGCAGAACAGCTTGGCCAGACGCGGACTTCCCCTGACCGGTCGAACTTGTCAGGATGGCGTCGGGTCAGACCAGAGTCGGAGGCCGGGCGATGGACTTCACGGGCAAGGTGGTGCTGGTCACGGGCGGCACGTCCGGCATCGGCGCGGCAATCGCCAAGACGTTCGGCGCAGCCGGGGCGTCCGTGTTTCTGACCGGCCGGAATGCGGCGCGCGGCGACGCCGTGGCCGCGGCAATCGCCGCCTCTGGCGGAACCGCCGCCTTCCAGGCCGCCGACATCGCCGCCGACGGCGCCGGTGGCCGCCTCGTGCAGGCTGTTCTGGACCGCTTCGGCCGACTCGACGTGCTCGTCAACAACGCTGGCATCATCCACCGCGGCACCGCCGAGGAGACCACCGACGCGCAATGGCGGCTGACAATCTCGGTGAATCTCGATGCCGCATTCTACGTCAGCCGCGCGGCGGTCCCGGCCATGCGCCGGCAGGGCGGCGGTGTCATCGTCAACATCGCATCGGACTGGGCGCTGGTCGGCGGGAAACGCAGCGTGGCCTACTGCGCGTCGAAAGGCGGCATGCTGCTGATGACCAAGGCGATGGCGCTGGATCATGCGCATGAACACATCCGCGTCAACGCGGTCTGCCCGACCGACGTCGACACGCCGATGCTGGACGCCGAGTTCGCTGCCCTCGGGATCGCCAAGGCGGACGGCCTCGCCGGCTATGCCGATACCATCCCGATCGGCCGTGTCGGCGCGCCGGGGGACGTCGCCCGGGCGGTTCTGTTCCTCGCCTCGGACCAGGCCGGCTTTATCACCGGAATCGGCCTGCCGGTCGACGGCGGCGCAACGGCCATGTAGGACGCGGGGGCCGTTGCCGCAGGATGGTCCGCCGGCGGGCGTTGCGCCGGGCGCGGCCTGTCCTCAGTGCTTGCTCACGTACACACGGAAACGCCCTTCGACCGCGTCCGGATTGACCAGCATGTGGACGTAGCGCACGCTCGTCGCGTCGATGTACGTATCGTACCTGTCGACCGGCTTCGGCGCATACCATGGCCTCATGGCGCTCTCTGTGCGGGCGGCGATCCGGAAATCGGCAGCGCGGCGCAGTCGGAACCGCCGGGTCCATTTCTCGATCCATGCCGCCGGCACGAGCAGCTCGAATTCGAAATCGTCGGTTGTCACGACGCCGGGGCGCCACCCGTAGGCGACGACAACCGAGTTGACCACCGTGACATCGCCGGGCCGGGATTCGCGGAAGACCCTGCTGTAGTTGGCCTCGTTGTCGCCTTCGTGAACCGTACGCGGCGTCGCATCCGTATAGGACTGGCAGCCCCCGATCGTGAACCCGAGGAGCACGGCCAGAAGCGGTGCCGGCCAGCGACACAGCCGCGGAAGAACGGTCTTTGCGTGCGTGCTCACGGTCGCATGCGGCGATCCGCGCCCGTGCCGGCGCCTGCTGCTTTCATGAATGCTCCTTTCGCGCGAAGCCAATTTCCCGACGGCCTGAACGCAACAATCCCCGACTTGCCCGCCGCCGTCAACGCGGCTTCGGCGGCGTGGACGCCGCCTAGATCTCCCGCCCCTCGAAGCCGTGCGCGCCGTCGCGGGTCTCGATCTCGATGACCCAGAGGTCGGGGTCGCGCGCGGTCTGACGGGCGATGTAATCGTCGGCCTCGGACTCGGTCACGAGGTTGCCGTCGAGCGCCGCCAGCCAACACAGGATCCCGTCGAGGTCGCGCGTCTGCGCCAGCACGCGGCAGCCGAGGTCGAGCCGGTTGACCTTGAGGATCACCATCCCCCCATGCGGGTCACCGCGTCGCGCCACCACGGCCGGCACCGCCGCGGCGGTGAGGCGGCGCAGATGCGCCTTGATCCACAGTTCTGTGGGGATTCGCCCGTCCGCCACCGTTACCGTCCCGTCTGCCTCCAATCATGGGTCAGACGTACGGCGTCGTAGACTTCGTACGTCTGCAGCCGCTGCGCCAGTAGGTCGGCCAACAGCATTCGCATGGCTATCCCGGTTCGGCTGGCTGGCGGCGGCATGGCGGGGACCGGCGGGCCGCCAGCCTATATGCCGGAATATGAGGGATGGAGAGGCCACCCTGGCACGTGAAGCGATGCGCGAACGTTCTACTGCAGTGCGGCAACGGTTTTGTCCGTTTCCGCGCCGGCGGCGCCGTTTCGCCGCTCGTCGCGCGGCGTGCGCCCGAACATGTCGCGGTAGCATTTGGAGAAGTGCGATGCCGACGTGAATCCGCAAGCGAAGGCGATTTCGGTCACCGGCATCGTCGTCTGGGTCAGCAGCAGCCGCGCGCGCTCCAGGCGAAGCCGGAGGTAGTAGCGCGCGGGGCTGGTATTGAGATAGCGGCGGAACAGGCGCTCCAGCTGGCGGCGCGACAAGCCGACGCGGGCGGCGATATCCTCCCGGCTCAAAGCGTCCTCGACATGCGCCTCCATCGCGCCGATCGCCTGGATCAGCTTGGGGTGGCTGATGCGCAGCCGGGCCTGCAGCGGCAGGCGCTGATTGTCGTGCCCCTCGCGGATCCGCTCATGCATGAACTGTTCGCTTACCGCGGACGCGACGTCGTTGCCGTGGCGCCGGGAGATCTCCGTCAGCATCATGTCGGCGGCCGCGATGCCGCCGGCACAGGTGAACCGGTCGCGGTCGATCTCGAACAGCTCCGCCTGCACGTCGAGATCGGGATGCTGTTCCCGAAAGCCCTCGAGATTCTCCCAGTGAATGGTGCAGCGATAGCCGGACAGGAGGCCGGCATGCGCCAGCACGTGCGCACCGGTACAGAGCGCGCCGACATGGGTGCCCTCACGCGCCCAGCGGCGCAGCCAACCGAACACGACGTTGTCCTGATACAGTTGGGCGCCGATCCCGCTGCACACGACGACGTTGTCGAGGTGCGGCGCGTCGGCGATGCCGCGGTCGGCGATCATCCGCACACCGTTGGACGCCTCGACGGGCTCGCCGTCGCGGCTGAGGATCTCCCATTCATAGAGCTGGCGGCCCGTCGTATAGTTGGCGAGCCTCATCGCCTCGAGCATCGCTGTGAATGCCGACATGGAGAAGTTCGGAATGAGCAGGAACGACACCCGGTCCGGTCGTTCGCCGCTGACTTTCCTGAACATGCGATCCCGCCTCCCTGGCCGCCCTTCCCGTTTGACCCCGATCCGCAATTTTGTCAACGGATTCAGGCCGTCCGGAACGGTGCACCAGCGCGATGGCCCGGCACGGTGTCGCGGTCACGCGCGACCTCGGCACAGCCGCCGGACACGTTCCGACGGGCGATCGCCAGCCCGGGTCGACAGAATCAGGACGCCCTGATTTCCTGCAGGAACCTGTCGACCTCGCCGCGCAGGCCCTCGGCCTGGCGGGCCATCTCCTGCGAGGCGTTGAGCACCTGGCCGGCCGCCGACCCGGTCTCGCCGGCGGCCTTGCTGACCGCCTCGATGTTCTGGTTCACGTCCTGGGTGCCGCGGGCGGCCTGCTGGACGTTGCGGGCGATCTCCTGGGTCGACACGCCCTGCTCCTCGACCGCCGAGGAGATCGTCGTCGCGATGTCGTTGACCTCGCCGATGATCGAGCGGATCTTCTCGATCGCATCGACCGCGCCGGTCGTTTCCTCCTGCACCGAGGCGATCTGCCGCGAGATCTCCTCGGTCGCCTTGGCGGTCTGGTTGGCCAGGTTCTTGACCTCCTGCGCCACCACCGCAAAGCCCTTGCCGGCCTCGCCGGCACGGGCCGCCTCGATCGTGGCGTTGAGGGCCAGGAGGTTGGTCTGCCCGGCGATGTCGTTGATCAGGCTGACGACATCGCCGATCTTGCTCGCCGCCTCGGCGAGGCCCTGCACCGTCGCGTTGGTGGTCTCGGCCTCGGCCACCGCGTTCTGCGCGATCTTCGCGGACTGCAGCACCTGGCGGCCGATCTCGGTGATCGAGGCGCTCAGCTCCTCGGCCGTCGCCGCCACCGTCTGCACGTTGGCGGTCGCCTGGTCGGAGGCCGTGGCCACGTTCGCCGACTGCCGGCTCGTCTCCTCCGCGGTCGCCGACATCTGCTGCGCCGTCGCCTGCATCTCCGTCGCCGCCGACGACACCCCGTCGACCACCTCCTTGACCTGCCGCTCGAAGCGGTCGGCGATCTCCAGCATCCCCTGACGCTTCTCCGCCTCGACCCGCTGGTGCGCCTCGGCCTGTTCCTTTTCGAGGCGCTGCTTGTCGATCGCATTGTCCTTGAACACCTGGACCGCGGCGGCCATGCCGCCGATCTCGTCGCGGCGCTCGCGCTCGGGCACCTCGGCGCTGATATCGCCGTCGGCAAGCCGGGCCATCGCTCGTGTCATGACCCTGACGGGATTGGTTACGGTGCGGCTGAGGGCATAGACCAGCATGACGATCAGCGCCACGACAACGCCCAAGCCCACCAAAATCTGGGTCCTCACCGCCGACGATACCTTCTCGTTCAGCGCATCGAGGGTCCAGGCAACCGCAATGATCCCGATAGCGTCCTTGTCCTTGCCGGACATCACGGGCGCGGCGACGACCAGATGGTCGCCGGTGATCATGGAAACCGTATCGCCGGACTGGAGGCGTGCCTGCCAGCGCTTGGGGACGCCCGACAGATCGTAGGATTGCCACCGCGGGGAATCGTAAGTCGCCAGCACCGCGCCATTCGTGTGCCAGACCGTGATGTTCGCAATGGTGGACCCATCATCGTCCACAAGGTCGGCATAGGTTGCTTCGATGCGGTCCGCCTTGCGCCAACGTACGCCGCCGGAGATCAACGAGGCCAGCATCTGGGTCACCGTGACACCGGTTTCCTCCGACATCGCGCGAAGATCTTTGCGCTGGGTATTCGCGCTCAGCATCGTCATCGCGCTGATGCCGATGATCACCATTATCGCGACAATCAGGACAATCTTGCGCCCGATGGTCAAGACACCCAACTGTCTGGACTGTCTTAATGCTGCACCGGGCGCGCCTGATTTTGTCACATTACCAGCCGTCGCCGCACTCATTGCGATCACCCTTATGCAATATTGTCTTACTTGACGATTCGGCGCGCCCTCAATTGGACAGCAGTTCCACATTGACCCCGATCGTAATGGCTCCGATCACGGCGCCGTTGTCCGGATCAGCGATCGCCATGCTGACCTGCGACTGGTACGTCTGCGTCGACTCGTCGAACTCCACCCCGTCGATGAACACAGCATCCGGGCCGGCCAGGAACGTCTTTTTCCACTTCGCTTCGTCGCCCTGCCAGTAATCCGACGTGGCATCGCTCTGAGCGACGTTCAGGCCGCGGTTGTCCATGACGAAGATTTCGGTGAACAGGCCTTCGCCCTCGTGTTTGTAGCCAAGAAGCTTTTTCGAAGCGGGGCGGCCGAGCAGTTCATCGATCATCGGCCGGACGCTCGAGCCGGTCTCGGCGCGCCACTTCTTGTCGAGCGCGTCGATGTCGGACTGCGCCAGTCCCGAATGCGCCTGATTCTGCGAGCGGATCGCATTGACCAGCAGCGGATCGGAGACCCAGGCCTTGAACGTGCTGTTCACGAGATTGCGGAGCGCGGCATCGCTTTCGCCGGCCGCGTGCGCCATCGGCGACAGGAACATCGTCGCTGCGGCTACCAAAAGGATTTTCCTCATCTCACTTTCCTCTCTTGCAGGACTCTGACATCTGTGAAACCCGAAGCCCTGTCGCGGCCTGGACGCCGCGGGCGTCCGCCATACGCGTGCCGCCAACGGCATCGTACGTACCAAGCTCGCGCAGGTGCTTCCGCTTTCCTATGTATCCGCCGTTTACCCTAACAACCGGTTAATATTTCTATATAAAATTGATAAAACCCGGGACCGATCGCGGGTTTCCCGCAGACATAACAACGCGGTTGGGTCCTTCCTTATTCGGCATCCGTTCATTGCCCCGCGTCCCCGGCGAGTCGACCCGGCTCTGGTGCGGTACCCGAGCGCTGGGTCAAAGCGCGTCGCGCGCGCTGTGCGCAGCCCGTCGGGCCATGATCATGTGCGCGTCGCGCGATCTGGAAATCATGTCGCCCAGGGACATGACCGCCGGTGGCCGCGGACCTACGCATTTGCCATGCCGGCTTGCGTGGACGGAATGCCTGCGGCAAGCTGCCTTGCGTTTACGGAGGTACGCCGTCGATGCCCGGATACTCGATCTTCGCGCTTGTCCGCAACGCGCTGAGCTATCACGAAAACTGGCAGCAGGCGTGGCGCAGCCCGGAACCGAAGCCCGAATACGATATCCTGGTGATCGGCGGCGGCGGCCACGGCCTGGCGACTGCCTATTACCTGGCCAAGGAGCATGGCATCACGAATGTCGCCGTGCTCGAGAAGGGCTGGCTGGGCGGCGGCAACACCGGCCGCAACACGACCATCGTCCGCTCCAACTATCTGTGGGACGAGAGCGCCGCCCTCTACGAGCATGCGCTGAAGCTGTGGGAGGGGCTGTCGCAGGAGCTGAATTTCAATGTGATGTTCAGCCCGCGCGGGGTGATGAACCT
>JABAOH010053440.1_pt1 | contig 15826 bp, 16 predicted proteins | sample 7062181 | NCBI WGS metagenome assembly JABAOH01 (sample SAMN14538630, study PRJNA623070) | marine sediment metagenome | biome: marine biome [ENVO:00000428]; feature: marine pelagic biome [ENVO:01000023]; material: deep marine sediment [ENVO:00002113]; isolation source: pool of 5 deep marine...
TGAAAACTGTTAAGCGACCAGGAACGATCATGGACTTGCCCTATAAACTGAGGCGTCTGCCGTTTATTTAAACCTTTTAGGTGCCACCTTTTGCGGTTTTGTCAAAGCCCATGGCCCAGAACGCGTAAATGGAGGAGAAAATGCTTCGAAGACTGACCTATTTTTCCATCGATTATCCTAAGTTAACCATTGCCATCAGCTTACTGGTGACGATTATTTTCATGTTTCAGTTTCCTAAGATCAAAATCGACACTGACCCAGAAAACATGCTGGAAGCCCATCAAAGGGACCGGGTCTTCTATGACGGGGTCAAAGAAGAGTTTGGGATTCACGATCTGATCGTCCTTGGAATTACCGATGAAAATGGGATCTTCTCGCCGAAGACACTTGGAAAAATCGAAAGGATCGTCTCACAGATTGTGAAAACCAAGGGTGTGATCATCGAGGACCTGATCAGCTTTACCACCACGGACAATGTGAAAGCCGATGGGGAATTCTTGCAGATCAAACGGATCATGGGAAAAGTCCCCGATACGCAGATGGAGGTGGCCCGCCTTAAAAGGGACATTTATAACAACCCTCTGTTTGTGGAGAAGATTATTTCCGGAGACGGAAAAGGGGTGGCCATCTACATTCCTGTCCAGAAAAAGGATATGAGCTACAGGATCTCCAAAGAGATTGAAAAGATCGTAGAGGAAGAGCTCGATGGAACCCAGAAATACTACCTGGCGGGCTTGCCGGTGGCAGAGGACACCTTCGGCCACGAGATGTTCAAGCAGATGGGCCTCACTGCCCCTCTGACTGGCATGGTCATCTTTCTGTTGATGTTTCTCCTCTTCCGAAAGCTCACCCTGGTTATCTCTCCCATGATCGTGGCTATGTTCAGTGTAGCCTGGGGCATGGGGCTTTTGATCGGCACGGGATTCACCGTCCATATCATGAGTTCAATGATTCCGGTGTTTCTCATGCCCATCGCCGTGCTTGATTCTGTCCATATACTGAGCGAGTTTTACGACCGCTACCCCTCGACAAGGGATAGGAGAAAAACCCTTATGGCCGTGACGGACCAGCTTTTTACCCCCATGCTCTATACGTCCATAACCTCTGCCGTGGGCTTTGCCTCCTTGACCCTGGCCCCCATCCCCCCGGTTCGGGTCTTCGGTATCTTTGTGGCCTTTGGGATTATGGCAGCGTGGCTCCTCAGCGTCACACTTGTTCCCGCCTCTATCATGCTGATTCGGGAAGAAAAGCTCGAAAGGAGTTTCGTTCAAAAAAGAAGAGAATCTTTTCTGGACAAAATTCTCTCTCCCATGGGAAGATTCTCCTTCTTCCGAAGACGAGCGGTTGTTCTGGCTGCAGGGCTTGTCTTGGCTTTAGGGATTTGGGGAGTGAGTCGGATTGTCATCAACGACAACCCGGTCAAGTGGTTCAAAGAGGGCAGTAAAATCAGGGTAGCAGATACCGTGATGAACAGGCTCTTCGGCGGAACCTACATGGCCTATCTGGTGGCTAAAGGTGAAAGAGAAGAAACCGTCAAAAGACCTGATGTCATGGAGTACATCGACCGCCTGCAGGATCATCTGGAAGAAGACAATCTGGTGGGGAAAACATCCTCGGTGGCAGACATCGTCAAAAGGGTCAATTATGTTCTACACAAAGAAGATAAAGTCTTTCATCGGGTGCCCAAGACCAAGGAAGAGATAGGACAGTACCTCTTTCTCTTTCTCTCTTCGGGAGACCCCAACGACCTGGACAACTTTGTCGATAACGACTACAAGGATGCCAACATCTGGGTTCAGATGAAAAGGGGGGAGAACAGGGATATGGAAAGGATTGCCCTTGAGGTGGGGAAGTACACCAGAGAGAACCCACTTCCAGAGGGAGTTGAGCTCCAATGGTCTGGCCTCACCTATATCAATAAGATCTGGCAGGATCTGATGGTTGGGGGGATGCTGAAGGCCGTCTTGGGAAGTTTTGCGGTCGTCTTCGTCCTGATGATCGTCCTTTTCAGATCTTTTGGCCTGGGTCTGATCTCCATGATTCCGCTCACCTTTGCGATTGTTCTTTCTTACGGAACCGTTGGCTTTATCGGCAAAGACTATGACATGCCCATTGCGGTCTGCTCATCCTTGAGCCTCGGTCTCGCCATCGACTTTGCCATTCATTTCCTTCAGAGATTTAAGAGAAAATATGAGGAAACCCAAGACTTGGAAAGGACGAATGCCTACATCTTCGGCGAGCCCGCAAGGGCCATCTCGAGAAACGGGCTTGTCATCATTATCGGGTTCCTTCCCCTTACGCTGTCCACCCTGACCCCCTATGTGACCGTGGGGGCCTTCTTTGCATCCCTCATGATCTTCAGCACCCTGTCAACCCTTTTTCTCCTTCCGGCATTGATGGGAATCGTGGGGGGAAGGCTTTTGAAAGGAGGAAGGCGATGAAAGGAAGAGTCATGATCGTTATTCTTGCCACTCTCTGGCTCAGCGTGGCGAACAGCAAAACCCTACCGGCCGAGGAGACTTCTCCGGTAGAGGTGGTCAAGAAATCCCTGAATGCCTTCTACTATCAGGGAAATGACATGAAGGTCAGGGTGAACATGAAACTCATCAACCGGCAGGGCAAGGAGAGAATCAGAGAGTTCGTCATGCTGAGGAAAAACGAACAGCTGGGTGGGAATCAGAAGTATTTTATCTATTTTTTCAGGCCAGCGGATGTGGAGAGGACGACCTTCATGATCTGGAAGTACCCGGAAAAGGACGACGACCGCTGGCTCTTTATTCCCGCCATCAATCTGGTTCGTCGAATCGCGGCCAATGATAAGAGGTCGAGCTTTGTAGGCTCAGACTTCACCTATGAGGATGTTTCGGGGAGGGATGTGGAATCCGATGTCCACACCCTTGTAAGAGAAGAAGAAGTCAACGGAAGGGACTGTTTTGTCCTTGAGAGTGTTCCCAGAGAGGAAGCTGAATATGCAAAAAAAGTCTCCTGGATCGACAAGCAGAACTCCCTTCCTCTAAAGGAAGAATACTACGATCTCCAGCAAGACCTCTACAAGGTTTATGCATCCGATGAGGTGAAGGAGATCGACGGGTTCCCCACGGTGGTCCGAAGGACCATGAGAAATGTCAAAACCGGCCATCGGACCGAGGTGGTGTTCGACACTGTTCAGTATGGGGTGGGACTCAAGGAGAGTCTCTTCTCGGAACGCTATCTCAGAAACCCTCCACGTAGATGGATCAAATGAAAATATGGGTTATTGTGTTGATATTCTTCGTCTTTTTCACCTCCCGGGTCTGGTCCCTGGATCTCTCTTTCCATGGATTTCTCCAGGGGAACTATAGCGTCCGCGTTACCGGCGAGGAGTTTGAGGGACCTGAGGATGGAGATTTTCTCCTAGCAGAGGAACGATTTCAGGCCCGACTCTCAGGGACGTCTCAATCTGGAAACAGCGGTTTTTTCATCAAGGCCGATTTCTTCCATGACGACATTATCAACGATTTTGATATAGACATCCGGGAGGCGTATATCGACTATCTTTCGGAGCGCTATGAGGCCAGAGTCGGGCGCCAGATCATCACATGGGGTGTGGGAGATCTGCTCTTTATAAACGACATTTTCCCCAAGGACTATGTCGCTTTTTTTTCTGGAAGACCTCTGGAGTATTTAAAGATCGGCTCGGATGCCTTGAAAGTCAGCCTCTATCCCGATTTCGTTTCTGCTGAGCTCGTGGTGATTCCCTTTTTCGAGGCCAATAATCTCCCCACTGGGACGAGATTCTTTGTTTTCGATCCATTTCCTCAAATTCGAAACAGAGAAACAGAGGAACCGAGTACAGAGGTTGAGAATACTGAAGTTGCGGTTCGAATCTATCGAAACATTTGGAACTTCGATATCTCTCTGTATGCCTTCAGGGGATTTTTCAGGACGCCTGCCATGAGGCCCGACAATCCGGGAGCACCTACGAAGATTATTTCTTTTTTTCCGGAACTCTTAACCTACGGGCTCAGTCTCCAAAGGGGATTGCTGGGCGGCGTGGTCAGTGTAGAGGGAGGTTATTACGACTCTAGAGAAGACAGGGAGGGAACTGACCCCTTCATCCCCAACTCCCTAACAAAGTATCTCGTGGGTTATCAAAGGCAGCTGTGGAGGGATTTCACCATCGGCCTGCAATACTACGGCGAATTCATGGCCCATCACGATGAGTATGTTGAAAACCTCCCCCAGGGATTCCGCAAGCTAGACGAGTACAGAGATCTTGTTACCATCAGGCTCACCCAGCTTTTGAAGCACCAGACTCTGAAACTTTCTCTTTTTGCCTTTTACAGCCCTAGCGACGAGGACTATCTGGTCATCCCTGAAGTGAAATACAACTTTACCGACGAGCTGTCTCTGGCCCTGGGGGGGAATATCTTTGGCGGAGACGAAGACGCTCCTCAGTTAGGCCAGTTTGATTTGAACGACAATGTTTACACAGTCATAAGATATGAATTCTAGAACCATGTGCCAGAGGGGCGCTTGAAAGGAGGAATCTATCATGTCCTTGAATAATTTCAATATGGAAGCCGCAGCAAAATTCCTGGAAGAAGTAAAACAAAACCCTGAAGCTGCCCAAAAGAGAAAAAGGGTTGAGGGGCAGTGGATCTTTGACGAGGGTAGACCCCAGTTTCAGGCGAAACTGGAATTCAAAGAAGGCGCGCAGGTTCTTGAGGCCGACTTTGCTCCCTTTATGGGAGGGAGAGGAAAGAGGCCTGACCCTATTCAGTACTGCCTTTTTGGCATGGCCTCCTGCTATGCAGGGACATTTATGGCCATTGCCTCAATGGAGGGTGTGAAGCTGGAAAAGCTGAGCATCTCAGTTGAGAACAGTGTTGATCTGAGTAAAACCCTGGGCCTTTCGGAAAATCCCATCGTTGAAGGGGTTGGGGTGACTTTTAGAATTCGGAGCAATGCTCCGAAAGCGAAGATCGAAGCTATCGAAAAACTGGCTCGGGAGAGATGCCCTGGCGTTTACTGTTTGACCAATCCCATCAAACTCGAAACCAGAATCGAGATCGAATAACCCATAAGGGCCGACCGGTGCTGTCGATAGAACAGCCGGTCATCACGATGAGGAAAAGATGAGGGTCCTAAATATTGAATCCAAAGGGCTAAGACTGGGGAGGACGCAAAAGATATTGTGCTCAAGGAGGGCGCCCTCAGATTATCCGGTTTCATAGGGGAAGGATTATGAGTTACCATTTGTTGATAGGCATTACCGAGAAAGGAGGATAGGGAAATGATGGGAGGCTTTGGGATGGGCTTTGGGGGGATCTTCTGGATCGCCATTGTGATCCTAATTGCGGTCCTAGTGTTGCGATACCTCAAACAGGACAAAAGCTCTGGTCGTTCAGAAAGCTCTCCTCTAGATATACTGGTTGGAAATTCAAGGAATTCCCCCGTGGATATATTGAAGGAGAGATATGCCAGGGGAGAAATTGAAAGACAAGAATATGAAGAGAAGAAAAGGGATTTGGTTTAATGTCTCGATCTGGTTGAATGGATTCCCGATTCTGAACGAATTGTCATATGCCAGTCCATGAGGATAAGGAGGTGCAGCAATGGTATACGACGCGGTGAAGTTTGTTCACATTCTGGCGGTCGTGTTTATGTCGGCACCGCTCTATAACCTGATCGTAGTCAACGAAAGGGTAAGACTCGGTAGCGCTCCTTTTGCGGTTGATAGGTACTTTGAGAATATCATTAGGGGAGCAACTCTCAGGTGTTATGTCTATCAATTGACAGCTCTTGTTACGGGACTCCTTCTTCTTCCACTTGCCGGCCTCCCTTGGGCTTCACTGGTTGAAAACGGGGTTCTCCTGGCCAAGGTCTTGCTACTGTTGGCCCTGATGTCTTTGCTTTCAATGGTTCATTTTCGTGTCCAGCCTGCCATCGATAGACTTTTGAATCAGGTAGAAGGAGACCAAATACCTAAGGAGATTGCTGAGCAAATAACTCCATTGCGTATGAGTCGCAAGCGGCTGGCTGCTATCTGCCTCTTTCTTGTTATCATAATTGTGCTACTGGGACTTCAGGTTTTTGCGAAATTCGGCTTCCCCTTGACAGCTCTTTTTATCGTGCTCGCTGCTCTTTTTTCATGGAGAGTCTACAAAACCCCGATTCGTTTTGGCTGGATGTAGAACACGCGATCAAGGTGGTTGAGGGCCGCCGGCAATGAAGAAACGACTAAGAAACTGGATTCACCGCTTGGCTAACGCAGGTAGCCTTCCAGCCGATACGCAAGAGCAACGCCTGCGCAAGGCGATTCTAGTCTTCCTGGTAACAATCTATTGTATTGCGGGCGCGCTGTGGGGAATCGCCTACTTGGCCCTGACTCTCCCCCTTTCCGGAAGTATCCCACTCGGGTATACAGTGGTGTCCGGGAGTAGCCTTCTTTATTTTTTCCGAACGAAACGTTACGGTTTTTTTCGCTTCAGTCAACTCCTACTCATTCTTTTTCTGCCGTTTTTGCTCCATTGTAGTTTGGGTGGTTTTGCCGCCTCAAGTGTTGTTATGATTTGGGCGATCCTCTCTCCCGTAGGCGCGTTGATGTTTGTCGGAACGCGCCAGGCCGTGCCATGGTTTCTCGCTTACCTGGTGCTGATGGTCCTCTCTGGCATCCTGGACGAAAAGCTTGCACAACACGCCGCCGCTATACCCTCTTTAATCGTTATCATTTTCTTCGTCATGAACGTTGGTGGTGTTTCCACCATTGTCTATGTTCTTTTGCAATACTTCGTGCGGGAACGGGAACAGGCTATGGCGGTATTGGGCATGGAGCATCGACGGGTGCTCCAAGAGAAAGAACGGGTCGATAAGATTAAGAGCGTGTTGGCAAATTTCGTTCCGGAAACTGCGAGAAGTATGATTGAAAAGGATCCCGAGAAGGCTCTCTTAGACAAATACATCCAGGACGGTACAGTCCTTTTTCTTGACATCGAAGGCTTTACGACTCTGTCGGAAAAGTACCCCCAAGAAAGGATCAACCGTGTTATTGAATCCTATTTTTCTGTCTTTTTCGATTTGATCCAGAAAAGTGGAGGAGACATCAACGAGACGGCTGGAGATGGGATGATGGTCATTTTTCTGCACTCCGATCCCATCCAACACGCTCGAAATGCGGCTCAGGCGGCTTTAGCGATTCAAGAACGATGTCTGAGAATTTCCGAGACTGGAGACCCCGATCAGTTTCCTATAACCGTGAATATCGGCATCAGCTCGGGAGAGGTGTATCTCGGATCGACCAAAATGAGGGGAACTGAGAGGGTCCGATGGACGTTCACCGCCTCAGGGCCGGTCACCATTCTTGCAGCACGACTTTCAGACTACGCCGATGGAGGGCAAATTCTGATTGGAGAAGAAACCGCTCGCCGTGTGGGAGAGTCATTCCCCTTGACCCGTCTTGGTGAAGTTACTCTGAGGAACTTCAAGGATTCAGCCAAGGTCTACGAGATCCAGACTTCTAGTTTCCGAGGGAATTTCAGTTTGGCGGAAGAGGGATGAGCAGATGGCGATCATTCTGCGACACCTCAGTTTCAACGGGTAATGGCCGTCATTGCTCACGCCGACGACGCGGAATTCACCTGTGGCGGCACCCCTGGTTTGTGGGTTTGGCAGGGAGCTGAGATAGCCTATGTGGTGTGCAGCTACGGCAGCAAAGGTTGGGGTGACCGATCACTATCGCCTGAACAATTGGCTGCCGTGGGCAAAGACGAGCAGCGGGCTGCCGCAGATCTGTTGGGCGTAAAAAAAGTGGACATCACCTCCACTTTTGAGCGCAAGCTCGCAGCGGTTGACTGCCATCAAAGCCAAGTTGACGACCAGCCAGACATTGCCGAGCCGTCCCCGGGCAGCTAATATCAAAAGAACACACTTGAAAGCGGATCATGGGAAAAGGAGGACGGGATGAGGAAAACGCTTGTCTTCGCTTTGATGTTTGTTATCGGACTGATCTTCTATGCCATTGAGGGGAAAACACAGATGGGCCCAGGGATGATGGGAGGCGGTATGATGGGCCGCGGCATGGGACCCGGGATGATGTGGCGTGGATATGGGTTCCAATACGGTCCACAATTCAAGTCCGTGGGAGAACGAATCTATTATACAGGTATTGGTGGCAATGGCTATCTCATTCCCTTTTACGGAGGTCCTATGTGTTTACGGATGCAGGGTGGCGGATGTGTGTCTTGCCACGGTATCCATGGCAGGGGAGGAGTGCCCGTGATGATGGGGACGGCCATCCCGACCGACATACGGTACAAGGCACTCACCGGAAAAGAGAAGCATGTCCACGAGGGGAAAGAGGCTGAGCATGAGTACACAGATACTCTGATCAAAAGAGCCATGACCCAAGGAGTGAGGGCAGACGGTAGGCTTCTGGATTGGAGCATGCCCCGATGGCAGATGTCTGATGCGGATCTAAAGGAATTGATTGAATACCTTAAGGCCCTAGACTAAGAGGCATTCTACCCCTTGTCTGGATGGCCCCTTTATCAGCCCCTCTGATGAGGAATGACCAACGCTTTCCACGTCCGTTGAGGCCAAGGATTCAGGACCTCATATACTCTCGTCTTTCTCAGCTGCTTTCGGGAAGTTGTGCAGACGATTTCTATGACGCTGCGTGTAAATCCAGGTTCTAATCTGAGTATGGAGGGAAAAGAATGGAAAACCTAACAATCGGGCAGCTGGCGAGGAGAGCACGGGTAAACATCGAAACGATCCGTTACTACGAGCGACGAGGGCTGATGCCCGAGCCTCCGCGCCGAGAGAGCGGCTACAGGCAATATTCCCAAACGGACGTCGCTAGAATCCAGTTTATCAAGGGCGCAAAAGAGCTGGGGTTTTCTCTCAAAGAGATTCTGGAACTTCTCTCCCTGCGAGTCGACCCTCAGACGACATGTGGTGACGTGAAGAGGAGGACGGAAGACAAGATCGGCGACATCGAACAGAAGATCAAGGATTTGAAAAGAATGAGAATGGCCCTTGCGACGCTTGCAGCTGCCTGCAAGGAAGAGGGGCCGTCGAGTGCATGCCCAATCCTGGAGGCTCTCAACTCGGAAAACACGCACTCTAGAAAATGAAGGGGTCGTTACGATACCAGAGGATGCACGGGCCGTGGAAACCAAATGAAAATGAAAGGGGTAGAGGCAATGGAAAAAGAACGGAAAGATTTGAATGTCCCTGATCCTTCGGAGACCTGTGGAGATGGAAGTTGTGGATGTGGATGCGGGCTGCCTATGGACACAAACAAGGTTTCTTCCGAACAAAAGGTCCAAGAAGTTGGATCTTCAGCAGACGAGGAGGCATTGGGAGTTGCGGAGAATTCTGTCGATACGAGACCTGTGGAAAATTAGGGGGGCCCGTATTCGAGAGAATGAAAACCTCCATCACCTAGATTTCTTTTGGGAAACTGGGGGCTCTCCCGCAGCCTGAGGAAGGTGACACTGGAGGCAGTTGTATCTCATTCCAGTGACCTGGTCTTTCTTCTGCTCCCCCGAGTATTCATTGAGGTAGTGTGAGGGCGGAACCTTGGTGGCAACGTGTCCTTCCTCTAACTCCACCCCTTCCGAATGACAATCGAGGCAATCATTCGCTGACCTGTTAATGTTGAATTCGACCACGCTGTGTGGCACGAGTGGAGGTGCGCCGGTGTAAGGCCGCTCCAGCTTTGTCGTTTCTCCTGGTGGACTCGTGGAATAGATGTTCATTCCCGGCTGGCCAGAGGCTAGGCCGCCTCCATGAGAGACCCTCATGGATAGGGCACCGGAGCCAAATATAAATCCTAAAGAAAGGAGGATAAACAGTCTAGATTTGCTTGACAAACTCATGGCATCACTCCCTTTTCCATCAGATCTTCTCTATTCTTACGGCACATTTCTTAAAATCCGCTTGCTTGGAGATGGGGCAGTATGCGTCCAGGGTAACCTCATTGATCATCACGTCCTCATCAAACCATGGAACGTAGACCATCCCTTCTTGAGGGGTCACTCTTCCTCCCATCTCAGCATAGATCATTACCTCACCTCTTCTCGATGATATCTTAATCTTATGACCGCCTTTTAGGCCAAGCTTCCTCGCATCATTGGGATGAAGGTTTGCCGTCGCATGGGGGTAGGATTTGTAAAGACTTCTCACCCGTCTCGTCATCGTCCCTGAATGCCAGTGCTCCATGATTCTTCCGGTGCAAAGCCAGAAAGGATACTCAGCATCGGGCACTTCAGGAGGTACCTCATAAGGACGGAGCCAGATGATCGCCCTGTCGTCGTGTTTCTTGTTGCCGTAGAACTGAATACCTTTCCCCTCTTCTACATATGGATCATATTTTTCTCGGTAGCGAATAAGCGTCTCCTTCCCATCAACCACAGGCCATCTCAGGCCTCTCGTCTTGTGGTAAAGGTCAAAGGGACCCAAATCATGACCCGACCCGACACCGAACTGCCGGTATTCCTCCCACAAAGCTCTTTCCATGTAAAAACCAGCCGATTCGCTCGCATCGGATTTCTTATGGCCCGCTGGCAGGGGATAATCCGACGGCGAATAGGCGAAGAGTTTGCCGAGCCCCATTTTCTTTGAAAATTCAATTAGCTGCCACAGATCTGACTTAGCCTCGCCCGGTGGGTCTACCATTTTCTTCCAGAACTGTGTCCTCCTTTCGGCATTACCAAAGGCACCCTCTTTCTCGACCCACATGGCACTGGGCAAAACGACGTCAGCAACTTCGGTCGAACGAGTGGGATAGACGTCTGAAACAATGATAAAGCGCCCCTCCTTCAATGCGCCATTTCGGTAACGATTTAGATTCGGATAATCCTGAAAGGGATTTGCCGTCATGCTCCAAAAAACCTTCACCTCACCCCTGTCCAGAGCACGGACCATCTCGACTGCATGGTATGTCGGTTTGGCAGGAATGGTGCCTGATGGAAGTTTCCACATCTTTTCAGCCTTGGCACGGTGTTCTGGATTGGCTACCACCATATCTGCCGGCAACCGATGGGTAAAGGTGCCAACTTCGCGGCATGTGCCACACGCGCTCGGCTGACCTGTGAGGGAATAGGGCTGATTCCCCGGTTCGCTGATTTTGCCAGTTAACAGATGGAGATTGTATATCAAGTTATTCATCCACGTTCCGCGGGTATGCTGATTCACACCCATGGTCCAAAAGGACATGATTTTCAATTCGGGGTTTCCGTAAATCTCGGCGAGATGGTCGAGGTCCGATGGTGAAACCCCGCTTATCTTTTCCACATATTCTGGCGTATACCTTGAAACGTATTCTTTGTAGATGTCAAATCCTACCAGTTTGGCATCTTCCTTGAACGTGAAACGATCTTGGAGTCCGTAACCGATATTCTCCCTACCCGATTTGTACAGAACATGTTTTTTCAGAAACGGGTCGTTAATCAGTCCTTTTCGAATCAAAAGATTGGCAATACCATTCGCAATGACAAGATCAGATTGAGGCTTGAAGATGATCTCTCGGGCAGCCATCTCCGAACAGCGATTCGAGATGGTTGTGAGATTGATTAGCTGAGAATTCTTATTTGATAGGAGTCTGTCTGTCAGTTTCGAGTAGAGAATAGGATGCATTTCCGCCATGTTCGCTCCCCAAAGGATGAAAGCATCGGCATGAGCGAAATCCTCGTAGGTTCCCATGGGTTCGTCCATTCCAAAGGTGGTCATGAAGCCGGCGACGGCGCTGGCCATGCAATGCCGTGCATTGACCTCTAGACTGTTGGAACGCAATCCTCCTTTCCAGAGTTTTGCCGCCGCGTATCCTTCCCATACGGTCCACTGACCCGAGCCGAACATGGCCACAGAGGCGGGTCCATTCTCCTCTATTGACCGTTTTACCTCCTCTACGATACGATCCAAGGCCTCATCCCAGGATACTTCGGTTAGATCTCCCCCCTTGCTGTATTGTCCATTCTTCATTCGAACCAGGGGTTTCGTGAGCCTATCTTTGCCATATTGGATAAAGGGAAGGGAATAACCCTTGGCACAGAGTGTCCCCTGATTGACCGATGATTTCGGATCGCCTTTGACTGCCATGATCTTTCCGTCTTTCACCCCAACGAGGACAGAACAGCCAGTTCCACAAAACCTGCAGGGCGCTTTATCCCAGGTCAGTTCTTTTTCGGGATCTCCCGCAAAGACCTCGAAAGGGTTCAAAGCGATACTACCGGCAGCCATGATGGCCATCGAACTCTGTTTGAGAAAGCTTCGGCGAGTGAATCTCTTCACGGGTATCTTCTCCTTCCTTTTGCCTCACTCCACGAGTGGCCTTTCCGGTGCGTTCAAAGGAGAGTATCCTCCATTGAATTGCTCAAGAGCTGATACGGCTGGATGTCGAAGGTTTTTGACATGGAAAAACTCATGAGGAAATAGCGATCGGTCATGCGTCAAGGAACAGAGGGGGATATCTGAAGATTTATTATACCTGGGAAGGGTCGTTGTTCTCCAGACCCAGCGTGAACACTTCTGAGAAATTCAGCCCAGCCAGACAGATAATATGGTATGTGGGTTTGAGGCTGGAACTAGGTTGAGGTTTTATGTTTAGGTGATAATGGGCTGGGTTTTTGAACCGGTCTGTGGGAGTGTGAGATGGGGAAATAGGGAGTGCGAATGGTATTCGATACTATGCTTGTGAGAAATGCGGATTTGTGTACGGAGAAAAGGAATGGGCCAAGAAATGCGAGGTTTGGTGTTCAACCCATCGAGGGTGCAGTCTTGAAATAACAGCCCATGTGGTGAAGAACGGATAGAAAAATCGTCCGTGAGGAAGAAACGATGAGAATATCTAGCCTGAAGCCCATTATCGTTAGCTTTCCATCCGCAGTCGTTGCGTCTCTGTGTTGTGTTTTACCCGTTGCTGTGGTTCTGCTCGGGATTGGGAGCGGGGCATTCATGATGTACACGATGAGATACAGTAACATCTTGATTCCTATCGGAGTCGTCGGCGTTGGGTTCAGTTATTTCCTGTATTTCAGGGAAAGGAAAAAATGCAATGCCATGGCGTGCCGGATGGCCGGGGGGAGATTCAATTTGATAGCCCTTGTTTTCGGAACACTCGTCGTCTTCATGGCTGTCGTATTTAACTTCTTCCCTGAAGCTCTAGCCTCTCTATTGGCAGGGAGCTGAAGCCCACAGAGAAAAGGAGAGAAAGGATGAAGCGATTCCCAACGATGATTACACTTCTGCTGATCAGCCTTCTTGCGTTTGTCTTCTATATACACGGTTATGCTACGGCAGATGAGATCATTCTCCGCATCGAAGGGATGACCTGAGCAGCGTGACCTCTGGTCATAAAAAAAGCCCTGGAAGGGCTTGAGGGCGTTGAGAAGGCAGATATCAGTTTTAAGACAAAAACAGGATATGTATCCTTCGACCCTGACAAGGTTAGCCAGAGTTCGGTCGTCAATAAGGTGAACCAGATTGGATTCAAGGCCGAAGTGGTCGAGGAGCCCATGTGATCGCAGAGATAGGGCCTTTTACGAGTTACTGTAATGACCATGGAGTTTTTGGAAAATGCGATTCCGGGGATATTCGTTATTAATGCGATCACCCTCGGAAGCAGTCTTGAGGACATCAGGGTGACATACGTGAACCCATCCCTCGCAGATCTATTTAGATCGGAAGCAGGGGAGCTTGTCGATCGCCCCATTCTCCCTGAGGTCTACTGGGTAAACCCTGAACAGAGGACGAATTACTTATCAGCTCTGTATAGGGATTGGGCTGTTCAGGGCATTGAAGTCGAACTGAAGCGCTCAGATGAAAGCCGCTTCTGGGTCAAGCTATTCAGTAAGGTTTTGAAGTTCCATGACACAGCCTTTCAAGTCCAGGGAACATTGATTGATATTTCGTTACAGAAACAATTGGAAAAAGATCTGAAGGTTTACCAGAGAGATCTGGAGAACATGGTCAAGGAACGCACCAAGAAGCTCGAATTGGCTTATCGTAACTTGGAGGGGAGGAATCGAGAACTCGAGGATCTGATAAAGAAGGTGACTTTCTTGGAAGCGATCCAAAACCAAATGGCAAAGTTTGTTCCGAGAACAGTCAAAAACATTATAGAGAAAAACCCGGAGATGGATTTGGGGAAACAGGACAAAGATGTTTCAATTCTTTTCCTGGATATCAAGGGGTGCACCCATCTGTGCGAGGAGTTGGGAAGGGCAAACATGAACTATATTCTTGAACGGTACTTTTCCGCCTTCTTGGACGATATTCATCGGAACCTAGGGGATGTGAATGAGACCATGGGCGATGGGCTCATGGCTATTTACCAGAGTGAGGACACAAGGGACAACGCTCTAAATTCGGTCCGTTCGGCTCTGGCAATTCTTGACGACACACGCCGGATCAACAAGGAGCTCGAGGGAGAATTTCCATCGGTCACGATCAACATGGGTATCAGCTCTGGCATCGCTGCCCTTGGCGCCACGAAGTTTACCAGCGTTACGGGTGATCGGTGGACATATACAGCTACCGGACCGGTTACCAACCTATCTTCAAGGCTTTGTTCAGCCGCCAGCGAAGGGGCCATCCTCATTGACGAAGAGACAACCAAGAGAACCCGGGGATTCATCGAAGTGAAGGAGATCGGAAAAAGGAATTTCAAGAATATTGAGCATCCTGTAAGCGTATTCATGGTCGTTGACGATGGACGCACTGAATTTACAGTCACGCGCACTGGAGGTGCAAATGGAGGGGGCTGAGGGAATCCTTTTCAAGGTTCAAGGAATGGTCAAAAGAGGGTCCATCACCTGAATGGGATGACCTGATGCCATTGTCTCTGCCCTGGAAGGGACAGAAGGAATCAAGAGAATCGAATACTTGGTCGAAAAAGAGGCCTTTAAGCTGAAGTACCTCCCCACCGTTGTCTCATTGGAGAAGATATTTGAGAAGATAGAACGCCTTGGGGAGGAGCGAAATCTGCCATACAAGAGTTTCGTCATTTCTGTCGAGTAAAGGAGATTTTCGAAACGCCCGCGTGTCTTGCCGATTCTCAGGTTCATCACCTGAGCCTTTATCCCGTGGAGGCTTAAAAAGGAGAAGTGAACCTCCCCTTGGAGAGTCGCGTAGAAACTATACACAATGGGGTTGGAATTTCTTCACTTCGCGAGATTCTTACGCAGCGGATCAAGACTTCCTCGAGATGCCTAAAAGTAGATTCGAACGCCGATTCTTCCAGTAACCTCCTTTGGCATTATCTGGCATGTGTCTTGCTTCCACCAGGTGGATCGCCTCTTGAAACAGAGGTTCTCGGAGGACCAAGAGATGGAATGTGAAGTCTGTGGAAGGCAATTGGACAGATCGAATGCAACCCAAATGTGTCAAATCTGCCGTGAACTCGTCGAGGGAGAGGAGCAAAGGGTGGAAATAAAGGAGCACCGCATTAAGCGCGGCTGTCTCAGATGCGACCAGCTCTTCTGGGCTCAAGGTAAGTTTAATCGGATTTGTCCCGGTTGTGCCGAGAAGAATCGAAACCTCGCCGACGTGGATCGCTATAAACTTCAAATGCTGGAATCCGCAAACAAGCTCGTACATGAGGACTCGGTAATTGATGTCCAGGCGGAAGTTGCTTAGTTCCAGCGCTTATGTGTCTACATCGTCCTTTCGAAAGCTATTTCCGGCGATCTGGTTGGTGTACCCGATGCCCTACATTAGATTTCCTGGGGAAATGTCAAGATTCACCTTCGATCCTCTCCCTGAGCCGCTCGATTTCAGCCGCGATTCGGTTTTGCCTTCTCCACAGACTATAGACATAAAGGAAAAGAACCACCCACGTCGC
>JABAOH010102192.1_pt1 | contig 15821 bp, 11 predicted proteins | sample 7062181 | NCBI WGS metagenome assembly JABAOH01 (sample SAMN14538630, study PRJNA623070) | marine sediment metagenome | biome: marine biome [ENVO:00000428]; feature: marine pelagic biome [ENVO:01000023]; material: deep marine sediment [ENVO:00002113]; isolation source: pool of 5 deep marine...
AGTCAGAAGTCAGAATATAAAGGACAGGAAACAGACGACAGAGGGAAAAGCAGAGGAGGGAGGTTGAGGAAAAGGGAAGGTTAAGGCTGAGGTTAAGGGAAGGGTGAAACTGAGGGGAGAGTCAGAGAGACTTCGCATTCCCGAATGCCGATTGACACTTCCTTTTGGCCTACTTTATAATCCATCGTGAGATCAATTACCTTGGGGGGCTTTATGGCACCAGAGGCCATGCAGCGGAAGCTCACCGCCATTCTCAGTGCGGACGTTAAAGGGTACAGCCGTCTCATGGGTGAAGATGAGAAGGCCACGATCCGGACCTTAAACGCTTATGTGGAGATCATGACCACACGCATCCAACAGCATGGCGGAAGGGTCGTCGACGCCACAGGAGACAATCTCCTGGCTGAATTCTCCAGTGTGGTGAAGGCTGTCGAGTGTGCTTCTGAGATCCAAAAGGAGCTCAAAGCTCGCAATGTGGATTTGCCGGAGAGCCGTCGCATGGAGTTTCGGATCGGCGTTAACCTCGGAGATGTGATTGAAGAGGGCGAGCAGATTTACGGGGACGGGGTCAACATCGCGGCCCGGTTGGAAAGCCTGGCCGAGGGGGGTGGAATCTGCATTTCTGGGAGCGCGTATGAACAAGTCGAGGGCAAGCTCGACATGGGCTATGAGTATTTGGGAGAGCAAAGGGTCAAGAACATTCGGAAGCCGGTGAGGGTTTATCGCGTATTGATGGAGCCTGAGGAAGCGGGTGCCGTGGTTTACAGAAGGAGAAAGGACGATCCGTTGCACAGGCGTCGAGCAACCTTCGTTTTTCTTGCGGTTCTCGTCGTGATCGCTTTGGCGCTTGCGGTTTGGCGTTTCTATCTGCGCCCTCCCCCGCCCGGGGTCGATATGGCCTCCCGAGAGGAGATGGCGCTTCCGTTGCCCGATAAACCCTCCATTGCCATTCTGCCCTTCAAAAACATGAGTGATGACCCGGGGCAGGAGTATTTCGCCGATGGCTTGACCGAGNNATCACCGATCTCTCAAAAATCTCAGGGCTCTTTGTCATTTCTCGGAACTCGGTCTTCACGTACAAGGGAAAATCCGTCAAAGTTGAGCAGATCAGCCGCGAGCTCGGAGTCCGCTACGTGCTCGAGGGAAGTGTCCGGAGGGCGGATGACCATGTGCGAATCAACGCCCAGCTCATCGATGGCACGACTGGCGGGCATGTCTGGGCAGAACGATATGACCGAGAGATCAAGGAGATCTTTTCGCTGCAGGACGAGGTCACCCAGAAGATTGTGGAGGCCCTGGCCGTGAAACTGGTCCCGGAAGAACAAAAGATGATCCGGATGAAAGAAACCGAAAATCCTGAAGCCTATGATTTGACGTTGCGAGGGTGGGCGTACTTCCAGCAGTTTTCTCGAGAAACGAATGCCCTTGCCGAGGAGGTTTTTGAGAAAGCGATCGAACTTGATCCCTCATATCCGTCTGCCCACATCGGTCTCGTGTGGACCAAGCTGGTCGCGGGGCGTCTGGGCTGGAGCCAGGATCCAGACGTCATGGAACAAGTCTTGGCAATGGCCCAGAAAAGCGTGGCTCTGAACGAGTCTCTGTCCGAGGCCCACACATTGCTGGGCACCGTCTACCTGTGGAGAAGACAGCATGATGAGGCGATCGAGGAATTGGAGCGGGCCATCGCTCTTGATCCGAATGACGCCGAGGCCCTTTACGGTCTGGCGAGCGCTATGAGTTTCGTTGGAAGGCCGAAGGAGGCTATCAGGATAATCAAGAAGGCGATGCGCCTGAATCCCCACTATCCGGAGCGATATGTATACAACCTGGGTCGGGCCTATTTCCAGGTGGGCAAATACCGCGAAGCTATTCCTCTTTTGACGGAAGCCCACATAAAAAACCCGAATTTTCCCCCTGTTCTCTATTACATGGCCGCGAGCTATGCCAATATGGGAGAGTTAGACCGCGCTCGGGAGAAGGTCGAGGAAATCAAGCGAATCAGACCCAATTTCAAATCTGAGATCGAAAACGAGAAGAGCCTTTACAAATATGAAAAGGACATGGAGCGCCTCAACGAGGGTCTCCGCAAGGCCGGGCTCAGCTGAGAGATGATTGATATGAATTCCTCAAAAACAGCCCTTCTACTTCTATTCCTCATTGCGACATTATCGGTACACGAGGGAGCGACCGCAAAAATGGAGCAAGGAAAACCCGATCTTCCCAAAACGGTTGGTATTTGGACCCGACCCGATTCTCCACGGGTCATTGATGGGACTACGATCTTCAAATACATGAACGGCGCCGGAGAACTCTATTTGGGCTATCGTTTCGACCATCTCGAGGTGTATGAGTACACGGCCGATGGCCAGGAGAACATCCTGGTGGAACTCTATTTCATGAAAACCTCTGACGACGCTTTTGGGTTGCTGTCTCTGGATTGGGGAGGTGACCCCGTAACCTTCAATGATTCCTCGACAAGCGAGGCGAGGCCTACCCCTGCGCCATCGGTGAGCGCCCTTTATGGAAAAGGCCTATTGCGCGCCTGGTCCGACGATATTTACGCCCGGGTCATGGCCTACCGGGAAACGCCTGCGTCGAGAGAAGCCGTGCTTTCCCTGGGCCGAGCGATTACGGCAAATCGCAAGAATCCCTCCCCCCCTGGGCTACTAAACATTCTTCCGGATACGATCGATTCAGTTTGGAGATTACGGAAGGATAGAATCTCCTATTTTCGTTCATTTCTGGTTCTGAACTCCCTGTACTATCTCAGTCACGAGAATATTCTCGATCTGGATCTCTCGACAGAAGCCGTGACAGCGCCTTATGAGCGTGTGACGAGTCCTGAAAATCGAGCGCGTGTCCAACTTCTGTTTGTGAAATATCGTGATCCGAGTCGTGCACGACATGCCCTGGACCTTTTTCATTCGGCCTATCTCCCCGACCACAAGAAAGATCCCGTTTCAGGATCGATGGCTGAAAGCTCCAGTTCTTTCGAAATCGAGGATGGTTGGCTTGCATACAAACTATACGACAAGAGCATCGTCCTCGTGTTTGAATGCCCGAATCAGGAATCTGCCCGGATGATCGTCAACCAAATCCAGTTCGTTCAGAAGGAGGAGTGATTATGCAGGATAAGCAGCGGCGGCTCACGAGAAGAGACTTTATCCGTGGAACCATTGGTGCTACCCTGGGTGCCTCCGTCCTGGGCGTCAGATGGGCCGGAGCCACCCAAAAAGCAAGACCTTCGACTTTGGTCACGGTGGTGCGCGACCCAGACGTCATGGATGCGGCCGGTGTAACCGTTGACCGCACGGTATTGAAAAGCATGCTTGATCAAACGTTGATTCAATTTACGGGTGAGAAGAATGTAAGGGATGCGTGGATGACCCTTGTGAGGCCGGAGGACACGGTTGGCCTTGTCCCGACACCGCATCTGAATCCAACGCATCCTGAAGTGTTTGATGCTGTCAAGGACGCCTTAATCGACGCGGGTGTTCCGAAAAAGAAGATCCTCGCGGCCCAGGGCGGAATCGGAAAAGCCGAGCGCTGTACTGCTTTGATTGCGCTACCCGGCCTGAAGGCCCACTGGTTAACCGGAATCGGTACGGTCTTGAAAAACTACATTCTGTATTCAGGAAACCCCAGTTGGTACCATGGAGAAAACAGTGCGAAACTCGGTGAGATCTGGAATCTTCCGGATGTGAAAGGAAAAACAAAACTCGTACTGATCGATGCACTCCATCCCCTCTGTGATAAAGGCCCTCAGGCTGATCCACGTTACAAGTGGGCGTATAATGGGCTGATCGCCGGCACAGACCCGGTTGCGGTGGAGACTGTCGGCTTACGAATCATTACCGAAAAGCGGCGAGCCATACGAGGCGAACCCTGGCCCCTCTCTCCCCCACCTATCTGCGTGGAAGCAGCAGACAAAGTCTACGGGTTAGGGACCAGCCGGATGGAAGAAATCAAAATCGAACACCATGGGTGGGACTTAGATCTATTGTTGTAGACCTCGNNGGTTGAGGTTAGAGGTTAGAGGTTAGAGGTTAGAGGTTAGAGGTTAGAGGTTAGAGGTTAGAGGTTGGAGGTTGGAGGTCTTAGGTTGGGGGAAAGGATCAGGGTTGATTTGTTGGACTGGTTTCATTGGTTGGATTGGTCTCATTGGTCGAATTGGTTTTATTGGTTGGATTGGTTTGAAAAACAGGGATCAGGGGAAAGGACGGGGGACGGGGAAACAGGAGTCAGGAGTCAGAATATGAACGACCGGGGACGGGAGACGGAGGACGGGAAAAAGGGGAGAGGTTGAGGTTGAGGGATGGTTCGGTCCTGAATCCGCACTGATCGCTGGGTTAGCGGGTTGGGGCGAGGATGATCTCGACGCGGCGGTTCTGCTCACGCCCTTCTGGGGTTTCATTGCTCGCGACGGGCTTGTGCATCGAATATCCAGCCGCAGAGAGGAGCTCTGGGCCTACACCCATGGTGCGAAGTGTCCGAGCCACAGCAGCCGCGCGGGCAATCGAAAGCCCCAGGTTGTCAATGTAGACGGCCTTCGCCTCTTCAGATAGCGGCAGGTTGTCCGTATGCCCCTCGACCCGGATCCTCATGGCCGATAACTTCTTCAGCTCTTCGGCCAGATTTTTGAGAGCCTCTTTGCCCTGGGTTGTAATGACGGCATTTCCAGGCTCAAAGAGGATCTTATCGAGGAAGCGAATTTTCAATTGCTCCTCAAGCGTACTAATCTCCAACTCTCTCTCTTGGATTTGTTTTTCAAACTGCCTGACGAGCACCTGCTGAGCCTGTTTCAGCTCTTCGAACTTGTCCCCCCCCGCGGCCATCTCCCGGGTCACCTCTTCCAGTCGGACCTGAGCCCGCTCCAATTGTCCCTCGAGTTCACGCTTCTCCTGGCTAAGAAGCCGAGTGCTTCCCTCCAGGGTGGTAATGGTCTGATCGAGTTCCTTCGCTTTTTTTTGGAGATTCGCAATGCGAAGATCCCTCTGCGCCAGTTGATCCTTTAGACTCTGGATTTTTTGGGAATTTTCTCTTTTGATATTCTCGATCTCCTGAGATAGCTCGGTAAGATGGGCTTCCGACTCTTTCGAAGCCTTTCGGACCTGCTCTGTCTCTGCCACGAGTGTCTCTTTTTCCACCTCCATTTTCGTGATTGTCGTCCTCAGTCCATCGAGTTGCGCCTGAAGATCTTCCACTTGACGGCTCTTTCTGGTTAGCTCATCCTTAACCGTGTCGATCTCTTCGACGGTGCGCCTCGCCTCGGCGACCTCTTCTGCGAGCTTCTGGTTTTCCTCAGAGAGGCGCTCGTACGGGCCCAGGCGAAGATAGAGGGTGTAGATGACGAATCCGGCCAGCAGTATAGCCAAGAGAACGACGAGACTTTTTATCCAGTTCATAGAATTCCCCCCCTTTTTTTCATTCCCTTTATCCAGTGAGACTGCTGCTTCCTGAGCCTCTCCCACGCCGGCGGTTTTTTCTTTGGGTCCTCCGGTTGCGCGGCCGAAAACGGACAAAGGCGTGCGACTTCAGATCCAGGGTTGCATATTCGGCCTGACCATTTGTCCACACAATCTCAGCGTGAAGCATTCAGTTATGAGTTTTTCGGTTTCAGCCGGTTCGGCGTGAGCTCTGAGACACAGTGACTCTTTAGTCTGATGGTCGGATCTCTTTGAGATGACACACAGGTGATTCTCTTAGGCAGAATCAATCGGCGTCATGGAACTCACCGCTCGTTCAATCTCTTCAGGCGAAACCCGCTGAGTTTCCTCGGGTCCCGGAATTTCCACGGTGACTCGCAGGGCCTTGAGCCCATGAACACCCTGGAGGTCTTCCAGGTCGAAATTCTCCAGGTCCTGAGTCAAGTATTCAGAAGCTTGAAGGTAATCGATGTATTCCTGATACTCCAACAACTCTCGTCGGTGGGAGTAGACAATTGAGATTTTGCCTGGTTGGGTGAGCCGCTCAGGCTTCCCCTTGATCATGGCCTTGTCGATCCGCTTCTTGATGATCTCGTGACGGATGTCATAAGCCCCGTCCACATCGAATCGCTTCTCGTCAGGCCGGAATCGGATGGAAAGCGGCGCGCTCTGGACAAGGATCAAATGGCTGCACTCTAGCGGCAGCTTCAGACGTGGTTTGAGGCGCTCCGTCTCCCTGACAATCCCGCACATGACCATGAGTTGCCACAACCGGAGATTTTTGAGATAGAGGGGGTCGAACTTCCCGTCCTCAACCATGGAGGCGCCGATGTAGATGCTGTAGTCGACCCCATCGGTCTTCAACTTCTCGAAATAGTGGGGGAAAAAGCTCTGGGCTTTTTCTTCCTCTTGGTCGAGATACGCGGAAATGGTCTCATTGATGAGGTTTACGGTCTCCTCGAAATCTTTCCGCTTCTGGTAGATACTTCTGATATTCGGATCGAGGGCGGACCGGTAGGCCTCGATCTTTTCGCGCACGTCGGAACTGAACTCGTGGACATGGTCGAACACCGGCTCGACCACGTAGCGAATGAAGTCGAGTTTGGCCACCTCGTCTCCTGATCCTAGGCTGGCCTTAACCTCCTCGATGTTCTTGTCAATCTGGTAGGCAATCGCATCGAGAATGGGAAGTGGCCGGTGGCGGTCTGCAAGAACAATGACCTCCTTGACCAGATTGAGATGGGCGACCAGATCAGCCTGGATGGCTGCATTGCGCTGTTCGCTCGATCCCCGGATATCCGAGACACCGTAAAGGGGAAAAACATCGCGAAAAACAATCGGTTCTAGACCCGTCGTGGCCTCCTCTCCCTTTTCGAGAAAGTTGAGGGCGGCGTTTCGGAAGCGCCACTCCACTGAGGGATGGATGGCCGTGCATTTCTCTTTGATGATGGCCTGCACCCGATTGTTGAGTTCCTCCATCCCCCGGTTAACAGCCATGGAGAACAGGGGGAGGACTTCCCAGAGCTTCATCGCCACCACAGCATTGAGCGCACCAGGATTGGGTGACCGAAGGTCCAAGGTCCCAATGAGTTGATCCTGATAGTGGAGGGGCGCAACCAATAAGCTTCTAAAGCCTTCCTCGATGAAATGTTTCTCTAGTGCGGTGTTTTTTGGGTGGGCCGTTAGATCCTCGACGACCAGTAGTTCTCCTTTTTCCACGACCTCGTGATAAACCGACCCCTCAAAATCACACTTCCTGTGGTGCTGGGAATCGTGGTAGATACAGCCTTTCTCGAGCTTGTGTCCGAGACTGAGAATGAAGACCTGCTCTCCCTGAAGAGCGGCAAGGCCAAAGGACAGATCAGGCTGTCTTAGGAAGGTTCTCAGTCTCTCCTCGAGGCGTTCAAATCCATTCTTGGAAAAGATCGATTCCTTCTCGATGAGATCGCGCTTCAGCGAGGATAAGACCTCCTGATCGGTGACATCCACGGCCCTCAAAACGCTAAATCCGTGGAATTCGAAATTCTCGGGCGGGATGACTTTCATCCACGTTTCAGGATCCTTCACGCTACCAAGGAGACGTTTTTTGGTCGCCTCCGAGAGCGGCTTAAGCTTCCCGATCTTTTTGATTTCCACGAATTGTGGATCGATGTTGATTTTGAAATGACGATCCAGCCCCGTATCGGGATCCCGGACCGTGACGATCAACGGGTAGTCGGCGGAGAGGTCAATGCCATAGAACTTCTTCAAGATCGCGAGGTACGCTTTTAGGACCCTTGCTTTGAAGATTTCCGTTTCATCGAAATAGGCCCGGCCCGAGAAGCTCCAATTCTCAAACTTTAGCACCCGTGCAAATGATGGTGTCCTGTAGAAACTCCTCAAATGGAGCGGAAAGAGAGCGGCCGAATAGTCCTGTTCCCAGGTGGAAGGCCGAAAAACAACCGTCATGAGCGCATCCACGAGCTCTCTGTGCCGTTCGAGGACAGAGAGATCTTCTATCGGTTCGAGCAGCTCCGGGGCCTTCTTCAGCTTCTCATGAATCGTGTTGCAAAGCGCACCTTTGACGGTCTCTACTTTGGGACTGGCCTCATTCCAGAAGTCGATCAATGGTACGAGGCTGAGAACACATTTAAAAGGAAAATCTCTGGTCGCTGATTTCATGGCACTCCCCTTCCGATGGCCAGGTCCGCCCCCGGTTTCGTTTTTTGTGATTTTTCCTCGTCCTGCCAAGAAGAAGCCTTTCCTCCTCACGGGGCAGGCCGTGATTCTATCCCTGTTGATTTCCGGACCGTACAGGCTCCCACTGACGGTTCTTGCGCGTTTATCTGGCCTTAGCCGTGACGAGTTTACCTATATTCTAGAGCAGAGAGCAAATTAAGTCAATTTGCTCTCACATCGTTTGCCCAACAACGTCGGCCGCGCTGCCTCTTTTCAAATGGTCGGGTAGGACATCGCGACGGAAAACGTCCTCTTCTGTTTCCCGGCGGCGGATGATTGAGGCCTTGTCATGGGTCACCAGTACGGTCGCCGGCCGTGGCATCGCATTGAAGTTACTCATCGAGACCTCCTGGTACGCCCCCGTATCGAGTAAGGCCAGAATATCCCCAACCTCCACTCTCGGAATGGGTACGGCCGGCATCAAACGATCTCCGTAACAACTCCGACCAATGATATCCGCTTTATCAACCAGTTCTGCGTCCGTTTTGTTCGCAACGAGGTAATCATGCAGATGACGCTCGTAACGGCCACCCGTAAACCAAAACTCCGTGGTATCCACGACAACGACGTTCCACCGGATGGGAGTCGTCATCCGTTTGATGTTGGTGACGGTTGTCAGGTGGATTCCAGCATCCCCGTGGATGGCACGTCCAGGTTCAATCTGGAGCATCAAACCTTCTGTGTTGATGCCTTGCTGAGCTAACTCCCGGCGAAGCGTGCGGGTGCACGCCGCAGCATATTCATCGATCGTCGGGGCCGGAGTTTGATTTGGCCGTGTCACAATGCCATCAATCAGTTTCGACAGGGCCCGATAGCGTTTGGAAGAGCCCAACACCTTCAATGCCTTGGACAGTGCATAGAGCGCTCCCAACTGCAATGGCTCACTGTAATCCGTTACCGCGTTGAAGGGGTCCCGCGGGATAGCAAAGCCGCCGCCAATATCGATCTCCTGGGGTTGGAACCCGCCCAAGGCCTGGCATACCCTGCCCATCTCCCTGGCAAAGGCCTTCATCTGCTCCTCCCAATAACGCGTCGAACGATCGTGCCGACCGTGATGTTCGTGAAAACCCACGAGCTCCACATTCTTCATCTTGAGAATCCGCGGTCCGATGGCCATGATCTCGTCGAAGGAAAGCCCGCCCTTGTATACCATGGCGGCGATGTCCGTGGGGACCAGACCTTCGGCGACAAAGTCGCTGTGATCGATGAAGCCGGAGATCGCCGGTTTTAGGCGAAGACGCACTTTGGCCACTCGATTGAGTTTGCGCGCCCCTCTCTCGATCACATCGACCTCTTCAACACTATCGATGGTGATCCGCGCCCCCTCCTGGATACTTGTCAATATATGGTCTTCATCCTTGGGAACCCCATTGACCGAAATAAGCTCGGGGTCAAAACCAGCATCCAGGGCGACCGTAAGCTCACCAGGGGAATAGATATCACAGCCGCAACCCTCATCAGCGAGGATTCGCTGTATTGCCGGGATCCAATTGGCTTTTGCCGCAGGCAGAACCTTCAACGGTCCGTCCGGCCATCCGCGGCTGAATGCCGCTTCGAAACGACGGACATTTCGGCGGATTTGATTTTCCGAATAGACAAAGATGGGCGATCCAAATTGTTTAATGAGATCGATGGTATCGCAGTCCTCAATGAAGAGGTGCCCATTTCGCCTGGACAGGCAGTCGTCAATGGGGTTGACACCCGTCATCTTTCCGCCTCCTTTCCAGATGCGCTTTTTTCCTTGCGCCGAACCCTTGCCCAACACCCTCGAGGCCATTAAATGTCAAAGCCTGGGCAAAGTCAACAGAAATCAGATTTCCGAGTCAATGAATTGGCAAGAGACTTGCTAGTCCCCGTCCTGTGGTTTATGCCTGTCCCGTTGTGAAGAGGGAGAAAATGGAGATTTTCCGGATCCATCGGACCGGGGGAGGCCACACGAAACGGTATTTGCCATTTCTTCTCTGCGCGGCCCTCCTCCTTTCGAGCTGTCTTGGAAAAGTGCGACTCGGAACGGTGAAGATGGTTTCGTACGAAATGGTCGTCGCCGAACAGGCCAAGCGCCAGGAAGTCGAACAGGAGAACCAAAGGCTGAGAGATGCCCTGGAAAAAAAGACGACCGCCTATCGTGAACTCGAAAGGAAAATCGCCACGGCTCAATTGCAAATCGTGAAAAGGGAAATTCAGAATCGAGATCCAGCCAGAGGAGAGGATTTGCTTCGGAAGAGGCTCGACGGAGCCATCCGCGATGTGGTGCGTGCCAAGGCGAAACTGCGCAGCCTCGAAAGCAAAGCCGAGGCCGCCTCCAGTCTGGCTGAGGCAGAAATTGCCTTGAACACGCTGAGGTCAGCGGAACCAAACCACGCAAAAGGCCCGGAGATCGTTCAGACAGAGCAACTGCTGAAAATGAGCGCTTTGGAGTTCAAGAATCAGAACTACAGCGGCGCCCTCTACCTCACCAGCCAGGCAAAAGGTCTGATCAAGATGGCCAAAGAGCGATCCGTGATTCGGGAGAAGGAACCGGAGGAAGAAGTCCCGGTCTCCTTTGTTTTGCCGGTGCCCCTTCGCGTCTTAAGGACAAGCAACCTCAGAGCGGGACCAGGCTTGCAATTCAAAGTCATTCACACCTTGAAAAAGGACAGCACGGTTGTGGCTCATTCCTACAAGGACCAATGGGTGGGGGTGACAACTGAGAATGGTCAGGAGGGCTGGATTTTTCACGCCCTGGTGGATGGTCGTTGAAAGGAAGCGTCATCTCTCGGTCGAGCCACGATAATTCACACCCGCCTCTCCATTCGATTTTTCGTGAAATCGGGCACGAGAGCAAATCACTCGGTTCCGCCCTTGTCGCTTGGCCTGATAAAGGGCTTCATCGGCGCTAGCGATGACGGATTCCAGGGTGTCGCCGTTCTCAGGAAATCCGGCAACACCGATACTGACCGTTGTGGAATCGCTTTTGTCATTATCGTTCAGGGTCTCTTCCATGACCCGAATGCGAATGCGTTCGGCAACCGATACGGCCTTCCCCGACCCCGTTTCTGGTAGCATGACCACGAACTCCTCTCCGCCATAGCGCGCCGCATAATCAATCCTACGGATGGATTCCCTGAAGATCCTCGCCATTTTGGTCAGCAAACGGTCTCCTTCCAGGTGTCCGAAGCTGTCGTTATATCGCTTGAAGTGATCGATGTCGATCATGAGGACCGACAGCGGGTGGTTATACCGCTGGCCGCGGGCCAGCTCGTGGTTTAGGGTTTCCATCAGATGCTTACGGTTGTAGAGGCCAGTCAGGCTGTCCGTTACAGAGATCGTTTCCAACTCCTTGTTCTTGGCCTGGAGCGTTTTGTTAATCGCGGCCAATTCTTCCCGCCCCTGACGCAAGCGGGCGACCATGTTGTTGAAGACCGTCGTCATATAACCCACCTCTCCGCGGCTGACAATGGGGATGTCCACTTCCAGATCCCCTTCTGCCACCTTTGCCGCGCCGGTGGTGAGGCGATCGAGGGGGTTAACGATGCTGATTCCCAACACGTAGGCGATCAGCCCCACGCCGAAAAGCAGCACCGAGACGATCAGCGCGGTCAGAGCCTGTAGCCAGACAATCTGCGCGTAGGCCTCGTCCTTCTCCATGGCTGCAACGATCGCCCAACCCAAGAAGGGCAACCCCTTCAGGGTCCCGACAACCTCTCTTCCCCGGAAATCACTGTATTCCACCAGGGAAGGCTCCTTCTCGAAGAGAGCCCGCGCAGACTCAGCCGGCAATGTGGTCTTCATGAATGGTTTGGAGATAGGCTCGGAGGCAATGATCACGCTTCCCGCTTTGTTGATCAGATAGAGTTGTCCACCCTTCCACAGGGAGATCCTTTCGAGGATCCCATCAATCGCACGGAGGTTCATCTTTGCGACCAAGACGGCCAGAAAATGACCGTCCGCGGTTTCTATCGGCGTGACGATCGTTAGGACTGCTTTCTTTAGGCCCTCGTCCCATTCGGCCTCACTGACGATGTCCTTATCATTTATCGCCATCTGGAACCATTCGGGCGGTAAGTTTGGAGCGCTCACCTTGTTCGCACTCGTCGCCACCACCCGGCCCTTCGCGTCGACAACCATGAGCTCTTCGTAGTCGGCAAACCGCTTCTGGACCGACCGGAGATAGCCCTGAAGACGAGATAATGCTTCCGATTCCCCGGCTGACCGACCGGGTTCAGGAAGGATCTTTTCCAGGTTTTCCGAAACTTCGTATGAGCTCGAGAAAACACGAACATCGAAAAAGCGCTCCTTGAGCCACAATTCGAGCTCTTGAGCAAGATGGAAGCCGACGTTTCGCATCTCCTGGGTGATTTTCCCCCGAAGTAAGCGCTTGTTGTACCCGTAGGATAACCAGCCCATGGTCAAGGATGGCGCGAGGGTGGCAAAAAGCGCAAAGATCAGAATCTTACTCTTAATGCTGTCCAGCCGAAAAGCGTGGAGCAGCGTCGATAATCTCCTTACCCAGGGATCCAAGAGGCCCTCCATTCGAGCGCTACGGGATACCCAAGCAAAATCGGTTCCAGAATATGACAGAAGACTGGAGGCGAGAGGATGAGTCGGAAGGACTCAGCATGCAGGAGCAGGTCTCTTTTCCTCGCCGATAGTGGCGACACGGCAGAGAACCAGAAAACCCGTTTTTCCCGACCCTGCATCGTTTCGAATGGATCGAATTGAATCTATTGACAACAGAAGCCCACCCCTCTAATATCAGTATCATGGCCGGCCGTTACCCTCGCAGTTCCCGAGTCCGTGGTAGGGTCTGGCGCGGGACACGAACAAAATGATAAGAATATTCAACGAGAATTTTTTCAGGGTGACACGAGTCTATCTCGGGCCATCGGGCCCTGATTGGGAGGAATGGAACGATGCAATCTTTCGAGAAACTTGGAGCTTTTTATCTGGGGCGCATCTACGACCTCGAAAACAGGCGGGTCTTGGATGATCTTCTTCTTTATGACGCCAAGGATCTAATGACCCATTCGGTTTGTGTGGGAATGACGGGGAGCGGGAAGACCGGCTTGTGCATCTGCCTCTTGGAAGAAGCTGCCATTGACGGTATCCCCGCTATCGTTATCGACGTCAAGGGGGACGTGGGAAACCTGGCGCTGAACTTTCCGGATTTGCGCCCATCCGACTTTCGGCCTTGGGTAGACGAAGCCGAGGCGGCACGGAAGGGTTCGACACCGGATGAATATGCCTCACAAATCGCTGAGACCTGGAAAAAGGGACTAGGGCAGTGGGGACAGGATGGCGAGCGCATCACCCGGTTTCGCAACTCCATTGACATGGCGATCTACACGCCTGGTAGCAACTCCGGTTTACCCCTCACAGTACTCCGTTCATTCGCTGCGCCTCCCCCTGCCCTTATCGAAGACAAGGATGCCTTCGGGGATCGAATACAGGCCGCCGTCTCAGGCCTGCTGGCACTTCTCGGTATCGAGGCGGACCCGATCCGCAGCCGGGAACATATCCTCCTGTCTAGCATCCTGCATCACGCGTGGAGCGGGGAGAGGGATTTGGACATTTCAGGTCTGATACGCGAAATTCAATCACCCCCATTTGACAAGGTCGGCGTCTTTGACCTGGAATCCTTCTTCCCGAACCGAGAGCGCCTCGATCTCGCGATGAGCCTGAACAACCTCCTGGCCTCTCCGGGCTTTTCTGCCTGGATGGAGGGAGAGCCGCTGGAAATTGGTCGGCTCCTTTACACCCCCCAGGGACGCCCGCGGATCTCGATTCTGTCCATCGCCCATCTCTCCGACGGCGAGCGGATGTTTTTCGTGACCCTCCTCCTCAATGAAATGGTTGCCTGGATGAGGACTCAGCCAGGTACAACCAGTTTGCGGGCTATCCTTTATATGGATGAGATCTTCGGCTTCTTTCCACCGACCGCAGTTCCTCCATCCAAAACCCCTATGTTGACACTGCTAAAACAAGCACGGGCCTATGGTTTAGGAGTCGTCCTCGCAACGCAGAATCCGGTCGATTTGGATTACAAGGGCCTTTCCAACACTGGCACATGGTTCATCGGACGGCTTCAAACTGAGCGCGACAAGGCCAGGGTATTAGAAGGGCTGGAAACTGCCTCTGCCGGGGTAGGCCAGGTTCTGGATCAGCAGCAGATGGACAAGATCCTCTCGAGCCTCGGCAACAGGGTGTTCCTCATGCACAATGTTCACGAGGACGAACCGGTTCTCTTCCAGACCCGCTGGTGCCTCTCTTACCTTCGAGGTCCATTGACGCGAGAGCATATCCAGGTCCTCATGGAACCTCGCAAAGAAACTGTCGAGCCGGTCACTGCTCCACCGGCGACTCCGGCCCCAGCACCCGTTTCAGGTGCAAGAGGCGTCACAGACCGGCCGATCGTGCCCCCCGATATCGCTCAATTCTTTTTACCCCTCAAGGAGTCTGTTCCCCAGGGCGGGAGTCTTCTTTACCGCCCTGCAATTCTCGGGACCGCACGACTTCATTTCGTGAGCGCCAAAGCAGGTGTCGACCTCTGGGACGAGATTTCACTCCTTGCCCCGCTTTCTGAAGACGTCTCTGAAATCACATGGGACGAGGCGACGGTCCTGAGCGCAGGGGGACCGCAGGTCCAAAAAGAGCCACAGTCGGGGGCCTCCTTTGGACGCCTACCCTCAGTAGCGATTCGGGAATCGAGCTATGCCGCCTGGAAGAGATCTTTGACGGACTACATGTACCGGAACCAGACGCTGACCCTTTGGAAGTGCCCATCACTCAAGGAGATCTCTCAATCCCATGAGAGCGAGGGGGATTTCCGCGTCAGGCTCACCCAGGCACTCCACGAACAGAGAGATTCGGAGATAGAAAGGCTCCGAAAGCTTTACACACCCAAGCTCGCCCGAATACAGGAACGCATTCGTAAAGCCGAGTTGCGGGTCGAGCGCGAAGAATCCCAGTATAAGCAACAGAAGGTCCAGACAGCCATCTCCTTTGGTGCGACCGTCCTAGGGGCTTTTTTTGGCCGGAAAATCGCCAGCACCGGAAGCATAGGGCGGGCCACGACGGCCATGCGGGGTATCGGTCGGGCAACCCGGGAGAAGGAGGATGTCTCCCGAGCCCTCGAGGACGTTGAGGTTTATCGACAAGAGTTAGCAGAATTGGAGGAGGAATTTCAGGAGGCCACAGCAAAGCTTCAGGATGGTTTTGATGCAGAGAGACTGGAACTGGAGGAGGTCCAAGTCCGCCCGAGGAAAGCAGACATCTCCGTGGGCCTTCTCGCCCTGGCCTGGACCCCCTGGCAGGTCGATAGTGCGGGGAGGGCTGATCCCATCTTCTGACCGCTGGCTCCCCAAACCACTTTCGAGGGGTCTGCCGAGGCTCCTCGTGAGGCAGGAATGAGTTGAGCCGTGAGGCTCATCTCTTACGCGGCGCTCAATGGATGGGCATCTGAAGGGGGTCCTGAGGAGAACAGCCGGCCCCAGACCGAAAGATATCCCCCCTCGAAAAGAGCGGTTCGACGCTCAATGTCGAGACCCTTCCCTTAAGCCTTTCTACTGCACACGGATCCGGGCCTACCCCTCTCCCAACCCAATTGAGGTGGTTCCTCCGGTGACCGCTCGGTCAAAGGTCTCACTGGCGTACGGCCATGACCCGATTGTTGTTCTGGTCGTGGAGCTCCAACCCGTT
>JABAOH010009194.1_pt1 | contig 15820 bp, 14 predicted proteins | sample 7062181 | NCBI WGS metagenome assembly JABAOH01 (sample SAMN14538630, study PRJNA623070) | marine sediment metagenome | biome: marine biome [ENVO:00000428]; feature: marine pelagic biome [ENVO:01000023]; material: deep marine sediment [ENVO:00002113]; isolation source: pool of 5 deep marine...
TTCTGATAAGGCCTCGGCCCACGTCCGCAATTAATCGACCGAGGCAGAGCTAGTCAAAGGGTATTCCCACGGGGTTTGTGTGAGCCCTCGGTGAGGATAGGTTCCTACATATTGTCCTAGTTCTTAAAAAAAACAAAACCTTATCCATCTCTATTCTCCTACGCCTTACCCTCTCACGTCCTTTCAGCCACTGGTCAAATTAGGATATTATGAAAATCTTATTACCATCCCGGCGAGTCACATTCCGCGCAGCGTATTCCTCAAGTGATCAGACCTCGCTTTCTGACAGAGTGGGTAGAGGGGAGAGTAGGCTTGGGCGTTAAGGGAAAGGCGTCGCGAATATGGGGGTTATGGAATGTCAAGAGGAATCAGTGTCCTTCCTTCGAATTGAAGATGACATCGTTGGTTCTCGCCGATGTCCAGATCTGTTTAATACCGAGGCAAATCAACACTTCTGGGGACTGGTCCAGACTGTTTATCTCAGTAAGGATTCGAAACTTCGGCTACCACTGTAACCAGTTGGTCACCTAACACGGATAGAAGATCGCTCGAGACAAATCAAAGCCGCACGTCTCAGGAAGCCGCTAGCTCGATTAACCACAAGAAGGGATTAGGTGATGTAGCCAATAACGAAAAAAGGGGCTTGACACTAAGTGGCCTCATAGAAGCAATAAACAAGCCTACAGTAGTCGGAATTCGCTCTGAAAGTGGCTCGATATGATCCCAAAAGTCGAACACTGACCGTGACCCGTAAGCAGCTTGATAACCTTCATCGCATTGTTCTTGACATACAGCACCCTCTTCATTAAGATGAAAAGAACTCGCCGTGACAGGCGGGATTACCCATTCCATCGCATTCTGTGTTCTCCTCATCCGCTCAAGCTGAAGGTCCTGCCTGTGGCGGAAGCTCGATCCTTTTAAAATCGCTGAGCCTCCTATCTATCCGTTGTCCCTGCTCATGAGGGATCATTTCGGGGTGATTCTGTGACACAAGAAGGCACGAAACGCAAGCTTGCGGCCATCCTCAGTGCCGATGTCAAAGAATACAGTCGGCTCATGAGCCAGGATGAAAGGGGCACCATCCGTACATTGACCGCCTATAAAGAGGCAATGTCCTCGCTTATCGAGGAGTACAAGGGCCGGGTTGTGGATGCTCCTGGGGACAATCTCTTGGCTGAGTTTGGCAGCGTGGTGGATGCGGTGAACTGTGCTGTAGAGATCCAGCGCGAGCTTGCCGAGAGGAACGCAGAGTTACCCCGAGCCCGCCAGATGGAATTTCGAATTGGGATCAACCTTGGGGATATTGTGGTAGAGGAGAAGAAGATATACGGGGATGGAGTAAATATAGCAGCTCGGGTGGAGAGTCTGGCCGAAGGCGGTGGCATTTGCATCTCAGGGAACGTTCACGAACAGATAAAAAACAGGATAGGGTTAGAGTACGAGTATCTCGGGGAACAAGCCGTCAAGAATATTCCAGAACCGGTGCATGTCTATCGGGTGCTGTCTTTTCCAGGGGCCGCAGCTCATAGGGTGGTTAAAGCAAAAGAGAAAGAAGGGAGGAAATGGCGTAAGGCGGCTATGGCTGTAGCGTTGGTTCTGATTGTCGGAGCCGCAGCCGCGGCGGTCTGGAACTTCTACCTTCGTCCTCGTTCTCCTGCACTGGAGCCCGCTTCTGTGGAGAAGATGGCCCATCCTCTTCCCGATAAGCCATCCATCGCCGTGCTTCCATTTGAGAACCTCAGTGATGACCCCAAACAGGAGTACCTCAGTGACGGCATCAGCGAAGCCATCATCAGTGCCCTTTCAAAAGTCCCCAGAATGTTCGTCATCGCCAGAAACTCTTCCTTTACCTACAAAGGGAAACCCGTGAAAGTTCAGCAAGTGGCAGAGGAGCTGGGAGTGCAGTATGTGCTGGAGGGGAGTGTGCAGAGGTCCGGTGAAAAGCTCCGGGTGGCTGTACAGCTGATCGACGCCTTGAAAGGTCATCATTTGTGGTCCGAGCGGTATGACCTCAAGATGGATGATTTGCTGGCCGTGCAGGACAAAATTGCCTTGAATGTACTCGTTGAGACGCAGGTCAAACTGACCGCGGGGGAGCAGGCACGCCTGTTGAAGAGGGAAACCAACAATCTGAAAGCGTATGAGAAGATTTTGGAAGCAGCTATGTATTACAACCGAGCCAATCGAGAGGACATGTTTAAGGCCCGGCAACTGTTTGAAGAAGCCATTCGATTGGATCCGAACTTCTCAGGCGCATACAGAGGGGTTGCTGGGTCCCATTTGTGGGATTCAATTCGAGGGTGGAGCCAAGATCCTGGCAAGTCCTTCCAGTTGGCTACCGAGTATGCCCAGAAGGCGCTCGCCCTGGATGAGGACAGCAGCGGCAACCTCATTCTTTTGAGCGGGATTCATGGAAGAAAGGGAGACCATGAAAAGGCCATCGAGTTATGCAGACGTGCGGTGGAGATCAGTCCAAATCATGCTGGATATATAGAGGCCTTGGCTGGACGTCTCTTCGAAGGGGGCAGGTATGAGGAAGCCGTCCCCCTGCAAGAGAAAGCCGGTCGTCTCAATCCGTTCCCTCCGGCACGTTATTTTAGAAACTCAGGCCTGTATTATTGGTTCGCCGGGCGCTACGAGGAGGCCATCGCTGCATCTAAGAAAGCGCTCCATATCAACCCAGATGACATTACGACCTTCAGAAACCTGGCCGCCATTTATGCCACATTAGGGAAAGACGAGGAAGCCCGTGCAGCAGCAGCGGAAGTTCTCAGGTTGGATCCGAGCTTCTCCATTGAGCGTGAATTCAAGAACATGCCCTGGAAAGATCGAAAAGGTATGGAGCGCTTCATGGATGCCTTGCGCAAGGCGGGGCTGCCCGACGGCAAATCATCGCTCCCCTTGCCCGATAAGCCCTCCATTGCTGTGCTTCCCTTTGTCAACATGAGCGGGGATCCTGAGCAGGAGTATTTCAGCGACGGGATAACAGAGGAAATCATTACTGCTCTCTCAAGGATCCCAAGCCTGTTTGTGATTGCCCGCAACTCAACATTCACCTACAAGGGAAAGCCGGTGAAGGTGGGACAGGTGGGGCGTGAGCTTGGCGTTCAGTATGTGCTGGAGGGGAGTGTCCGAAAAGCTGAGGACAAGGTGAGGATCACGGCTCAGCTTGTGGATGCTAAAACAGGGAATCACCTGTGGGCAGAGCGTTATGATCGGGATCTGAAAGATATCTTTGCGATACAAGACGAGATCACTATGAAGATCATTACAGCCCTTCGAGTGCAACTTACTGAAGGAGAGCAAGCCCGTTTGCTGGAAAGACATACCAACAACCTCCAGGCATATCTGAAAATCTTGGAAGGTTATGGATACTTTAGTGAGGCTAGATTCGCTGGGGCTATGCAGTCTTTTGAGGAGGCCCTCACGTTGGATCCTCAGATTCCAGAGGCATACGGAGCGATAGCTTGGCTTCACATAATGGATGTGTGGTTCGGTCCTAGCGCGACTCGGGCACGGTCTCTTGAGAAAGCCTTTGAATTTGCCGAAAAATGCAAGGCTCTGGACGATGAACTGGACATCGGCCATAGGGTCCTGGGCAATGTCTATCTCCTGAGGAGAGAGTACGACAAAGCTATCTCTGAGGGGAGGCGGGCCGTAGAGCTTAACCCCAATTCACCAGCCTCAGCAATATTCTTCGCGCAGACACTAAGGTACATTGGTAAGTATGAGGACGCGGTAAGGGAGTTAGGGAGGGCTATACGCCTCAATCCACTGCAGACCGCATGGCCATTGACGCAGCTAGGCCTCACCTACGTAATGATGGGACGACATGAGGAAGCGATAGTCATATGTAAGGAAGTAATCGAACAGTATCCGAGAGATTTCGCTGCTCATATCACCTTGGCCATGGCCTACAGCTCACTGGACAGGTTGGATGAAGCCCGTGCAGCGGCTTCTGAAATTCTAAAACTGATTCCGAACTTCTCCGTGGACGATTTTGAAAAGACACTTCCTTGCAAGGATGAGGCGGATAGGGTTTTCATGGCAGATGCTCTGCGCAAGGCAGGGTTGAGTTAAGGGGGATTCTGTCACTCTCAAAATAAATGATTAAGATGGAATAAGGCGTCCAGCGCAAGGTGGGATTCCGTTTATTTGCATCTGAAATAGTAAGTTCTGCTAGGGGATACGAATAGAGGATTTCAGTTAGGATTCGAAACCCTAGCGCTATTCCAGGACAGGTGCGGGCAAAGTAGATTGACTTGGTTTCCAGATCTGGTAGTATGACATTGGACCTCCTGCTGAGCTGAACCTGGGAATCGGGCAGAGCGGAATGCCTCTTACATTCAAGACGAAGTGAAGAAACAAGTGGAAGCAGGTACAGACTATAGAGCGCTGATCGGTTGTTTTGCGGGTCATGTCTTTCAGGCGGGTCAGTTTCTAAGGGGCTGGTCCGAGCTTCTGACAGCGGCTGTACCATCACATCAAAGCCAAAACCGGAGCCCCGATGATACGGTAAATGGATGTATTTATCTCTAACCCTATTAACTCAAAGGAGGTGCACAATGAAGATCAAAATGGCCAAAAAGTTAACGCGTACATCTTTCGTTATGGTAATGGTGTTGGCGATTCTAGGGACAGTCACCATCGCTCATGCCGACTCGATATTTGATCGTATCAACAGCGGTAAAACCATCAGACTCGGTTTCGCCAACGAGATTCCCTGGGCCTACCCGGGTGATAACCAAGAGCCTCTTGGCTTTGTCAATGCGATCGCACTGGGGATCCTCAAATCGATGGGTTACACGAATATCGAACCCGTGGTAACCGATTGGGGCGGGCTGATTCCGGGCTTGAGAGCAAACCGCTATGATATGATCACCGGGGGGATGTATATCCTTAAGAGCCGCTGTGAAAATGTCAATTTTTCCGAGCCCATCGGGGTGTTTGGCGATTGTTTCCTCGTACCCAAGGGGAACCCCAAAGGTCTGGAAACCTATCAGGACATTAAAGAAAAAGGCGCCATTTTTGTAACCGGCGCCGGTTACAATACGGTTGAGCATGCCAAAAAGGAGGGGATTCCTGCGAGCAAAATTATGACCGTCCCCGGCAACACCGAGATTCTGGCGGCTGTCAGATCAGGCCGTGCCGATGCCGGCGGTCTTACGGTCTTCAGCGCCATGCACCTGGCCAAGCAGAGCGGGGGTGCCATAGAGATCACTGACCCTTCAAAACTCCCCGAGTGGACCTTTAATTGGGTTGGCATCGGCTTTCGCAAAGCGGATACCGAATTCCTGGCTGCCTTTAACAAAGCGTTGAAAAAATACATCGGATCGGATGAAATGACGAAGGCTGTTGCGCAGTATGGGTATGGGAAATCCCAACTGCCCGGAGATAAAGCGACAGCCTGGGTCTGTGAGAATAGGTAAGCGCCGGCACCGATGCAACAGTGCCATGCAGTTATCATTCCGGGGTAACGCCTTTGGGCGTTACCCTGAATTTCTTCGCTTAAGCCGTAAGGCTCTGAGTGGAAAACGTCATTGTCGATTAGCATGAAAGATGAATCAAAATGGAATCTTATTTCGAGTTTGTCAAAACATACGGTCCGAGGTTTGTCGATGGTACCATCATAACGCTCGAGCAAGCAGGATTGGGTACTATTCTCGCCATCGTTTTCGCTTTGATCGCGGCCTTTATGAAAATGTCTTCATTCTTTCCCCTGCGATGGGCGGGCATCGTTTATATTGAAATATTCCGGGGCACTTCACTGCTGGTACAGATGTATTGGATATTCTTTGTACTGCCGCTTTTTGGCATTATACTGGAAAAATTTACGGCGGGTTTCCTTGCGGTGGGGCTGAACCTGGGGGCCTATGGCGCCGAACTGGTTCGCGGCGGCATACAATCAGTACCACGCGGGCAATATGAAGCCGCCATCGCTCTCAGCATTCCTCCGCTCAAGCGAATGCGAAGAATTATCTTTCCCCAGGCCCTGCTGAACATGCTGCCACCCTGGGGAAATCTGCTGATCGAATTGCTCAAGGCAACCGCATTGGTTGCCTTGATATCTGTTCCCGATTTGATGTTCGAATCCAAACAGACCAACGCGACGACCTTCCTGTCTGCGCAGACATTCGGAACCGCTTTGATTATTTATTATATAATCGCGCGTTTGATCGTCACACCGGGAATGCGCGGGCTTGAAAAAAGGTTGTCGCGAAAATTGAGCATAGGATAGGGTCATGTTTGACTGGAAATGGAATTTTACCTTTGACATTTTGCCGAGGCTGCTCGAAGCAACCGTCAATACCCTGCTTGCCGCCAGTTTCGGTTATTTGATCGCATTGATTGTCGGTTTGGCCTTCGCCCTGGCTCAGCGTACGCCTTCTCGACTACTGACCCGCCTCGTAAGAGAGTCTGTCGAATTTATACGATCCACGCCGTTGGTCCTGCAAATCTTTTTTGTTTTCTATGTGGGCCCTCAATTCGGAATACGCCTGTCGCCTTGGACTTCGGGAATGATTGCCATCGGTCTGCACTACGCATCCTATCTCTCGGAAGTCTACCGTGCCGGGCTGGACAGTGTCTCCAAGGGGCAGTGGGAAGCTTGCATCGCACTGAATTTGAGCGTGAAACGGACTTACTCTAAGATCATCATTCCGCAAGCGATCCCAACCGTTATCCCCGGCTGTGGCAACTATCTAGTGGGCATTTTTAAAGATACCCCTATGCTTTCGGTCATCGGTGTCACGGAGCTCTTTCACGCGGCAACTTCTATCGGCGCCGAAACATATCGTTTTTTGGAACCCTACACGTTGGTCGGGCTGATATTTTTAGCAATCTCATTGCCGGCGGCGATGTTTATCCGACGCTTCGAAGACTGGGTTCGTGCTTCCCTGGGTATGAAAAAACTCTATGCAAAGGATTGATTCTTATGAACACTGAAAATTTTCCTCTTGAATTGGAGGGCGACGACGTCCCCATGGTTCGCTTCGATCGGGTGACCAAACGCTACGGGGATCTGACTGTTCTCGATTCACTGGACCTGGACGTCAAGGCCAATGAAATGGTGGCCATCATTGGACCTTCCGGGTCGGGTAAAACCACGGTCCTGCGCATGCTGATGACATTGGAATTGATCGACGAAGGGGTCATTTATGTCGATGGAAAGCCACTGACGCACATGGAAAAAGATGGGCAACTGGTCAGGGCCAGCAAGTCATACATTCGCAAGATGCGCGCCAATATCGGCATGGTATTTCAGCTGTTCAATTTGTTCCCGCATATGACCGCCCTTGAAAACTGCATGGAAGCGCCGGTACAGTCATTGGGCCTGAGCAAAGACGAGGCCAGGCAGCGAGCGGTGGAGTTGCTGCAGATGGTTGGCTTGGAAGACAAGATGGATCAGTATCCCGCACGGTTGTCGGGGGGTCAGCAGCAACGGGTCGCCATTGCCAGAGCGCTGGCCATGAGGCCCAAAATCATGATGTTCGACGAGGTCACATCGGCGCTCGATCCGGAACTCGTCGGTGAAGTGACAAATGTCATTAAAATGCTCAACGACGAGCATAATCTGACGATGATGATGGTGACACACCAAATGGGATTTGCCCGGGAAATATCAGACCGGGTATGCTTCTTCTACGATGGCAAGATCGTCGAGCAGGGACCTCCCGATCAGTTTTTCGACAACCCTCAGAACCCACGCACCCTGGCTTTTTTGAGTGCAGTGAAAAGTGCAGACTAGCAAGGCAGGTTTCCGGCCTTGTTAGCGTTAGCAAAACGACTTCTTTGACAGCTCCAACAGACCAGGTCTTTCAGGGCAAATACTTTCTACTGCATAAAGAAGAGAGAATGATGGCGCCCAATAAGTATTTGACCGTACTCTCGGATGAAGATGTTGACCAGATTCATTCGGCGACGTTGCAGGTGCTCGAAGAAGTAGGCCTGTGGCTGCCCAATCAAGAAGTGCTCGAGATCCTGGAAGGCGCCGGTGCCAGGGTCGATTTCAAGAAACAGGTCGCCCGTTATCCGGCCGACGTGGTAACCGCGGCCATCAACAGATTTCCCGGCAGCATTACCTGGTACGCCCGTAACCCCGACAACACCATACGGATGGATGGCAACCAGACCCATTTTTCGATGCCCGATTCCGCACTCAACATCATTGGCGTCAATGGTGAGCGCAGACCCGGTGTGCCAAAAGACGGCGAAGACATCTGTCGGCTTTGCGATACCTTGCCCAATATGGCGGTGGCATCCACCGGGATCAACCCGCCTGACATGCCCGCCGGCCTGCTGGAGGCGTGGCATACCCGAACCATGTTCACCTGCTCGAGCAAGGCTGTGTTCGGTGTGAGCCGAGAGGTGGATATGGTTCTGGAAATGGCCCAGATCGTCGCGGACACTTGCGACCACCTCCCGCCGGGTGTGCTGCCCCTTGTGGCCATTATGAATCCGTTCAGTCCGCTGTACAATGAGCCGAACCAGTTGGCGGGAATGTTGAAATATGCCCGGCGGGGCGTTCCCATTTCCATCTCTCCGGAAGTCCAGGCTGGTGCCACAGGGCCGGCCACGGTGGCCGGTGCGCTTGTGCAGCAGACCGCCGAATTCTTGGGACATGCCGTTTTGGTGCAGTGCGCCAATCCGGGTCTCGGAGTGATCTACGGGACGGTCTCAAGCGTGTTCGACATGAAAAAGATGATCCTTCCCTACGGTGCCCCGGAAGCCGATATCCTTGCCGTGGGTACCGTCCAAATGGCCAGGCATTACGGGATTCCCGCCAGAAACACCGGCGGCTCCTCGGATGCCAACGCGCTGGACATGCAGGCCGGGGCCGAGGCCATGATGAGCACCCTGATTCCTATCCTGGCCGGGGCCAGCTTTGTCCTGCACGGCGCCGGAGAGTTCGAAAACACCATGGCCGTCAGCTACGAAAAAATACTTGTGGACAATGAAATCATCGACATGGCCAGGCGATTCGCCCAGGGCATGGGGGTCAATGCCGAGACACTGGCGGTGGATATCATCAAGCAGGTCGGATGCGGGCCCCACAGCCAATTCCTTCAGCATGACCATACGTTTCATCATTTTCGCTCGGAGCAATTCATGCCCCGCCTTTTCGTGCGGGATGTCTACTCCAATTGGGAAAAGGCCGGCAAGGAGACTGTCGAGCAGCGTGCCGCCGCACAGGTAGAACATATCCTGGCGACCCATCAGCCTGTACCGCTGCCCGATGACGCACAAAAGGAGATCGATGCCATCTATGAGTCGGCCTTGAAGGCCGCAAGAAAGAATTGAGGAAAGTCAAAATCTATCTTAAGGATATCCACGATGAGCCAATTCCCGTTTTTCACTCAAGATGAGTACGATAGGCGGCTACGTGCAGTTCGAAAAAGCATGATCGATCAGAATGTTGAAGCATGCTTGGTTTCGGTTCCTGAGAACATCTATTATCTGGCTGGGATAAATCACTGGGGATTTTTCGCCTACCATTTGTTGATCGTGACCGCTGAGAATGAAATGGTCTTGATTGCTCGCACTATGGAGCAGGCGACAATGGATATCCAGCTGACGAATGCTCGTTTTGTAGGATATGGCGACCTGGATGATCCGTCGCAGACCACCATTGGAGTCTTAAAGAAGGAGGGCTTGGACCAGGGAAGATTGGGGATTGAAAAGAACAGCCTATATCTACCAATGGCCATTGTAGAAAGGATCCAAGAAGGATTGCCAAATGTCGAGTGGGTTGATGCCTCGGATCTAATCTTTCAACATCGAGTGACTTTATCTTCATCAGAAATTAAGTACACTCGTGAAGCTGCTGCTATCACAAATTCCATGATGCGAGCTGCTATCGAAACAGCGGGGGCAGGCGTCACAGAAAAAGAAGTTGCTGCTGAGGTTCACCGCGCCATGATTTTGGCTGGAGGTGAGTACCCGGCGTTTGGACCATTCATCCGATCCACTCCAACTTTGGGTTTGGAACATGGAACATGGACGGATCGAACGCTTGAAGTTGGGGATACTTTGTTTGTCGAACTTTCCGGCAGCGCAGGACGATACCATACACCGATGGGTCGTTTGATCTTCGTGGGGGAGATACCTCCGGGCACAGAAGAGATAGAGCAGGTGTGCCTCGAGGCATTTGAAAATGTTACTAAAGCGATATGTCCGGGAGTGACCGCCCATGCGGTGTATCAAGCTTGGCAGGACCGGGTCGATGTAGCTGGGCTTTCCCATTACCGACGGCATCACTGTGGGTACATGGTGGGCAGTGCTTTTCCCCCAGCGTGGTCGGGAGGGGGCGTACCACGAGGTTTGCGCCACAACAGTAATTTGGAGCTTTGCGCCGGCATGGTTTTTCATCTTATGTCGTGGCTCATGCATACTGGGCGAGAGGGTGATTATTTTGTCTCAGATTCCGCGTTGGTCACAGAAGATGGCTGCGAGATGCTAACAACAATACCACAACATGTCCACGTCGTCTAAATGGGTGGAACCGGAAAGTGTGACACCTATTCCGCCTTAAAATGTGAAACGCTCAAGTTAGGTTGCGTCTATAAGCAAAGAGGACCGCAATGTCCGACAAAAAATAAAAAGAAGGGACTGCCCATCATCAAGCACCCCAATGGCAATTTCTGGAAAGTGATGGATGATCTGCTTGAGATCGGCTTTGACGGGCTGCATCCCATCCAGCCCGAATGCATGGACCTAAAAGAGGTCAAGGATCACGTGCAGGGCCGGCCGTGCATTATCGACATTAGCAGTTGTGCACATTTGCTGTCCTAAGGCACTGAAGCCGAAGTGGTGGATGCAGTCAAAGAGACAATTCGGGCTGTTGCCCCGGCGACGGGTACTTATTGCATCCTCCAATTCCATTTATCCGGCTGCGATCTGAAAAACGTACTGGCGATGTTCCGTGCGGCCCGGCAATACGGCAACTGTCCCATACAGACGTCCTGAGTGATGTTGCGGTTTTTTAAAGAGTCCATGGACGCGTACAGAGCAGACGAGTCAGCAACTGGGCGTGATTTGAAATTCGAAACTTGTGGGAGCGAAACGGCTTCTTCCGAGGCCTGCGTTCGACAGTGGTAGGTTCACAAAAAGTATAAATTGAAATGAGGGTGTGACTTATGAGAGGGCAACCATTAAGAAAGATTTCCTTTGCTATTTGTATTGCCTTGGTTATCCGGGTACTGCTCTTGCCAGGATTACTAGAGACATGTCTTTTAGCAAGCGAAAAACAAATTACCGCCGTAACCGAGCCATGGCCACCTTATATGGGGCCTAAATTAAGAGACAACGGATTTCTACCGGAAATACTTGTCGAAGCATTCGATCGAGTTGGCTATTCGGTAACAGTCGAATTCCGACCTTGGGCAAGAGCGCTTAATGATGTTAAAAAAGGGGATAAGGATATTTTATTAGGCGCATATTATACCCAAGAACGTGAAGAATTTCTAGCCTACTCCCAACCAATTGCGGAAGTCCAGGATGTCTTATTTATGAAGGAAGGCAGAAACATCACCTATCAGCAACTAACCGACCTGAAACCTTATAAAATAGGAGTGGTCAGAGGAGCCGCCCATGGAAAAGAATTTGATGCGGCTGATTTCTTGAATAAAGAAGAAGTAACGCATAGTGGACAGAATATTCGAAAATTGTTAGTTGGCAAAATTGATTTGATGGCTGGACCCAGGGATGTAATCAAATTCATCATTAAAAGGGACTATCCTCTATTTATTGATAAAATAGAAGTCGTCAATCCACCTCTTAACATGAACAAAATATATTTTGGGTTTTCGAAAAAAGTTGCTGGGTATCAAGAACTTCTAAAAGCATTCTCCAAGGGATTGGAGCTGATAAAGAAAGATGGTACATTCTACTATCTTGCGGAAAAACATGACATTAAGGTTTTTTGAGCTAGCCTCTAAATAAACTTGATTGTGTTGTGAGGGTTTAAATGCGACGATAGAAGGTTGGCATCATTGGGCAAGTGCTGACCTTGGAATTATTTAAATCCACCTAATAAGTCCGGTATGGTGAAGACAATACAAAGATTGGGGTGCTTATGAGCGAAGATACCTTGTCCAAAATCCGTTGCAAAAGATTGTGGAAGGTTTTTGGACCCGATCTCCAAAAGATCATAGAGCAATGGGATACATTTGATCCCAACATCAGTAAAACAGAGCTTTTGGAAAAAACGGGCTGCGTGGTGGGGGTACGAGATGCCTCTTTTTCAGTCAATGAGGGGGAGATATCTGTTCTTATGGGACATTCCGGGAGTGGTAAATTCAAGACACTAAATATATGAATGAAATGTTTTTAGATTAAGAAAATTTGTAAAAGAGGATACTATTTCAATGAAACAAAGAGAAAGGGGGCTTTGTTCAATTAACCACAATGAGCCGGATCGAGTACCAATCGACCTCGGCGGTCTTGATGTGAGTGGAATATCTGCCATAGCATACAAAAAATTAAGATCATACTTGGGATTGAACGATGAAACCATACGAATAGTATGTGTAATGCAACAGCTTGCAGATGTTTCAGATGATGTTATAGAGGCGGTTAGGGCGGATATGCGTCCAGTATTCATCAGGGCGCATTATAAACCCGGTCGTTTATCCGATGGATTCCCCTGTGAAATCCCTGAGACTTGGAATACAGAGTTCCTAGAGGATGGGGAGGAAGTAGTCAGGAATAAGGATGGTGAAATATCTCTCATAAGACCCTCAGATGGGCACTTCTTCGATCCGGTTCATCATCCATTGAAAAACTGTGAAACAGTAAAAGATCTCGATCGTCATATAGAGTTTATTCGCAATATGGGCATGAGCTTTAATCTGCCTAAGGATCTGGGTCAGGCCCTTGGTGAGGCGGGCGAGTTTGTCAAAAACCGCAAGACAACACCAAGTGATCAAGGAACGGATCCTATCCGTGTCCTCCCCTAGGCTAAGCACAGTCGATGAGGCATGAGGGGCAAAGGCCAGATGTGCCTCTCCCTTTCTGTTTCAAGATGAATTCGTGCCTGGGGAGAGAATTGAAAAGTGTGTATTTGCGATTGAATTCAACACATTTTTCGGCTAGGCCATTTCGTTGGTTTCAGTTGAGACTGTCGAAAAACCATAAAACTGCGATTCTCGGACTTCTAAGTACTTGAAATAAATTACTACAGGCGGATTTTACAAAAATGCCAAAATTGAACTTTTTCGACAGTCTCGTTAGGAAGGGTCGCACACCAAAACGAGGTGTGCGTTATACGCGTAAGAAACCGCCTCTTGCCTAGCGTAAGGGGGCAAGTAGAGCGCGACTCCTGGGATACGAACTCATTCAAAATCAAGAACTTAGGCCGGCGGTTTCTTAGAAGAAGTCGAAACTAAGCCTGACGCCTCAGGAAGCAGCCAGCTCGATCGACTACCCAAGGAGGGACTCACGTGGATCTTCAAAACGGAAAAAGGAGCTTGACAACAGGCAGCCTCACAGAAGAATCCCACTTTTCGGAAGTTCTTTGAGGATTGCCCTCAAACTTGCCCCGCTTATACGTTTCTTGCTTGACATCGGATTTCCAGCGAGTATTATTTCAGAGAAGGGGGTCTACGAAATCTCGCCCGCGTCAGGTCAGAACTGTGGGAAAGCAGTTCCCGTACGGCGGAATTTTCCGCACTTCGTCTTGAGCCTTCAATCGCCACCAAGATGTGAAGTTCTTCCACAATAGATTAACATCGCTTTTGCTAAAGCCACTGTTTTCAAAGCGCCTCCCTTCCTAGTAGTGAACTGGCGAGGCTCATTGGTGGGGTTTCCCCAAACTCATCGTGCTTGTTCGAATTGGGCTTTTAGGGATTCTGACATTGAGGCTCTCCCAAAGTTGGTTGCTGTGGGAGCTGAGCAAGAGGTGGCGTTTCTAACGATTCGTTGAAAAAGGCAGCCTTAAAGGTTGCAGCGATTACAAGGATCAGTGGCTAGTATGCTAGTTTTATACCAGATAGAACTCGCCGAGACTGGGGCCGACTCTGGAACCCAAAACAATGAAGGAGAAATTCCGTCTTTCTCAGTGTCAGGGGTAAAGCGCGCTCGAACTCCGATCTGACGAGCCTTTGTTTTGCATCAGCGGACTAAGTCCCCGGTGAAGGTGAACACCATGAAAGACGTAAAGCGTAGCGCGCTCTTAGCAACTGGAGCATGGGCGATAGTTAATATGCCTTTGCTAATCATTGCAGTCGAGCACTTTCCAAACTACGATCAAACATTCCTATCGTTACTCTTCACCGAGCCGGGGCAATATCTATTCTTGTTCGTATTTTTCCCATTTATAGCTTTTTTCGTCGCCCTCGCCACAACCATGCTGCGCAAATTCTGCGAGGAGCATATCAGTCGGCAGAATCAACCTGGCTACATGATATGGCGGATCTTTTTCGCAAAGCGCTGGGCGGTTCTTACGCTTGGATTTATCCTGGGGTTGATAGTAGCTACGGCCGACCATATCGAAACCTCAGTGACTTTAGAGGAACTTCAGCTGGAGTATTCCAGAACAGCGGTGAAAGCTAGTGACATTATTCTAGGTGCAGTGAAAGAAGAAAGTCCAGAGGGCATATTCAGACAACTTACCGATCGAAAACAATCCTATCCACAATTGGTGCTCGACCTAGAAAAGCTGCGAGACATCCTGTCCGAGCAAATCCCTCGCAAGGGAAAAAACCAGAGAATCATAAGCCGAGCCGCCACTCAAATAGGTCAGGCACTTGAGAGCCAGCAAAACAAGGAAGCGGCAGATACATACCTAACTGAGAGTGCTGCCAAGATCGAATCGGCTCACGGCACAATAGGTTCCGACCGGCATCTGTTTGACGCCTTGCTTTACCTGCAGACTGTTTATAATCCGATATTTAGTGAAAGCAAAAAAGTTGCACGCACGTTCTCTTCTGCCGCCAATTTTGCAGAATTGATGATCGATGTCTTTGTTGCCTGGTATATTCTCATAGGGGCTATAGTCCTCGTTGGCCTAAGGATTCTCGTCCACGAGCGCGATGAATTCCAAGGCGAATTAACCAGGATCGCCTTGTTTCTGGCGTTCGCTACCTTCTTCTTCGGCTTGTGGCCAACCTTTCGCATATACAGCTTACAAGAGCTGAGAATGATCTATCCGCAGGCTAGGAGCACTCCCCCGACCTTATTCTACATATTCTGCATCGGAGTATTCTCATATCTTGTAGTCGCTTCCTTCAAAACTAAGATCTTACAAATCGGGACGCTAGCTACTGGTTTGTTGGTTTCGGTTGTCCCTTTTGTCATGAGTTTTAGGGACGTATTTAGAGTGCGGGAAGTGGTTGGCTCTGCTATCGGGATCGGAAATCTGATTATACTTCTGCTCGTGTGTTTAGCGGTGCTGGGTACTCTTAGCTTCGTACTTTTGGTTTACCTTGAGAAGCAGGAGTGACGGAGCGAACAATCAATTGAAGGTCTTTTACCACGTTTTCCATAGCCAAGATTAACGCTGCATACATCCCGACGCAAAATTCCTTAGGTGCGATTGGTTTTCTCGACAGTAAGATGCGGAGCTAGCTTAAAGGGCTTATCGTTCTGAGCCGTCGCTGAGGTTTCGATGTCTGGCCTCCCCTGCATACGCCAATGTCCTTCTGTTCGTGCATATCATTTTGCCTCACTATTTAGAGACTGCGGATTTCAAGATGATATCGCCGAATCCCGGTCTTGCCTGAAACTGTTTACTTCCGCAACAAATAAACACTTCTGGGGACTGATCTAAACTGTTTATCTCAGTTAGCAAAGGTCGCACATCCCGGTGCGTTGTGCGTTATAC
>JABAOH010070694.1_pt2 | contig 15816 bp, 13 predicted proteins | sample 7062181 | NCBI WGS metagenome assembly JABAOH01 (sample SAMN14538630, study PRJNA623070) | marine sediment metagenome | biome: marine biome [ENVO:00000428]; feature: marine pelagic biome [ENVO:01000023]; material: deep marine sediment [ENVO:00002113]; isolation source: pool of 5 deep marine...
CATTGGAGAGGTCATTCAAAGTGTCGAGGCATCGAAGGGGGAGCTGAGTTACTATCTCGTCAGTGATGGGGGCAACAAGCCGTTCCGTTTGCGGATAAGGGCCCCGAGCTTCGCAAACCTGAGCGCCCTCCCCAAAATGATCGTCGGCCAGATGATCGCCGATGTGATTGCCACCATTGGTTCTATCGATATTGTCCTTGGGGAGATCGATCGGTAGCGTGCACAAAGAGAGCAAATTACGAACCGTCTAGACTTCATAACTTTAAGATCTTACAAATGAGTTGCTGGTCATTAAACTCGAAGCACGAAATTCGAAATACGAAACAATCTGCAAGTCATAAACTCAAATCCTCCAAGCATTGGTTTGGGCTTTGAGTTTCTCTGATTTGCCATTCGAGTTTGTTTCGGATTTCGGAATTCGAATTTCGGATTTTCCAGCGCGCCCGCTGGCTCTAGATTGAAGTATTTCTGCTAATCCTCGATTCGAGCAGGTAAGGAGAGATGACTGAAGAGATTCTTTTCTCAAGCTGGCAAGGACAGATCATTGATAATCGCGGAAAGGCTCGGAAGGAATTTGAAAAGGTTCCAGGGTTGAATCTTCCGATCGAATACGACGGAGCGCATGAGATCGGGGCCTTCATGGGGTGGGACGGGCTGGCCGTCCGGGATGCTGGGGTGAACATCGTCGATATGTGCCGGGCATACATGGAGGCGGTACAACAGGAATCCTGTGGGAAGTGCATCCCATGCCGGGTCGGAACCCGGGTGATCCTCACAACCCTCAAACGGATTACCGGCGGAGAGGGCACTCGGGATGACCTCAACGTCCTGGAATCCATTGGAAGCATGATCCGGGAAAGCTCCAAATGCCAGGTTGGCCAGACTGGCACGATTGCACTCCTCCACGCCCTCCAGTATTACAGGGACGATTTTCTCGAACTGATCGACAACAAGAAGCGTGCACCATCCGGAAGTTATCGAGTAAAGACCGTTGCCCCGTGCTCAAACGCCTGCCCCGCCCATCTGGATGTCCCCACCTATGTCGAGTATATCAAGGAGCGCAGGTTCGACGAGTCCCTCCATGTCATCCGAAACATGACCTGTCTTCCGGGTACGCTGGGCCGAGTGTGTGTCCGACCCTGCGAGTCCGACTGTCGACGGGCGAATCTCGACGAATCGATTTCTATTAAATACCTGAAACGCTTTGTGGCCGACTGGGAGCTGGAGAGGCGCCACGTGCCTCGCCTCCGGCCACCAACCGAGAAGAAGGAAGACCCTGTTGCAATCATCGGAGCTGGACCGGCTGGACTTTCCTGTGCCTTTTATCTGGCTCGGATGGGGTACCCGGTGACTGTCTTTGAAAGGTTTGGAGCCCCGGGGGGAATGGCAGCCTGGGGGATTCCAGATTACCGCCTCCCTCGGGATATTCTCAATCGGGAAGTGGAAATCATCCAGGATATGGGCGTTGAGATTCGCTATAACACAGACGTTGGAAAAGATATCACCCTGAAAGAGATCGCCAAAGACTACAAGGCCATATTCATCGGTGTGGGGGCCCAGACCAACACACCGATGAGAGTGGAAGGAGAAGACGCAGGTTACAAGGGCTTCATCCCGGGAGTTCAGTATCTTCTCGAGATCAATCAGGGAGAGGACCCCTATTCAGAGGGGAAGAAGGTGGTCGTCGTCGGCGGGGGAAATGTCGCCATCGATTGTGTCCGCTCTTCTTTTCGAATTGGAAAAACGGATGTGAACCTGGTTTATCGGAGATCTCGCAAGGAGATGCCCGCCGATGACGTCGAGATCAGGGATGCCGAGGAGGAGAAGGTCAAATTCCATTTCCTGTGCAACCCGGTGAAGGTGTTGGCCGAGAAGGGGAAGGTCGTCGGCGTGGAGTGTATCCGCATGGAACTCGGCGAGCCGGATGAGAGCGGTCGGAGACGGCCGATCCCTGTTCCCGGATCTGAATTCCGGATCGATTGTGACATCGTCATTCCAGCCATCGGTCAAGCCGTGGATTTGCAATTCATGGAAGGGATGACCCAATTGGAGACGACAAAATGGAAGACCCTCGTGATCAATTCTGAGACTTTTGAGACCTCAGTCAAAGGCATTTTTTCGGCGGGTGACTGTGTGACCGGCCCTGATGTGCTTGTCCGGGCTGGCGGGCACGGAAAGCGGGCCGCAGATAAGATCGACAAATACCTGAGAGGGGAGCCTGTCATGCCTCCCGAGGAGGACAGGTTGGAAGATCTCCTAGCCACCATTGGGGTCTACAACCGGGATGAGAATGTGGGAATGCTGGGAGGACAGGAGAGAAAGCATCTGGAAATGCTCGACCCCGAAGAGAGAAAACGAATGTTCTCCGAAGTGGAAAACGGGTTTCCCGTGCCGACGGCAACGGAAGAGGCTGAGCGGTGTCTGAGATGCTATCGAATTGGCCTGGTGGCGATAAGCCCGAAATCATGAGACCCTTTTCATAGACTGAGAGATATGTCTACCACAGAGACACTGAGAACAAGGAGCTCTGGTTTTTCCTTTGCCGGGAGAGGGCGGCAAACGAAAAGTGTCATCCCCATCGGTCACAGGGGCGATTGTTTTTCGGAGAGGGTCGCTATTTATGTCCATCATCGTCTCCCGGTTGAAAAAACAAAGCGCTCTGCGCCCTCTCGAACTCTGTGCTGCGTGAAACCTGCAAATGGTGAGAGTTGAGGATGGCTACTCTGACGATTGACGGAAGAGAGGTTACGACGCGAGACACGGCGACGATTCTCGATGCAGCTGGAGAGAACGGCATCTATATCCCAACCCTCTGCTACCTCGCCAAGTTGAGCTGGCTCAAGTCCTGCCGGATGTGCATTATCGACATCGAGGGCGTTGAAAAACCGATGCCCGCCTGCGCAACGCCGGTCACCGAGGGGATGGTGGTCCACACCCGAACAGGACGGGTGGAGAAGATGCGAAGGGACGCGCTGAAGTTCCTTCTGATTCAACATCCCCTGGATTGTCCCGTCTGCGACGCTGGAGGGGAATGTGACCTTCAAAACCTGACCTACCAGTTCGGAATCCAGGAACAGGACTACGTTTCCGAGAAGGTCGAGCGGCCGGATGTTCCTTTTGGAACGCCTCTGATCAAGCAGTGGATGGATCGCTGTGTCATGTGCATGCGCTGCATTCAGGCCTGCATCGAAATTCCGGGCTGCCATGTCCTCGATGTGGCCGACCGGGGATTCGAGTCTCATGTCGAGGCTGTCAACGTCGAGGCCTGCATCTCCTGCGGCGAATGCCTCCACGTCTGTCCAGTCGGTGCCCTCACCGAAAACGTCAGTCCCATCAAAGGCCGCGTTTGGCAGATGGACCGCGTCCAGACCACGTGCACCTTTTGCGGCTGCGGATGTCAACTGGATCTCAATGTTCTGCACGGCAAGCGAGTCATCAAAGTGACGAGCCGTGACGGCGTGGGAATTAATGACGGGAGTCTCTGCGTGCGAGGGCGTTTCGGCTATGATTACGTCCACCACCCCGATCGGTTGACTCATCCAATGGTCAGGGAGAAGGGGAACCTCAGGGAAGCGACCTGGGAAGAGGCACTCTCCCTGATATCGGAGAAGCTTAAGACGCTGAAGGAGAATGCTGGTGGAGAGTGCATTGGCGTGGTGGCCCCGGCAAGGGGAACAAATGAGGAGATCTATCTCCTCCAAAAATTCACGCGCCTCGTTCTGGGATCGAATAATGTCGACAGTGCTGCCCGCTTGGGAAGCGGGCCGACCCTTCTCGGCTTGTCGGAAAGTCTCGGCTATGGAGCGATGACGAACGGACTATCTGACGTTTCTGAAGCCGACTTGATCATTGTGGTCGGGGCTAACCCGGACGACGACAACCTGATCTTCGCTCATAAGGTCCGTCAAGCCATTCAGAAGAGCGATGCGCGACTGATCGTCGCCAATCCATCTCGGATTNNACGCCAACATCTGGCTCCGTCCCCTCCCCGGAAGTGACGTCGCCTGGATCAATGGGTTAATAAAGATCCTCATCGATGAAAAGCTGGAAGATGCTCGCTTCATCAAGGAAAGGACTCAGGGGTTTCCGGAACTGAAGAAATCGGTCTCTTCTTATGATCCTGAGACCGTGAAGGGGCTTACGGGTATCCCACCCGAAGAACTCCGCAGGGCGGCCCGTCTTCTCGGGAAAGCGGATAGCACGGCGATAGCCTATGGCTCCGGGATCACGCAGCATTTGACGGGAGCGGACGGCGTGCGTGCCCTCGCCAATCTCGCCTTGGTCACTGGAAGCATTGGAAAGGAAAGGGGAGGCCTCTTTCCGCTATGTTCCCAGAGCAACTGCCAGGGGGCCTTTGACATGGGCGGTCACCCGGGCTATCTGCCGGGATACCAGAGCGTGGACGATCGGAAAGTCCGAGAAAAATTCGAAAAGACCTGGGGAGGAGAGCTTCCATCGCGAACGGGGCTTTCCATTGGAGAAATGTTCAACGCCCTCCAGACCGGAAAAATGAAGGGCCTCATCGTGGTCAGAGAGAACCCCATGATTATCCTTCCCGATACGAAACGCCTCGAGGAGGCCTTTAAGAAACTGGAACTGCTCGTCGTCGTTGACACATTTCTCACCGAGACGGCTCAAAGCGCCGATGTGGTGCTTCCGGGGACGACCTTTACAGAAAAAAACGGGACCTTCACCAGCATGGAACGGAGGATTCAGCGGGTGCGTCAGGCCATTCCACCCCTATGCGGAAAGGCCGAATGGGAGACTTTCGCAGAACTGGCCTCGCAGATGGGGCATAGCATGGACTACGATGACCCGTCCGAGATTTTCTCCGAAATGGCCTCCCTCAGCCCGCTTTTCAGCGGCATAGACTACAGAGCCTTGGCACCGGACGGGGTTCAGTGGCCGTGCCCCGAGGCCGGGCACCCCGGGAGCCCGGTTCTCTACAGAGAGGGGTTTCCTTCCGGGAAAGGTCGCTTCTCTCCCGTCGAATTCCAGGAGCCAGAAGAGAAACCCAACGGGGACTTCCCACTGTGGCTCTCGGTCGGCGGAACCCTCTATAACTACGAAATCGGATCGCACGAGCGAAGGGCCCTTGGATTGGCGGAATGGTTCCCCGAAACGGCCCTCGAGATCCATCCCGAAGATGCCGCAACACTGGAAATCTCTGAAGGCGACCGGGTTCGTCTGAGTTCTCCCAGGGGTCAAATCGAAACAAAGGCGAGGATCTCAGATTCCATTGCCAAGGGGACGGTCTACCTCGCCCCATCATTCTATGACATCAACGTCATGGCGATTCTCTATCCAGACCTCGAGCCCCTGACGGGGACATTTGCGTACAAAGCCTGTGCCGCAAAAGTGGAGAGGGTCTAGCATGGAGCTTCTATACACGCTGATTGAAATCGTTGCCAAGAGTCTGTTGGTCTTCGTCGGGCTGCTTTTGCTGACCGCTTACAACACCCTTTTCGAGAGGAAAGTGCTGGGGCATATTCAAGTCCGGTATGGTCCCAACCGGGTCGGGCCTTTCGGGCTTCTACAGCCGATTGCCGACGGAATCAAGGCATTCTTTAAGGAAGATCTGGTGCCGGCCAGGGCGGATCGGGGCGTGTTCATGCTGGCCCCGGCGATATCCGTGATCTCGGTGCTCTGTCTGGCTGCAGTGATTCCCTTCAGCAATGACGTTGTCCTGAAATCGGGACGGGTCATCAAAATGGTGGTCGCAGACATTGACATGGGACTCCTCTACCTCTTTGCGGTCAGTTCCGTTGGAGAATTTGGCGTGGTCCTGGGAGGGTGGTCGTCCGGGAATAAGTATGGTGTAACCGGCTCTCTGCGCGCCGCCGCGCAAATGATCAGTTATGAAGTCTTCATCGGGGTGGCCGTGATCGGCGTATTGATGATTTCCCAGACCCTCAACCTCAGAGAGATCGTTTTGGCCCAGGCAGGAGGGTTCTGGCGTTGGAATGTTTTCCTCCAACCTCTGGCCTTTCTCCTCTACTTTGTCGGCGGGTTGGCGGAACTCTCCCGTGTGCCTTTCGACATGCCAGAGGCGGAGTCAGAGCTCGCGTGTGGATTCAACATCGAATTCAGCAGTATGAAATTCGCCCTCTACTTTATCAGTGAGTACGCCCATATGATCATCATGCCGGCGATTGCTGTGACACTCTTTTTGGGAGGTTGGCAGCCGATTTTGCCGGCCCTGTCATTCATTCCAGGATGGATCTGGTTTCTGGCTAAGGTTTCTGTGCTCGTCTTTGTCTGCATCTGGATCCGGGCCACCTATCCTCGGCTCCGGTATGACCAGATCATGAAATTCGGTTGGAAGTTCATGCTTCCCCTGGCTTTGGCGAACGTACTCGTTACGGGAGTCGTGCTTCTATTGAAGTAGACTCGTTGAGAGAGGAAAGACGATGATTCTTCCGCTCTTGAAGGGCTTGGCCATAACCCTGAAATACTTCTTTTCGAGGCCCTTCGCCATGCAGTATCCAGATGAAAAGATCGAAATGACCGATCGGTGGCGGGGGATCCATTATTTCGAGCGAAGAGAGGACGGATCGACCCAATGCGTGGCCTGTGGACTTTGCGAGGCGGTCTGCCCCTCCGATTGCATCTATGTGGAGGCAGAGGAATACAAGACTGGAAGGCGATTCCCTCGAGTCTATGAAATCGATGGAACACGATGTATTTTTTGCGGTTACTGCGAGGAGGTCTGCCCAGTCAATGCAATTAAAATGGGCAAGAATTACGAGTACGTGAAACACGAACGGTCCGATTTTATTTTCAACAACAATTTTCTTATTGATCAAAAGAAGTTAAATCCCTGAATTCTCGAGGTGCGATGAATCGCAAATCAGAAATGACCCATCACGATTGACAGAGACTTGAGGCACTCTATGTCCGAACAGAACATCAGTATGGTTTTTCAATGGCTCGTTTTTCTCGGGACAACCTTTGTGGCCATCCTTGCCTCGATCCTCATGGTGACCCGGAGGAACCCAATCCACTCGGCCCTCCTGTTGATCCTCACCTTTCTCTGTACGGCGATTTTCTTCTTCCTCCTCCAGAACCCATTTATCGCGGTGATTCAGGTTCTTGTTTATGCAGGGGCCATTATGATGCTCATCGTCTTCGTCATCATGCTGCTAGAGCTTGAAGAGGAACTCCACAGTCCCCTGAAGATCTCCTTTTCGAAAGGCGTTGCCGTCACGACCGTTCTGCTGATCATGCTGGGCCTGTTTTTCGCCGTCTTCGGCGGGGCCAGAGGACCCAGCAGCGGATACAGCCCTGAGAAGGTAAGCGAGCTCGGATCGGTCAAAGTCGTTGGGAAGATGCTCTTTACGGATTATCTCCTTCCCTTCGAGATCGTTTCGATTCTTCTGATGGCCGCGATCGTCGGGGCGATCGTTTTGGCCAAACAAAGACCCTATGAAAGGGAGTAGTCCATGACGATACCCCCTGTACCGTCGGCTGCCTATCTCATTGTTGGCGCCATCCTGTTTGCCATTGGGGCCATGGGCGTGTTGACGAGAAGGAATGGCATCATTGTCTTCATGTCCATCGAACTGATGCTCAACTCGGTGAATCTGAGCCTGATCACCTTCTCCCGGTCTCTCAACTCCATGGATGGCGTCCTGTTTGTCTTTTTTGTCATGGCCGTGGCAGCCGCCGAGGCTGCCGTCGGGCTGGCGATTTTTGTGCAGCTTTATCGAACGCAAAATACCATCCATGTCGACGAGGTTCACCAGTTGAAATGGTGAGGGTCAGATTCTCATGGCCCTACCCGAAAAAGGGAGAGACAACCCGAGTGCTTTTCTCCTGAGGAGATCTTTATGCTGGAATTTGTCTGGTTGATTCCGCTTTTTCCCGCTATCGGGTTCGCGATCAATGGACTGTTCGGGAGGCAGATGAGCAGGAAGGCGGTGGGCCCCATTGCATGCGCCACGATCGGACTGTCAGCAATCTTCTCGTCTCTCCTTCTCTTCGAACTTCTCAAACAACCCGACCACTTCTTCCAGAAAGACATCTTTACCTGGGTCGTTTCAGGGGAACTCGTAACGACAGTCGGCTATCAGGTAGACGCCCTCTCGATTGTCATGGCCTTGGTGGTCTCGTGGGTGAGTTTCTTTATCCACATATACTCTATCGGATACATGCATGACGATCCGGGGTATCCCCGCTATTTCACCTATCTGAACCTCTTTGTCTTCATGATGCTCAATCTGATTTTGGCCAACAATTTCTTGCTCATGTTCGTCGGATGGGAAGGGGTCGGTCTGTGCAGTTACCTACTGATCGGATTCTGGTTTGAAAAGGATTCCGCTTCCAATGCTGGCAAAAAGGCCTTCGTTGTCAATCGCGTGGGAGATTTCGGATTTCTCCTGGGCATGTTCTTGCTGGTTCTCCACTTCGGCACCCTGAATTTTGGCCAGGTCTTTGCCAGGGCTCCTGAGGTTTTGACCACCTCAACAGCCACGGCAATCGCCCTTCTCCTCTTCATCGGTGCGATAGGAAAGTCGGCACAACTCCCCCTGTACGTTTGGCTGCCCGATGCGATGGAGGGTCCCACTCCAGTGAGCTCCCTGATCCATGCTGCCACCATGGTCACGGCGGGGGTCTACATGGTGGCCCGATGCCATGTGATCTTTGAGATGGCGCCAGTGGTTCTCGCTATCGTCGCCATGGTCGGCGTACTCACGGCAATCTATGCCGCCTCCATCGGTTTTGCCCAGAATGACATCAAGAAGGTCCTCGCCTATTCGACCATCAGCCAGCTCGGCTACATGTTCCTTGGCGTCGGCGTCGGGGCATACAGTGCGGGCATATTCCATCTCATGACCCATGCCTTCTTCAAGGGCCTCCTCTTTCTGGCCGCCGGGAGCGTCATGCACGCCATGAGCGGTGAACTCGACATGAGAAAGATGGGCGGGTTGAGAAGGCTGACGCCCGTGACGTTCTGGACTTTTCTCATCGCGACCCTGGCGATCGCAGGTTTTCCTCCCCTGTCCGGCTTTTTCAGCAAGGACGAGATCCTCTGGCATACCTTCAACAAGAGCCGGGTTCTCTGGGCGATCGGCTTCGTCGCCGCAGGCATGACCTCCTTTTACATGTTTCGGGCCGTCTTCATGACCTTTTTCGGGGAAAACCGGGCCCCTGAAGCGGTGAAAAAGCACATCCATGAGTCCCCGAAAATCATGACCATCCCATTGATGATTCTGGCCGGACTGTCGATCGTGGGAGGGTGGATCGGGATTCCCCATGCCCTGGGAGGCGTCAACCGATTTCATCAGTTTCTCTCCACTGCCATCAAGGGCACCGGTGAGACAGCGGGACATGCGGCAGTCCAGGCGCACGTCCTTCTCGCCTCCAGCCAGACGACACCTGGAATTGCCGGGCATGGTTCAGGGTCGGGCCACCCACCGGTAGACCCTCTGGAATATGTACTCATGGTCGCTTCGGTGGGTATTGCGCTCGTCGGCCTGGCGAGCGCCTATTTCCTATACATCAGAAAACCCAGCGCTTTGGAACGGCTGGTGACCAATTGGCAGAGACTCTATAAGATCGTTTTCAACAAATACTATATCGACGAGATCTACGAGTTTCTCTTTGTCGACTCCTTGAAGGGTCTTGGTACAGGTCTGTGGAAAGGCGCTGATACCGTTGTTATTGACGGCAGCGTCAACGGGGTAGCTTACATTGCTGGAGTTCTGAGCAACCTCGCGAGAAGGATCCAGAATGGCCTCGTTCAGACTTATGCGCTTTCGATGGTCGTGGGAGGCGCCGTCGTTGTGGGATACTACGTGATTCGAGCCATTTTCTTCTAGAAACGGCAGGGGCCAGGGAACAGTGGCCGGGAGAGACTGAAAGCCGGCTGTCAGCTGGACTCGACATGAAACGACGCGTCATGAACCGGGGATTGGCGGTTCACCTAATCAAAAAAAGAGTCAGTGCTGATCACTGCCAACCGATCCCTGACAACTGAGACAGGAGTAAGTTAATGGAAGGATTTCCCATTCTCTCTCTGGTAACGTTTTTTCCCCTGATCGGCGCCTTCATCCTTCTATTCATAGATAAAGAGAACTCCGCGGCTCTGAGAACGTTGACACTGGTCGTCTCCCTGATTGAGTTTCTCTTCTCTCTGCCCCTGTTTTTTCTCTTCAATAACGCCACCCATGAGATGCAGTTTCAGGAGTTGCACCCCTGGATTGAGAATTACGGGATCAGCTATCATCTCGGCATCGATGGGATTAGCCTCCTTCTGGTGCTCCTTACCACCTTTCTCACCGTTCTTTGCGTTCTGAGTGCCTTCAGCGCCATCCAGGAGCGGGTCAAGGAGTTTATGATCTCCTTCCTCTTCCTCGAAACCGGTATGGTGGGAGCCCTGGTGGCCCTCGACCTCGTCCTGTTTTACATATTCTGGGAGGTCATGCTGGTCCCCATGTATCTCCTGATCGGCGTCTGGGGCGACCCGAAGCGAAGGGTGTACGCGGCAATCAAGTTCTTCCTCTACACCATGGCAGGAAGCGTTTTGATGTTGGTGGCCATCATCGCGATCTACTTCATCCATGGGAAGGCAACGGGAAACTACACCTTTGATCTGCTCGAACTCTATAAGTTCGATCTTCCCATCAGACCCCAGTATTGGCTTTTTGGTGCCTTCGCCTTGGCCTTTGCCATCAAGGTTCCCATGTTTCCTTTTCATACATGGCTTCCTGACGCCCACACCGAAGCTCCGACGGCAGGAAGCGTGATCCTGGCTGGGGTTCTGCTGAAGATGGGAACCTACGGTTTCATCCGGTTTGCGATTCCCCTGTTCCCCGTCGCGGCGACGAAGTTTCTGCCGCTTATCTGCGTTCTCGCCTTGATCGGGATCATCTATGGGGCTCTGGTTTCAATGATGCAGGACGACCTGAAACGCCTGGTCGCCTTCTCGAGCGTAAGCCATCTGGGTTATGTCATGCTCGGCATGTTTGCCTTTAACATGCAGGGTGTAGAGGGTTCTATTTACCAAATGCTCAATCACGGAATCAGCACGGGCTCGCTTTTTCTCATCGTTGGCATTATCTACGAAAGGAGACATACCCGGATGATCGCCGATTTTGGCGGACTGTCCAAGGTTATGCCAATCTATGCCGCCATCTTCATGATTGTGACCCTCTCATCCATCGGCTTGCCTGGAACCAACGGATTTGTGGGAGAGTTTCTCATCCTCCTCGGGGCTTTCAAGGCCAGGACGGTCTATGGAGTCCTCGGGGCCACCGGTGTTGTCCTCGGTGCTGCTTACATGCTCTGGATGTTCCAGCGGGTCATGTTCGGAGAGATCAAAAACCCAGAGAACCTAAAGCTCCAGGATCTCAGTATTCGGGAAATCGCCTACATGGTCCCAATGATCATCATGATTTTTCTCATGGGAATCTATCCGAAGCTCTTCTTCCAGAAGATGGATGTCACGGTGGAGCACTTCCTGGAGGATGTGAGGACCAAATACGAGGCAACGAGTGAACAAGCCTCCTCAAAGGCGTTTCTGGCAAAGCAAATTAGACTGGATCAACGCCGAGAAAACGGGGGAAGAGGAGAAGAGGACTTCAGTGTAGACGGAGAATCAAATCAAATAAATCCGAAACACGAAATTATGGCGAAGCGTCCCGCAGGGACCCATCGGAAACGAGTTCAAAATCTCGGCCATTTGGGACTCCAATCCGCTTCGGCTTTCGATATTCGAGTTTCGAATTCGTTGATCATCAGTTCCCGGGCGACCCCACCCGAAGCTAACCTCATCATACGATAGTTCTGCGGCGGAGGAACTTTAGATGGATCTTTCAGGTCTCCAGATTAGTCTTAACATCATTATGCCAGAGATTGTCCTTTCGGCCTTCGGGATTCTGGTGCTTCTCCTGGGTGTCTTCTCTTCCTCAAAGGAGGAGAGTAAGGATCACCTCGGATATATCAGCCTTTTCGGCGTGATTCTGGCCCTCATTCTGTCCATAACGCTTTTTGGAAAGGTTCAGTCCGGCTTCAGCGGCATGGTGGTCGCCGATAACTTCGCCGTTTTCTTTAAAATCGTTTTCGGAGTGATTTGCCTCCTCACAATCCTCATCTCCATTGGGTACATCCGCGGGCAGGGGATCGGTGTCGGAGAATACTACGTTCTCGTTCTCTTCGCCACGGTTGGAATGATGCTCATGGCGGCCGGCACTAACCTCCTCACGATCTTCCTCGGCTTGGAAACCATGTCCATTTCCGTATACGTGCTGGCCGGCATTATACGTCATGACCCTCGGTCTATCGAGTCGGCCATGAAGTACTTCATCCTGGGTGCCTTTGCGACGGGTTTTTTCCTCTACGGCGTAGCTTTGATATACGGCTCGACCGGATCCTTCAATCTCAGGGAGATCGCTTCTTATCTCGCGACGAGTGGTGAGGGAGGTCGAAGCGCCCTCCTGATCATCGGGATCGCCTTACTCACCATTGGATTTGGGTTCAAGATCTCTACGGTCCCCTTCCACATGTGGACACCTGATGTCTATGAGGGGGCACCCACTTCGATTACGGCTTTCATGGCCACGGGAGTCAAGGCCGCGGCCTTCGCGGGCCTTGTCCGTGTTTTCTATTCGGCCCTCGGAGCTTTTCAGCCAGACTGGACGGCCATCATGTGGTTGCTATCGGTCGCCACCATGACAGTCGGCAATATCGTCGCAATCTCTCAGTCCAATATCAAACGAATGTTGGCGTACTCGAGTATCGCTCACGCGGGCTATATTCTCGTCGCATTTACGGCGGGTAATGACCTGGGGGCCTCTAGTATGCTGTTTTATCTGGCAGCCTATGCTTTCATGAACATTGGGGCCTTCACGGTCGTCATCCTGCTGGGTAGGACGGGAGAAGAGAACACACTGATCACAGACTATTCGGGGATTGGCTTCAAACACCCCCTTCTGGCGGCTGCAATGACGATATTCATGCTCTCCCTCGCCGGAATTCCGCCCTTAGCTGGCTTCATGGGGAAGCTTTACATCTTCAGCGCTGCGGTGAAGGCCAAATTCTACTGGCTGGCCATCATCGGGGTCTTGAATAGCGCCCTGTCGGTGTATTACTATCTCCGGGTGACTGTTTATATGTATTTCCGGGAAGAGGAAAGGGAGATCGCTGGCCTGACATTCGCGCCGGCTGCAGTCGTCGGGCTGATTATCGCTGTGGCGGGTGTTTTTTATCTCGGTATTTTCCCCTCCGCCTTCTTAGCCCTCGCAAGGAATTCGATCGGGGTACTCATGTAGCGACCCCACGCAGCTGAATTCCATGTCAAAATCCACGGGTCTCTCCGACCCTGCAAGGGGCGGGAACCATCCGGTTTGAAGTGGCGAACCCGCTATGCGCCAGTCGAAAAGAAGTCCCTTTAAGCTCAAGAAAAACATATTCTTTCTGGGGATCGTCAGCCTCCTCACGGATGTCAGCAGTGAGATGATCTATCCCTTGCTTCCGTTGTTCCTTTCAACGGTGCTCGGGGTGAGCATCCCCTTCATCGGCTTGATTGAGGGTGTCGCCGAAAGCACAGCGAGCCTCATGAAGGTCGTTTCCGGGTGGCTTTCGGACCGGGCCCGCCGCCGAAAGCCTTTTGTTTGGATCGGCTACAGCCTTTCCACTGTCGTCAAGCCGCTGTTTGCCATATCCACAGCTGGATGGCAAGTCCTCCTCCTCAGGTTCGGAGATCGGGTTGGAAAGGGGATCAGGACCTCCCCCCGGGATGCGATTATCGCCGATAGTTCGCCTGAGAAGGAAAAGGGGAAATCATTTGGCTTTCACCGGGCAATGGACTCCCTTGGAGCCGTCTTCGGGCCTTTGGCCGCCTTTTTGTTGCTCCCATTGTTTGGGGGAAGCCTGAGGTGGATCTTCTTTCTTGCCTTCATTCCCGCTGTGGCGGCCGTATTGGTCGTCTTTCTCTTCGTCCGGGAACCCGAACGAGACGTGTCGGTCTCGACCCAAACCCCGAAGGCTGAATCACAAGGGCTGCGGGCGCTCGGATCAGAATTCCGATACTTCGTGGTGATTGTGTGCCTCTTTACCCTGGGAAACTCCTCGGATGCTTTTCTGGTCTTGCGGGCCAGAGACCTGGGCGTTTCGGTCGTGACCATTCCACTCCTCTGGTTGTTCTTCAACGGGATCAACACGATTTTCTCGATTCCTGGCGGGATGCTATCGGACCGGGTCGGCCGAAGGCGGGTCATCTTCTGGAGCTTTATTTTCTACGGCCTTGTGTATCTCGGGTTTTCCATGGCTCTAACACCTCTCCATGTGTGGCTCCTTTTCGCCCTCTATGGAGTCTACTACGGGTTCTCCGAAGGCGTCCTGAGGGCCTACGTGGCCGACCTCGTCCCCTCGCACCTCAGGGGAACGGCCTACGGGATATTTCATACCGCTTCTGGGATCATGGCGTTTCCGGCAAGCCTCATCATGGGCATACTCTGGGATAGGCTCGGCGCCTCATGGGCTTTTGTCTTCGGCGCTTTTCTGGCCTTTGTCTCGGCAATCCTTTTGTTACGGCTTCCCCATCACACGTCTCCTCAAGCCGTGCCGGACGAATCGGACTCCCCTTCTCCCCCGCCCATCAATCCATAAACAGAGCGTTCCAGGACGGCTATTCCAGGAGAGAGGAAACCGGTACAAGTTCAACACCATTTTCTCGGAGGGAAGGGAGGGATTCGCGAATGGCTTGTATCGTCTCCGGGTGGGGGTGCCCGATCCCAATGGCATTCCCATTTTTTTGGGAAAGGTCAATCAGTTCGGAGATTCTCGCCTTGATCTTCGAGACGTCTCGTTCGTTGTCGAGAAAGACACTCCGCCGGCCCGTTTTGAGGCCCAGCTCTCGGGCTAATTCGAACCCAACGGTTCTGGGCGTGGTCCGACTATCCAGGAAGAAGAGGCCCCTCCGCTTGATATCTTGCAGGACAACCCGCATGAGCTCAGGATTTTCAGTAAACTTCGATCCCATATGATTGTTGACACCTTTAACATCGGGAACGGCGGAAAAGCTCTTCTCCAGCTGTGAAAGCAGCCTGTTTTCTCCCATCGAGGTCAGGAGTACGCCCTTTCCGGGGTCGTGCGTTGGATATTCTTTGGGCTCCATAGGAAGATGTAGGAGCANNCGCCCTTTCCGGGGTCGTGCGTTGGATATTCTTTGGGCTCCATAGGAAGATGAAGAAGCACATCTCTTCCCTCTTTGCTCGCCTCTCTGGCAATTTCCCGGGAGTGAGGCGCAAAAGGGAAAACGGAGAGACTCAGGGGGGCTTCAACCTCAAGCAAATCCATGGCTGCCCGCTTGTCCTGACCCAGATCGTCAATGACAATCGCAATCCTCCCTCTTATCGGGATCTCGGGCTTTACCACCTTGGGCTGGTAGAACAAGAGATTATGGGCCACGAGGTCATTGACCCTGACCTGAACCTCGAGAACACCACCGCGATCCCTTTTCTTGATGACCCAAAAATCCTTCCCCAGGGCTCCGATCTCGCGATTGAGTCGTCCAAATAGGCGGTGGGAAGGTATAGGCCTCTGGAGTTGGATCCTGGTTGTAGTTTGGGTCCACTCCTGCCTACCCTTTCTCTGGATTCGAGATTCACGCCCGACCACATTCTCTTCAGAGAGGCCGAGCGAGTAGAACTGGCCTCTGATAGCCAGATCGACGACGTGGATTTTGTGGGATAAGGGAACAACAGGTGCTTTCGGTGGAGGCGGGTAAACCCAGCGCGCGATCAAGAACCCGACCGCGACTGAGACAATCACCAGAGCGAAGCCAGACCCGGAGAATTTCCTCTGTTTTCGGGC
>JABAOH010002528.1_pt1 | contig 15815 bp, 15 predicted proteins | sample 7062181 | NCBI WGS metagenome assembly JABAOH01 (sample SAMN14538630, study PRJNA623070) | marine sediment metagenome | biome: marine biome [ENVO:00000428]; feature: marine pelagic biome [ENVO:01000023]; material: deep marine sediment [ENVO:00002113]; isolation source: pool of 5 deep marine...
TAAAAGATTTTAATATTAATAATCATTGTAAAGATAAACATAATACTATTTGTAAAGTATGTTCTAGTAAACAAAACAAAGATTTTTGGTTAAAAAATAAAGATATAAAAAATGCTCAAAGACGAGAAAGATATGCTAAAGATATTGAACATAGAAAATATTGTAATGAATTAGCAAAAAAATACAGAAAAAATAACCAAGAAAAAATAAAGTTAATAAAATCTGAATATAATAAATCTAAACGTGGTAAATTAATTAAAAAAAAATCTATGGAAAGATGTTTTTCAAATCCGATGAATCGATTAATACATAATATGCGTTGTAGAACTAGACTAGCATTAAAAGGTTCATACAAAGATAAATCTACAATAGAATATTTAGGATGTACAATCTCCGAGTTAAAAGCTCACTTAGAATCTAAATTCAAGGAGGGCATGAATTGGAATAATTATGGAAAAGGTTGGCACATTGACCATATAAAAGCATGTGCAAAGTTTAACTTAGAAAAAGAAGTAGATAGAAAAAAATGTTTCCATTTTTCTAATCTTCAACCTTTATGGGCTTCTAATAACCTAAGTAAAGGAGCGATATAGCAATGGCCGTTGAATTAAATGAAGTTTTTAATGGGTGTGAACAGTTACTATTAGATAATAGTACTCATGGCACTTCTGTATTGTCTGTTGATAGACGACAAGACTTAATTAAAAATGCTGTTAAAATCTATTCAAAAAGAAGACCATTGCTCAAACTTTCTGCTCAAACTGGAACGACTAATTATACTTATGATTTTCCTAGTAATTGGGAAGACCATTTTTCAACTATATATAATATTGAATATCCAATAAATAAGAATCCACCTGAATACATTAGGACTAAAGATTATATGATAGATTTAATGACTGGTGGGTATCAATTAAGATTTTTAAGAAACCAACCTTCCAATGGTGAAACATTTTGGTTAAGATATTTTATCAGACATTCATTCGATGCTGATGGTGTTAGTGAAATTCCTGATGCTGATATTAATGGAGTTATATATATCTCTATGGTTCAGTGGTGTAGCGCTTATGCTCAACATTATGCGAGCAAGGCAGATAACTTACTTGAAAATACTGAATTAATTGCACAACCGACAAGAGTACAAGAGTATTCAGATTTATCTAGTAAATACATGAAAATGTTTGATGATACAATCCCAGCTAATAATGAATTCATTTATGATGAAGTTGGATTTATGGAAGATGAATATTGGTATAGAGGTGATTTATAAATGGCGATTTATTTTAATCAACCTACTACTGGCATATTTAGTGGAAAATCTCAAGAAATTGAAAATCAAATAAATAGAATAATTGCAAAAACTCTTGATGATATTACAGGAGTAGTAAAGCAACATATATTTTTCAAAACTCCAGTAGCAACAGGAGCATTAAGAAATTCATTACAGACTCAAAGAATATCCAATAAAGGAAAAGTTTATTTTGTTAATCCAGGTAGTGCTTATGCTGCTTATGTAGAAAATGGTAGAGCGCCTGGGAAACAACCTCCTTCCGATCCTATTGAACGCTGGCTAAAAAGTTCAAGACAAGGACAGATATTTTTGAGTAAAGTTGCTGCATCTATGAAAGGTAAAAAAATAAGTCAAGAAAGATTATTAAAAACAGCAGCTTATTTGGTAGCAAGGAAAATAGGAAGAAAAGGAACTAAGGCACAAAAGTTCTTTCAAACAGGTATAGACGAGTCGCAAAGTACTATAGCAGAAATTCAAGAAAGATTAACAAATGAATTAGCAAAGGTGTTAGTATAATGGCATGGAGTGATATTAGAACAGCTACAAAATCAAAACTAGAAGCGATTTCAGGTGTAAATAATGTATTAGATTATGTTGTTTGGACAGATGACTGGGATTATATAACCAGTAATTTTGTTACAAATGATAGAGTTGACACATGGATGTTAGGGCTAGCAACAAGTCCTGAAACTAGATTAATGAACGGTTATAAAGAATTCGATTTCGTTATGAATATAGTTTCTTATTATTCAATTAAGACTAGTAACACATCAAGTAAAACATTTGAAGATTTAGTTATGACTGTAGCAGATGATTTTATGACTTCATTTAATTATGTAATAACCTATGTTTCGGGATATGCTAATTCAATAATTACAAATCCTCCTAGGAATATTAGAATTGAAAATACTATTTTTGCACAGCATCCTTGCCATAGAGCGATTATGGAAATACCTATAATGGAAACAGTTGCAGGTACTACCGCATGCAGTGGTTAAGAGTATCAAAACTTAATTCAGGGATAGGTAAAAAATGTCTTATAATAGGTGGTGGAGAAAGTGCAGGAAGGTTTGATTATAATAAACTTCCAAAAGGATTTGTATTAATAGGAATTAATGAGTCAGGAATTATGACAGGTCATAAAACTGATTACTTAATTTATGCGGATGGAACATTTGTAAGAAATGTTCTAAGCACATTAAGAGTTCCATATGAAACGGCAATTGTTTGTCCATCTGAAAAACCTAGTCCATTAGCAAGGTATTGTTACAGTCATCCTGATATACATCCTTGTTTGTCAGAATACAATACAGGACTAAAAGCTTTAATAATAGCTAAGACACTATTTAAATTCGATGAAATTTATTTAGTTGGTTTCGATTATTATTGCAAAGAAGGGCAATCGCATTTTTATGGAGACAATGTTGGTTCGGGCCAAAAGTATAGTGAACCTTCTAATTTAGAGGGACATTATAAACAACTAAATTATATGCCCGATCAATTTAATATAGTATCTCATTATGATAATGTTTATAATTGTAATGAGAGTTCAAATTTGAGATTATTTAAATTTAAAAAACCTTATAAGGAGTAATTATATGGCTATAAATGCAAGAGATTTAACAAGGCAAATAAACAAGCCTTGGGCGGTATTTCTAAATACAGTTGGATTGTCTCAACCAGCAGAACAATCTTTTTATACAATGCCTGGAATTAATTTTTCTTTTAATTCCGAATGGGTAAAAAGCAAAGCATACGGAAGATGTGGAGTATTATTTACAGTAAACAAAGGGCTTCAATCTTTTGAATTAATGGTTAGCTATCAAGTTAATCAATTAGATTTAGTTTCATTTAATACAAGCGTTCCAGGTGAACTTGATTCAACAGGAGCATATTTTGAATTTGATGGGACTGAACCTTCTCAATATGCTTATTGGTTTGAAAGCTGTTATACAAAATCAGGATTAATAGCAAGATTATATATACCAAAAGGGCAAGCAGGAGAACCAGTTGAATTAGCGACAGGTGAAGGATATGTAACTGTTCCGACTACTGTAGAAGCTATTTATGATCCTGCTGATACAGCTACATTTCCAACATTATATATAGAGTTACCAGCATAATGCCAGTCAATCAACATAACAGTATTGAAGAAGCTTTTCAGGCTTTGACTGATATTGAGATTGTAAACGATGAAAATAACTACCCTGTTGCAGAAATAAAAGTCAACGGGGTAGGTACTATCAAAATTACAATGTTATCTGAATACCATTATTATTATATACTTGAACCTTTAAGAGAAAAAATATTAAATTATTATATCAATAGATTAGCACAGGAAAAGAATATTCTAAAAGGTGAAGAACTGCTTGATAATATTAAGAGTGTATTTAATCAAATTGAAACTTGTAAGACTAAAGAAGATGTAATAAAAAAAGCTCATGAATTAAGTCCTATATTCAAAGACAAAGAAGCTAGGTTTGAATTTTTTAAATCATTAATTGAAATGGAAATTATTCCAATTGATTATTTAGAAAAATTCAAGACTAAGTCTATATTTAAAAAGAAAAGAATTATAGATATAGAAAAAGCATGGGATGATTGGCAAAGGAAAATAAAACCTACTGATCCATTGTGTATGTTTATTTATCTATGGCTGTTCAATTTTGATGGAGTAAAAAAAAAAGTACTTTGCCTGTTGGAGAAAATTGGAGCAGTTATTCAACAACAATCGTTCACCGATTGGAACAACTCAGACACTTGGGAGTCTTACAAACAGCAATTGAAGGAAGGGCACGAGAGGATTCAGGAAAAATTATTAAACAACTCAAACAACTAAAAAAAGTTAGGAATGATTTGATGATAATTAGAGCAAAAGAATTAAGTTATGCTAATTCACAAAATGAAGTAAAAGAAAGAGAAATGCAAAAATCTGCGATTGATTTTCAAAAATTTATGGCTGTTTCTAAAAAGAAGGTAAATAATGGCTAAAGATTTAGAATATAAAATAGTTATAGATGATACTGGAGCAATTAAGTCAATAAATAAAGTTGACGGAGCTATAAAAAAACAAAATGAAACATTAAAAAATAGTGCGAAAGAACATGAAAGTTTTATAAGTAAAATAAAAGGGAAATGGGTCGCATTTGCTGGAGCTATTACTGGACAAATAGTTGCTATTAAAAAAGCGTTTGATATGGCACAAGAAGCAGCAAAATTTAATCAATCAATGACAGCTATGTCTAAACGATTTGGAGTAGATGCTGATAAAATGCTTAAAAAATTAAAAGAGGTATCTGATGGAACTGTGTCAAATGCTGATTTAGTTTCTGCTGCTAATAGAGCAATGGCCTTAAATGTAACTAAAGACATTGACCAAATGGCTAAACTTTTAGAAGTTGCAAGAGTAAGAGCTCAGACAATGGGAATAACTACCACGCAGGCATTTAATGACATTGCAACAGGGATAGGAAGACAATCACCATTAATTTTAGATAATTTGGGTATAATTACAAAAGGATGGGCGGATGAGGCAAAGGCTGCTGGTAAAGCATACGATCAACAATTTTTGTTAAATAAAATATTAAAAGATGGAGAACAAATAATAGCTAAAACTGGTGAAGTTACTTTAACAGAAGCAGAATCAATTCAACAATTTTCGGCAGCAGCTGAAAATGCTAAAGTATCTATAGGACAATCATTTTTACCAATATTAACAAAATTATTGGGAGTAATTACTCCATTAATTCAAAAATTTTCGGTATTGCCTAAAGAAATAAAAACATTAATATCCTCTGTAGTTTTATTGACTCCTGCTGTAATAGCTTTATCGGCTGCTTTTGGGCCATTAGGATTATTATTAGGTAGTATAGCGGCGGTAGGTGCTGGAGCTGCATTAGCATTAAGTAATGTTGGTGATGAATCAGATAAATTAATTGATAAATATGAAGGATTAAATGAAGCCATGACTCAACAGCTTGCATTATCAGGCGACCAAAAATCTCAAATACAAATCCAAATAAAACAAAATGAAGAAATAATAAAAGGATTAGAGAAAAAAATAGGCCAAATAAAACTTTCTGGTCAACAAATTATTTTTACAAATGGAGAATGGATTAAGACAGATAAATTAGTAAAAGATGCAGAAGAGGAAATTTTAAAATTACAAAAAGAAAATAAAAAATTATTAGAAGAAAAAAATGTTGTTACAAAAGAACAAAGTTCTTTGACTAAAGAACAATTAAACTTATTAAAAAATTTAGAAAAGGCAGAAAACGAAAAAACAGAAAATAGGATAAAAGCATTAAATGAATTATTAAATCATCCTATGGTTAATCCAGAACAAAGAAGATTAATATTAGAAGAATTAAACGCTATTGAAGAAGAATTTATAAATAAAAGATTAGATAGAGAAAAAGCGGCCAAAGAAGCTATTGATAGATTAGCAGAAGCTATAAAGCAAAAAAAAATAGCAGAAATGAGAATTACAGTAGATACTATAAGCAATATTTTAAATGGGCTTGATAATATACAAAATAATTTACACACTACTCAAATAAATAGGATAAATACTGAAAAAAATGAAAAAATATCAGCATTAAAAAAAGCAGGATTAAGCGAAGAGCAATTTAATAAACAAAAAGAAGAAATAGATAAACAATATGCAAATAAATCATATAAATTACAGTTGCAACAATTTAATTTTTCTAAAGCATTAAAAACAACTGAGACTATTATCAATACTGCCGCTGCAATAACAAAAGCATTAGTCGATCCAGGTGGTATTCCTGGAGCTGCAATGTCTATTGCTGCTGGTATAACAGGAGCTTTACAATTAATGACTATTCAAAGTCAACCAACACCAACAAAGCCAGGATTAAGAACAGGTGGTCTTGTTAATCGAATGGTTGGTGAAAACGGAGCGGAAATGGTAAGTTTGCCAGTAGGATCAAGAGTACATAACAATGCTACTTCTGCAATGATGTTAGCACAAGGCAGGTCAATGGAAGGAGCTATAAGGAATGTTACGAATAATGAAAATAATTCTAGGACATTTTACATAGATAAGGCAATAATACAAGGTAATGATGAATTTGACCAACAAGTGGATAGAAGATTATTTCTAGGTGGAGATTACAGATGAGTAATTTTTTTACGATATATGATGATGATAGCAATACTATAATATTTACAAATGAAGAAGCAACCGAGATGGGGACTTTTAGACCTAGATATTTAATTGAACAATCAGAGGAAAAAACATCCGGTGGACAATTAAGACAACAAATAAGACCTGGAGTAAGATTTGCTAAAACTTATTCTATGCAATTGACAAGTACAAGATATAGTTTATTCCTACGTATGTATACAAATAATTCAGCTAATAGATATATAGAGTATGTTACTGTCCCTTTATTACTTAGTAATGACGTTTCCGCTCTTGTTACAAATAATTTTAAGGTAGTTCTTAAACTTGATGATGTAGATGCTACCTACGGCGATGACGATAAATATAGTTTTATGATACATGTTTTTTCAAGTGATTTAATGTAATATGAAAAGTTTAGCAGACACAACTAGAAACAATACTTTAAAACAAAAATTAAAAGCTGATAATTGTTATAGTTATACACGAGTAACCTATATTGATGATAATAGCGCAAGACAAGAATTTTATGACTGTAAATATCCTATAAATATTAGAAAACGTGGCGAACCTCCAAAATTCGCTAATACAAATTTTAATCCTGCTGTTGCTGAATGTGATTTCACTGTATTAAATGAAACAGGTAAATATTCAAGAAAAAATACAGGTAGTGCATTAAAAGATATTTTAAAACGAGACAGAGTATTTGAATTTTGGGATGGCAAATGGATTGAGCCATACTATTCGACTTCTACTGAAACAATTACATTATCTGGAGCTATAACATTTTTTACATTTTATAACGCAGGTGGTGGATATATAGAGCTAAGTGGGACAAATATAGATGGAAATACATGTGATTATATGAATGGTATTTTTCATAAATATGATGAATATTTATATAATGAAACAACTTATTCTCCTGAAGGATATGCTGTATTTGATGCATTTGAAGCATTTGATTATGGGTATATAGGTAAAATAAGAAGTATTTCTATTACTGCAAATGATACAAATGTAAGAGTTTACATAAGAGGCGCAAACAATCTTGATGAATTAGAAAGCGGTAGAGATAATGGGTCATGGAGATATGTAGGAAATTCAATAAATGGCACCACAAGTATTACAGTTGATTTGGTATCATTAAGATATTTACAAGTTGGATTAGTATTCGCTACAGGAGATTGGGATAGCAATGTTCAAGTATCTGCTTTAAGTGTAGTATTAGATCAATATGTAGAATGGGTGAAATTAGGAACATTTTATTTAGATGACCCTGAATTTGAAGATAAACAAAGTCCTCAATTAAGTGATGTAAGATGTCGTGGCAGAAATGCATATAAAAAATTATTAGAAACTGAAATAAATATAAAAAATCTTTCCGGTGCTGGTGGAACTAACATTGATGACTTAATTAAAGATATTTGCGATCAAGGAAATATTACATATACAGGATCAAGTATAGCAGATTTATCAGCATTTGGAGCAAGAACTTTTGATGGGGGATATGACGAAACAGTAAAAGCAGACGATATTATTTTAGATATTATGCTTATAATAGGGCATACTTATAGGATGTATATTGATGATAATGATACTATATATGTTACTGCAATTTCAACAGGGACTGTGACTGTATGGACTCATAATTATTTAAGATATTTAAATGCAAATCAAAAGGATTTAACGACAAAGCAATTACAAAAATTTAGAGTACAAAATAAACAAATACCATTAAGAGAAACAGAGCAAATAGATTCAGGAACTATCGTTGCTGCTGGAGATACTACTTTTAATTCATGGACAGGAAATTATATTGCTAAATATATCACTGCGGTAGATGGTGGGACTAATGTGGATGGAGTCGTTACTGCTATTGAAATGGAAAATGATGAAGTTATTGTTACCGTTACAGGAAGCACAGTTGATTTAGACATAGTTGTTTATGGATGTGGATTTAAGGGCAAAATAGAACAAAAAGCATATACAGCTGGAAGCGGTAAAAATGATTTGACTATTAGTGGAGATTATATAGGCGGAGAATTTAGAAATTATAAAATTGAAATAGATGGAGCTGGGTCACCAGATACATTTAGATGGTCAAATGATGGTGGGTCAACTTGGGAAGCATCCACTGTATCTATAACAGGAGATATTCAAGATTTAGAAGATGGGATAAAAGTTAAATTTGCTAATACTACTGGACATGATGCAGTTGCTCCAGTTGATACATGGGAATTTATCACCACGGTTGTAGAGCCTGAATATATGGGGGAAGGAGCAGATGCAACTAATTTATTAAATAATGATGGAGCTAGAATAAGTCAAATAAATCCATTGGTAATAAGTAGCGATGAATGTAAAACAATATCAGAAAATCAAATATCATCTTTTGGGACTCCTGAATTTGATATTGAAATATTAGATTTTGTATTAAATCCTTTGCCTGAAATAAATGACCTTAATACATGGGTAAGTGAAGATTTATTTTCTAATGCAATCTATGAATTAAAAGGAATTGATTATATAATTAATAGTGAAACTGAAAAGAAAAGCACATTTTATCTTGAGGATACTGGCAGAAAAATAACCAGTTTCAAATGGGACACAAGTATATTTAATAGAACAGGTGTATTAACTTGGGATAGTGGGATAGTATGGGATGCAGCTCATGCAATAGGTTCCACAAGAGAGCAAATATTAGCAACAAATCCATTAGTGTATAATGTAGATTGTTCATAGGAGTTAAAATATGGCAAGTAAATTAACAGCAGCGGATATACCTAGAATTGGTATAAATACAGATATGGATAGTCCACCAGTAGATGACGCAATTCAGGCTTTAAAAGATAAAATAAATGAATTAGTAGATGAAATAAGTGCAGTAAGTATAGGCACAACTAATGCTGAAACAACAGATGCAAGACCTTATCATACAAATTTAAAAAATAGACTAGATAGTATTGGATCAGGTCAATATCATTATATTAAAGAAGGTGGAGTTGTTTCTATAAATGGTGTTGATCCCCAAAAGGTAGATATTACAGCAGGAGAAGCTAAAATAAATGGAATTGATGTGAAATGGTCTGCTGCTACCAGTGGGACTATTTCCTATTGTGCAGCAGGAGAAACTAGATTTGATGTAGTTTATGCAAAAAGTGATAGCGCAATAGAAATACAAACAGGGACAGCAGATGCAAACGACTGGGTATTGCCTACAGTTGATCCAGCTACAAAAAAAGCATTGTGGGTATTAACTGTCACAGATGCTGCGGTTTCTTTATCATGGGATGCTAGAAATCAAGGTTGTTATTATTTACATGATGGAGCTTTTAAATATAAATGGTTTATTCAGGATGCTATTGATGATATATCACAAGGGACAATTTTAATTGGGCATGGGAGATATTATGAATATGTTGATTTATCAGGAAAAGATAATATAACATTGTACGGATCAAATGGAGCTGCTCTTTACAGAATAGATGATGCTAGTGAGTGTATTTCTTGTGTAAATAGTGGAGGGAGTGAAGGTAATTTTATTCATATAATAGGATTAGCATTTTATGGGAATGGGAAAGCAGGTGCAATAAGAAATGTGCAAATAGAATACACAGATAAATCAAGTTTAAAAAATTGTTATTTTGATGGGAATGCGTCTAGCTCTGCAACAAAAAAAGATTTATTAGTAGATTATTGTGATTTTTTTTATTTGTTAGATAATTATTGGACAAATGGAGATGTTACTTATAATTTAACTAATAGCACAGAATATCTTTCAGATGATACAAGTGATAAAAAAGTGGATAATTCTTATAAAATATACTGGGGAACTGATGTTACTTTAACACGTGGTGGAGCAGATGAATTAAAAACAGATGATAGCTTTGAAATAGGGGCAAATGGTGGTAAGACAACTTTACAGTTAAGTGATACCACAGCAAACGTAGGAATGACAATTGGTGGGGATGTAAATTTATATAGAAGTGGAGCTAATGTATTAAAGACAGATGATGAATTTCAAGCCTCTAGTATTTCAGTAGCAGCAGGAAATATTTTAGCTTCTACTTTTAATAGTAATAGTTTACCGGGTGCAAAAATAGCTTTTGATCATTGGCAAACTGCAAGCACACAGACAGAGGATGATGTTTATGAACATTATATAGCTGTATTAGGAGCTTATACATATATAGCAAGCGGAATAGTTACAGATACAAGTAATAATTTATACATTGTGAGAGGTATAGCCGTTGGTCTTTCTGTATTAATATATACTAATTCTGCAGCAGATGGGACAGCTACTACTTTTACATGTGTAGATGATGATGCCACAAATACTTTTAATAAAGTATATATAATCGTTTAAAGGAGAAATAAAATGAATATAGCAACTTTATTGTCAAATGGATATAACGTAAATACGGAAGGAAATATATATAAAAGTATTGAGACATCAATTACAACTGGAACATCAAATTCAGAAGTTACAATAAGTCCAGTTACAAAAGTTCATACAGTATTATTAGATAATGATAATTCAGTAGCTGGACAAGATATGGTTATTAAGTTTAATGATACTTCAAATACTGGAAGAACAGTTAAGGCAGGAGAGAGCTTGTCAATTTCTATAATTGCTGATAAAATATATTTAAGCAATTCAAGTGGTTCAACTGTGAATTATCGATTATTTGTAGTAGGTGTATAATGGCAGTAAATAAAAAAAAAGAAATTAAAGAATTACAACCAATTAATAATAAATGCGAATGTAAAAATTACGATAAAGAGTTATCAAATATTGAAAAATTATTAACTCAAATTTTACAAATAATAACAAGTATTAATTTATTTATTCAACATAAAAAAAAAAGTTTCTCAGTTTCATTAAAAATTCGTGGTGGTATAAGACTTGTTATAAGGGAGGAATAATGAGTATTGAACTAAGTTTCCCATTTACAACAGCAAGTAATTATACATTAAGTGATTCAGATAAAATAGAAATATATAATGGTGTAGTTAGATTAAAAGGGCAATCTACTTCAACAGGTACATTCACAGAACCATATAATGATACATCAGGAATAGATTCTTATGATAATACTAAATTAACTATAGGAGGTGGAGCAGCTCAACAACTGAGCGGTATACCAAATTATAATGGTAATGAATCTGGAATGGCTACTTTTACAAATAGTATTGATTTAACTTGGAATTCAGTGGATTATGATAAAAATACAGGAACAGGTGTTGGATCACCTACAGTTGGTGGAGGAAAATTATTATTAAATTCTAGTAGCATTAAATATGTTACTTATACATGCGGATTTGCAATATCAAATACCTGCACCATTAGATTTAAAGTGATTCCTAGATATACTGGATCTCCATCAACTCAAATGGGATTTTTATTATTAAATGATGGAACTAGCTCGTATGAAAGCACTATATATATATATCATGATACTGATGGAAAACTTAAAGTATTATTATATAATGCATCAGGAATATTAATTGCAACACAAGATTATGGCACATGGTCACCTACAAATGGAACTGAATATGAAATAGAATTTGCAACAAATACAACAAATCAATATTTATTTATAGATGGAACTTTAATAGCTGGAAAAACTGATTCAGGGACTAGATCATTAAGTGCAAGTTCAACAATATTAAGATTAGGAAGTAATTTAGACGGAGATATAATTAGTAATTTTAGATTAGATGATTTAATGATATTTACTAGTATTCAAAATACGACAACATATAGCCCTGCATCTTATACGGCTGAATATTTTTGGGCTGCTTCTACGGTAGTATTTAAGCAAAAAAGTTATTCAACAACTGGAAGACCCATAAGTATTGTAAGCACAATAAATGATAAAGACCTTGATATATCAGAAGATTTAAAATATATTATAAATGGGTTATACTGGAATGGGTCTATATGGACAACTAGTGATGGGACAATTGATCAAGCTAATACAGAATCAGAAATAGCAGCAAATGATCAATATTTGTCAATATTAACTACTTTAGATTTAAAAATGCTATTGCCTAATAATAATGGTGTAGTAGGTTGGGATATTGCATCTACAGCAATGAATTATAGTAATGAAGGATACTATAATGATAATCCATATGTTGAAGGTAATGCAACATGGATTCATGAAGGCATGAGTGGATTTGCTCAAACAGCAACAATTACTGGATATGATGCAGTTAAATATACACTATACAAAGGAAGTACTCAATATTATGTATTAAATGGGACATGGACAACTAGTGATGGGACTTATTCGCAAGCAAGTACTGCAGCGGAAATATTAGCGGATATATCAGATTTTACAGATGGGACAGTATCAGTTACTTCAAAATTTAGAGCATTTTTGCATTCTAATAATGGTAATACTACGCCAGAATTAAATACTTTAACTATTAATTACGATTATAGAGGGACAACACCTGACACCATAAATACTTGTATTGTATGGGCGTACCAAAAAAACCCTGATGGATCAGGAGATCAAACAACTGTAAAAATAAGATTTGATGATAATGCCGTTCAGTACAAAGATAAAACAATTACAATAAATGAAGAATATACAATAACACCTGATGCGGATGGATATTGGGAAAAAGAATTAATTGAGACAGCTAATATGTCGGGTACTCATAAATATAAATTTTATATAAATAACAAATTATATTTAAAATCAGTACCGAATGAGACTACTAAGAATTTTTGGGATTTATCTTAGGAGGTATTAAATGGCAAGTACAAACGATAACAAAGCAGAAGATCAAGCACAAGGTTACGAAACTATTATTTTTTATGGAACTCAATCAGATGGGACAATTACTGCAATCTTAGTAGATAGTGACGGTAAAATTCAAACAGTGTAAGGAGAAATTATGAGCAGAGCAGACGAAAAAGCTAGAGGATATACTCCAGCGATATTAAGTGGAAAGCAAACTGATGGTACAATTACTCCACTATTAGTAGATGCAGATGGGAAATTACAAATAGATAATTCTAATGGATGGGTAGAGTATAAAGGTGTATGGAATGCAAATACAAATACTCCTACTCTAACAAGCGGGACAGGAACGAAAGGAAATTATTATAAAGTAAGCGTTGCAGGTACAACAAATCTTGACGGAATAACAGACTGGAAAGTAGGTGACTGGGCAATATTCAACGGAGCTACATGGGATAAGGTAGACAATACTGAAAGTGTATCAAGTGTATTCGGTAGAACTGGAGCTATAGTAGCATCTACAGACGACTATACAGCTGATCAAATTGGAGAAGGAGATTTAGATATAGGAGCAAATGATTATACAGGAGATGCATTGCAATTCAATGGACTTGCTACAAAAACATATAGTGAAGGATTAATATATTATGATACTAATACTAGAACATTTACTGCATATAATGATCGCAGTAATTTTGCATTAAATATGGGTGAAGAACACGTTATCAGAGTAGTTAATAAAACAGTATCTCAAATTAATGACGGTCAAGTAATATACGTTAGCGGAGCTCAAGGAAATAGACCAAAAATTTCACTTGCTCAGGGTAATGCAGAATTAACAGCAACAGACACAATTGGTGTTGCTACTGAAAATATAGCAGTAGATGACGAAGGAATGATTACCACTAGTGGTATTGTAAGGGGGTTTGATACATCAGGATTCACGGCTGGAGACAAATTATATCTTGATTCGGTGGTTGCTGGAAAAATAGTTAATGTGATGCCTTCCACTGATAATTATAATGTTCGTATTGGATGGGCTTTAAATTCTACAAATAACGGAATGATATTAGTTGATATTGCAATATATCAACCTGCATCAAGGGTAAAAAATGATTCTAGCTTTTCAGGAAATACAGTGAAAGATTCATTAGATAATATAGATAATATATATACAAATACAAAACATCCTAACGGATATATAGTTGCTGCTCCTTTTACACCATCGTTTAATAATGGAAATCGAACTTTGACATTAACAGGGACATATAGTTTTTATTATAGAGGGACATTATATTCGAAAACTAATGATACAATTCAAATTTCTACAGATTCAGGAATACACTATATATATTATGATTCAAATGGAGATTTAACAGATAGTACATCGACATGGGATTTTTCAAGTACAGTTCCAACAATGATTGTATATTGGAATTCAAACGATAGTGTAGGGTATATGATTTGGGAAGCACACGGACAAATGCCATGGCAATCACATTATGAATTTCATAACGTATTTGGAACACAATATATTTCAGGACTTGCAATATCAGGATATAATCTTAATACAAGTACAGCAGATAGTGACTTAACATTTCAAAGTACAGATGGAATAATATTAGATGAAGATATTCCAGTAAGTATAACAAATTCAGCTAGTCCGAGTGGATTATTTGAGCAAGAATTAAGAACTGACTTAGGCGGAGATATAGTAGCAAAATTACCTATATTTTATATTGAGACTGGAGGAGGTGGTAATCAATGGGTATATGATACTCCTGATGCAAATGGTATATGGTGGAAATATACAGGAGCTGGGAGAGTTAATTATAATAATGCTGCAGCTGGTACACAGGTTCAAGCATCAAGTAATACTTTTGTGGCTTTTTATGTCTTTGGAACAAGCGTGACATTAAATCCTATGGTTATCGTTCAAGGTCAAAGACAAGATGCAAGTTTAGCTGATTCAATAGAAAATAATACTCTTGCAAGTCTTCAAACTTATGGAGTACCATTTAGCGAATTTAAATTATTATATATACTTCATGTAAAAACATTAGACGCATATACAACAACAGGGAAAGCAAGATTGATGCAGGTAGATGATTATAGAGGAGCAAGGCAGGGAGGTGCTGCTAGTTATGTTCCGATTGTTCATAGTGGATTGAGTGGTCTTGATTATGTGAGTTCAGGGCATACAGGATTCCAACGAGATGCATACGAAACAACTAGCAACCCAACTGCAAATAATGATGGTATTGATAGTGCAGGCATTGGAAGAGTATTTACTGTTTCTGATATATGGGTAAATACATCGGCCGATACTTCTTTTATTTGTGTAGACAATACTACTACTGCTGCTGTATGGAATCAGGTCGGTATAACACCGACAACTAGTACAGATAATGCAATTGCTTGTTATGATGGGACAACAGGGAAATTGCAAAATAAAGGTGTGTTAATTGATGATAATGATGTATTAAAATTGAATTCTCAAATTAATTATAAAACTCAAACTTTATCAGATGGTGCAAACATAGACTGGAATTTAAATAGTGGGAATTATGCTACAGTTACCCTCGGAGGCTCAAGAAATTTAAATGCTCCTACAAATCAA
>JABAOH010041874.1_pt2 | contig 15815 bp, 12 predicted proteins | sample 7062181 | NCBI WGS metagenome assembly JABAOH01 (sample SAMN14538630, study PRJNA623070) | marine sediment metagenome | biome: marine biome [ENVO:00000428]; feature: marine pelagic biome [ENVO:01000023]; material: deep marine sediment [ENVO:00002113]; isolation source: pool of 5 deep marine...
GAGGCTTTTGTGCAACCGAAGGTTGCCATAGCCGGTGGTTTCAACCACCGGCGTGGAGCTGAAAGCTGACCGCTGATCGCTGACAGCTTAAAGCTAAAAGCTAACAGCTAAAAGCTTAAATCATGGTACCAACGACCTAGTCCCATTGGTACTAAACACCTAGAGATTTCTAGAGTAGGAAACGCTAGGATTGTGCCAAATGCAAAAGCCGGCGGGTTATTTGGTCAACTGCACTCCATTCATCATCCGCAATTACAACAAAACTTCCGGAGGCTTCACTAAAGAAGGGGAAGTAGGAACATCTCAGAGCTCATGTAAGTAATGTGCGGGTAGATTTGGGAAAGAAAGGTTAAAGAGATCCCCAATGACGGTTGAATTAAAGGAAGTTCCAACTCTTGATCTGAAGAGTATCACGTGGGTGGTAACTTCCAAACCTTCATCGGACCACAATCGGGTAGATGAGGGGATTCACGTGGTCATTTTAGCGCGCAATGAAGCCTCCGTTCTAGGTGGCACGTTGCGCGCGCTATCGATGATCCTCGAACCGAAAGATCAGGTTCACGTCGTGGCAGACCACTGCCGCGATACAACCGCTCATGTAGCGAGAAAAGCCGGCGCTCAGGTATTAATTCGGGCGGACGGCGGGCCAGACGGAAAAGGACAGGCTCTTAAATGGTGGCTTGAGGAGACAAAGGAGGATGCATCACCAGACGAGATCATTATCATCCTGGATGCAGACAGCCGGGTTGCGCCAAATTTCTTCGAGAGTATCCGCAAACGCATGACGCGTGGGGAAGGCGTCATCCAGGCACGTGTGGAACCGGTGGTTCGGACAACGTCTCCTGTTTCACGCCTCGCGGCATACTCAGAAACGACTGAACAANNATTAAGCACTTTCGTTGAAGATGTCGAAATGACTCTGCAGTTGGGTGCTCAGAAAATACCCATCCACTTTGCCCACGAGACCTATATCGCTGACCCTAAACCCAATGATGGGAACGGCGCCGCCAGGCAGCGAGCCCGTTGGATCAAGGGTCAAACCCAAGTAGTAACAACTTATTTTGCAGAAATTATGAAACTTATTGCCCGAGGGCCAGCCGGATGGTCGCTCTTAAGCTCCGTACTTCTGAAACCAAAGACGCTGCTGCTACCATTGAAAGCTCTTCTAACATTAGGAGCGTGGCTTGCAGCATTCATCGGCAGCAGCGGTCTTTGGTTGATACCAGCATGGATCGGAACATTATCGTTGTTTATGGATGCTGCAACATTCATATATAGTTTACGCTATGCAGCTGATAAACGTGAGGCACTTTGGACTCTCGCGTTAGCGCCCATCTACATGGCAATGTGGCTCCGAAGCCTTACGCTTTCAGCTATGTCTGGAACAGTGTGGCACCGAGTAAGACCGATTAATCCGGTTGTTCCGATCCAGGAACCGCGCTTGATAGAAAGTTTGGAGCGCTACCTGAAAATTAATCATAGCCACCGGGCGATTTCAGCTCATCCCGTCGTAGCCGATGGCGGTGACTGATCACATACCTGCTTCATTCCAGCCGGCGAGAGTTCGCCGGCTTTTACTTTAAAGGCCTCGCCGCATTGGCTTCACCAATGCGGCGGAGACTAGAGATTAGTGACTAGAAACTAATATTGAATTTGATGCTGAAAGCTGAAAGCTGATTGCTGATGGCTGAATGCTTAAGCTTATCGCTTAAAGCTAAAAGCTAACAGCTTTTTAATATAGTTATGTTCTCAAGAACATGAACCCAATGGACGAAAACTTACAAGCCTCAAAGAGTCTTAGAGCCTATTCTTGGGCTGTGATTGCCGTTAACCTGCTCGTTATCCTATGGGGAGCCTATGTGCGGGCGACGCGTTCCGGGGCAGGTTGTGGAAGTCACTGGCCACTGTGCGATGGAGCTGTAATTCCGCAGTCGCCTGGCGTGGAAACAATGATTGAATTCACTCACCGCCTGAGCAGTGGACTCACATTCCTTATGGTGTTGGGGCTTTTGGTTTGGGTTTTCCGGATACTGCCTAGCGGACACCCAGCCAGAATCACCGCAAGCCTGTCAATGGTCTTCATGATCATAGAGACTCTTATCGGTGCGGGCTTGGTACTCTTCGAGTTGGTGGCCGATAACACATCGATGGCGAGAGGAATTTCCATCTCATTACATCACATCAACACATTCCTTTTACTAGCTTCGTTGACCCTCACTGCACTCCACCACGAGGGTCTTCCCCATATAACTTTGCGAAAGCGAAGACTGATACTTTTTGCACTCATAATTGGGATGGTGGGTGTCATGATTCTGGGAGTGAGTGGTGCCGTCGCAGCTTTGGGGGATACGCTCTTTCCGGCTCGTACGCTGGCTCAAAGCATTGCGTAAGATCTCGATCCGGACTCTCACATATTTTTGCGTCTACGATTGCTTCATCCGGTCATAGCGGTTGTGGTTGGGCTTTACCTACTCATCATTTCAGGATTTGTCTATTATGCCAGATCTGATTGGGTGGGTCTTTAGTGTTAGTTCTACCAATTCTTGTAATCATCCAGTTGGGAGCTGGCGCACTTAACGTCGCTCTCCTCGCTCCCGTGTGGATGCAGCTAGTACATCTTCTTCTTGCAGACCTTGTGTGGATTACGTTTATCAGCTTCAGTGCATGGATCCTCGTTCAGTCGGCGGGAAATTCGATACGGCATCAAAATGGCTGACCTTTTCACACGCTTTGCTTCAATTGACACTCCCACCCCGAATGTGGTATGATCCTCGCATTCCAAAAGAATAGCCCCGATGGCGCTCTTATCCGGAGAGGTGGAGGGACCGGCCCTGTGAAGCCTCGGCAACCTATCGGAAGATTGATGTGGTGCCAATTCCGGCAGACCTATCGTCTGAAAGATGAGAGGGCAGTTGTTTATGCACATCTCCCCTTCTCGTCGCGAAGGGGCTCTTTGTTTAAAGGAGGCAACTAAATGAGTACAACCTTCATGACTTCACCACGCCTTTTCTTCACCTCTGAATCGGTCACGGAAGGCCATCCGGACAAGATTTGCGACCAGATTTCCGATGCGGTCTTGGATGCTTGCTTTGAGCAGGATCCGCTATCACGAGTTGCATGTGAGGTGGCTACCAAGACAGGATTTGTCATGCTCATGGGTGAGATCACTACGAAGGCCCAAATCAACTATGACGAGCTCGCGAGGAAGGTAATCCTGGACATCGGCTATGATGACAGCAGCAAAGGTCTAGACGGCAATACGTGCGGGGTTTTGGTGGCTATCGCTCGCCAGAGTCCAGACATTGCTCAAGGGGTCAACGAATCCCTCGAAGTCAGATCCGGTGAGATGACGGATGATGAGGTCGATAGTATCGGTGCAGGTGATCAAGGCATGATGTTTGGCTATGCATGTAGAGAGACAGAAACCTATATGCCTATACCAATCTACCTTGCGCACAAGCTCTCGCGACGACTATCGGAGGTCCGAAAGACGGGAATCTTGCCATGGGTCAGGCCCGATGGCAAATCACAAGTAACTATAGAGTATGAATTTAGTAAACCGAAACGAGTGGACACGGTTTTGGTCTCCACTCAGCACTCCCCCGAAGTTGAACTTGAAGAGGTTCGGGCTGGGGTTCTCGAACACGTCATTAGGCCGGTTTTACCGGAGCATATGACGGATGATGATCTGAAAGTTTATGTCAATCCGACAGGTAGATTTGTGGTAGGCGGACCTCTGGGAGATTCGGGTGTCACGGGTCGCAAGATCATTGTTGACACCTATGGTGGGATGGGGCGCCACGGCGGTGGTTGCTTTAGCGGAAAAGATCCGACGAAGGTTGATCGTTCCGCTGCTTACGGAGCGCGTTGGGTGGCTAAGCACATTGTGGCCGCTGGTCTGGCTGATCGCTGTGAGATCCAAGTTTCCTATGCTATCGGTGTTGCTCACCCACTATCCATTAGTGTTGAAACATTTGGTACTGGGACACTGCCGGATGATGAGATCATTCGCTTAGTGGATCAAGTATTCGACCTTCGTCCAGGTGCGCTCATACGCGATCTCGGTTTACGAAGACCCATTTACCTGCCAACATCAGTCTATGGCCATTTCGGTCGAGATGACATTGATCTACCGTGGGAGAAGCTCAACCGTTTGGAAGAGTTGAAGGAAGCAGCAGGGGTTAATTTTAAAGTTACTTCTTGAATTGGAGAGTGAATAAGCCATTCGCACTTAGCATGATTCAACGAAGTTGGGTCTAAATTTGAGAATTCAGATTCGGATCCATTCACATGAGGGCGCATTCTTGCGCTCTCTTTTTTTTATTCTGACTGATGGAGGCATGAGATTAGCATTTGAAGATTGAGAAGATTCGCGGTGGTAATCAGGGTTGGATTGATGATTGTTATTTTCTGCCGATTATGGAAATGTAGAAGATATTGATATAGATTTCTACCCCATTTCTCGCTTTGTACATCACCATTTTTTGACAGTCTTATTTCGATACCGTATAATCCGGACATGTTAGACCAATTACGACCTGTACCTCGACCAGGTCCGAGCTCCAGCGTCAATTGCTGGTCTGGTTGAGGCTGTCATTGTATGAAAAATGCGGCTTCCTAGATCGGTAGGAAGCCGCATGCCTTTTTACGAGGTGAGGATGGAGATATCGGAATTAACTGCAGAAATGCACTGTTTTGTCGAGACCATGGGGTGGTATGAGCATGATAGCCCCAAGCCGCAGACCCCCCGGAACCTCGCCATTTCGCTGGCAATGGAATCCACTGAAGTGCTGGAGCATTTTCAATGGGGAGAGGATATCGCAGATGTTGATACCTTTTCAGATGAACTAGCGGATGTGACCCTCTATCTATTGCAGTTGGCGAGCGTATGCGGTATTGATTTAGAAAGGGCTGTCTTGAGGAAGTTGGACCTAAACTACAAACGAAGGTGGGAGTGAGGTTCAAGAAGAACATTAATATGTTAATAAGTCGATGGTTTGATAAGTATTAAAGGTGCTGATAAGTAGGAAACTATGAAGTGAAAGCATAGGCGCGAATATCTTTAAGGAGAGCGTAGGCTTAATGGTGGCATATTAGTGGATTATGGGTAGGATATACGAAGCTTTAAGGCATATTTAGGGTAGGAATGCATTTGGACGCCATGGAGGAAGTAGGCATCCTATAGAAAGGCGTTCTTATCAGGTTTTCTAGTTTTGAATGGCGCTTGCTAGTTGTAAACGAATAACTAAATAGCACTTGGTTTGTTGAAACACTCAAAGTATGTATCAGGAAGTGATTGAAGGAAGATTTGGATGGGGAGTGAGAGTGTAGCGGATGAATTGAATGTAACTTGGACCTGGCCATTTGGGAAAGGCGATCTCACAGCAGGACTCCGCAGGTCATTAGGGGACCTCTCACTGCAGGTCACTGAAGTGCGACCTATTACCATTGCTCGCAGGCGACCTTCCATTGGTGTACTTCGAGGGCTCCAGGTCAATTACATTGGGCAAAATGGCGAGGGGAGTTGTCAATTGGTCGTGAAGGAACCTCGCGGTACGACCCGCACTGGATTGGCTGGTGCAGGAAAGAGGGAAGTAGGCGTCTACCAATTCCTCTCCACACAGCTTCCGCTCTTCATTCCTACACTTATTGCTGCCTCACCATCTGGGGATTGGCTTCTTCTTGAAGCTGTCCCTCCAATCAGAGAAGCTTCAGTTTGGAACAGGAATGATTACCTCAAGGCTATTGATTCGCTGGCTCAACTCCACGATCGCTTTTGGAATCTAGGGGAGGACCTGAATGCTTACCCTTGGCTCAGTCGCCCATTGACGGCAGACTTTGATGTACATGCAAAAGCAGCAGTGCATGCGATTGATAAGATTCAGTTTAATAGTACTTCCGAATCGAGTATTCGAAGTCCTAGACAAATAGAGGTCCTGAGGAGTTTAGCAGAAAATGCAGAGGTAGTCACCCGACCGCTTTTAAGAGAACCAAGTACACTCTTGCACGGTGATTATTGGCCTGGAAATATCTCAGTGATGAAGGATGGAAGCCAGATTGTCTACGATTGGCAGCTCACTGCCATCGGACCAGCGGTGTTGGATTTAATGGTATTCATTAAAAAAAGTCTTTGGTGGTTCGACTCCATTCCTATGACTGAGGATGAAATAGTCCAATATTACCGTGAGCGTTTACAGTTGAAGAGTGAGATCTCATGGGAACAAGATAGGTGGGATGAAATCTGGGACCATGCCTTGATGTGGCGATTTTTACAGGAATGGGTGGACATATTAGCAGCGTCTCCAGAACCAATTCTTACAGCTAGAGAGGATCAATTGGAGGAGGTCTGGCTAGAACCCGTAGTCGTAGCAGCAAAGCGACGATTGAATGGTGAATAATTCGCTCAGGGAATGTATTCTCGGTATCCAATTGAGCGAATGCGATGGAAATTGCCTTAAGTAGGAACACTCGCATTTTATTGTCAGGAACCTGAATAGGAACTTTCCTGAGCCTTGCCATTGATCGATGCTGGCAGGAAAAGTCACTTCGTTTATCGGATAGCAAAGTTTAGGTAATGGTTTTGATTTCAAACTTGATTTAAGCAATAGGAGGAAGAGACAAACGTATGCCAACCGAGCGATTACCCTCACGATCTGAAAACTTCGCTGAATGGTACAACCAGTTAGTCTTGCGCGCTCAATTAGCGGATTATGCACCAGTTCGCGGCTGTATGGTCGTTAGACCTTATGGTTGGGCGTTGTGGGAGAATGTCCAAAATGCATTAGACAGTAGATTCCGGGCCACCGGACATGTCAACGCCGCATTCCCCTTGTTCATACCTAAGAGTTTTATGGATCGGGAAAAGGAGCATGTGGAAGGTTTTTCTCCAGAGTTGGCCGTTGTAACCATTGGAGGTGGAGAAGAGTTAGAGGAACCGCTCGTCATACGCCCAACATCGGAAACCATCATTGGTCACATGTATGCGAAGTGGATCAAGTCTCATCGTGACTTGCCTGTACTCATCAACCTATGGAATAGCGTTGTGCGTTGGGAATTAAGGACGAAACTCTTCCTTCGAACGACAGAATTCTATTGGCAGGAAGGGCACACCGCGCATGCGAATTACGACGAAGCAGAGGTGGAAACCCTGCAAATGCTTAACATATATGAGGACTTTGCCGTAAATGAAGCAGCTGTACCCGTCATCAAGGGGAAGAAGAGTGAACGTGAGAAATTTGCCGGCGCGCTTCATTCATACACCATTGAAGCGATGATGGGCGACCTCCGTGCACTTCAGTCTGGAACATCACATAATCTTGGTGAAAACTTTGCGCGAGCCTTCAATATCCAATACTCGGATCAGGAGAACAAGTTGCAGTACTGCTGGACGACTTCCTGGGGTCTGTCTACGAGATTCATCGGCGCTATCATCATGGTGCATGGAGATGATCAAGGATTAATTCTGCCACCACGACTGGCGCCATTCCAGATGGTAATTGTGCCCATTTATCGCAACAATGAAGAACAAGCACGTGTCATGGAAACAGTCGAGCAATTGAAAGATCTGCTTTCAGATTTCCGAATCCAAGTGGATGATAGGGAGGGGATGACTCCAGGGTTCAAGTTCAATGATTGGGAAATGCGTGGTGTTCCTTTAAGAATTGAGATTGGTCCTCGCGATGTGGAAGCAGGTCAAGTGGTCTTCGCAAGGCGGGACTTGCCTGGACGAGACGGAAAGCAGGTAGTCCCGTTGACTGCGGTGATTGAAAAGGCACAAGAGACTCTGGATGAGATCCAAAGCCACATGCTCGAAAGGGCCACGAACTTTCGAGATCAAAACACACATCGGGTTGATTCCTATGAATCATTTAAGGATGTTCTCGATGAGAAGGGTGGATTCATCCGGGTTCATTGGGCTGGCTCGAGTGATGATGAGGATCTTATCAAGCAGGAAACAAAAGCCACAATACGCTGTTTCCCGACAGATCCGCCAGAGGGTGTAGGGAAGTGCTTTTACACAGGAGAAGAGACCGATCGCATTGCAATTTTTGCAAAGGCATATTAACGGCGACGGTCTGCTTATCATTCTGAGCCCTGCAGGAAACCTCCTGAAGACTTAGCGAAGGCTAAAGTAATCAGACTAATGTGATCCTTGGCTTTTGACGCAACCTGGATTGTCAATAGGATGAGCATATCCCATGCCTGCCGTAGACCCGGAACGATTGGCGAAACAACTGGAGCACTTGGCATCTTTAGGCTCCAACTCCAAAGAGATCCGTCGGAGTGTTCTCGATCTCCTCGAGTTTTATGCAGATCGTACCAAGCGTCCCAGTGGGACAATAGGTGCAGATGAAGGTATTAGAAGCTTCCGGGTACCCAAGCCTGTCTTGCGAAGGATTCGATCCGCCCTTCTTCAATCCGTTGCGGAAAATCCAGATGCTGCGCAGGCAGTAGCAGAGGCATTGTGGATTAGTGGATACCGTGAGCCGAGGTTGTTCGCCATCGCTCTCCTAGGAGCCCAGGGACCCCCACACACTATTGAACGAGTAGAGAACTGGGTCGTCGAGGCCGATGATCCAGTCGTTTTAACCGAACTGGCTGAAGTATTTGTCCTGAGTGATGATGGGAAAATTGACACAGCTTATCAAGAAAGAATAGCGATTTGGCTTCGAAAGTGGGATCCAATGCTACAACAGTTCGCGCTCCTTATCCTTTTAAAGGTAGTCCAAACTCCCAATTTTGATGATCTCCCATATATATTTCAACATCTGAATAGAATGGATGAGGTTGAAACTCAAGGGTCTCAAGGGAGTTTCAACCTCCTCATGGAAGAATTAGTAAAGAAGAGTCCCTCAGAAACCGCACAGTACATTATGGACGAGGTTAAGAGAAATAAGACTCAAGGGATGCGAATGATCAGGGATCTGTTCGATTATTTTCCTCCTGATGAGCAGGCACGTCTCAAGAGTATCTTGTCGGGTCCATGACTGGCTGGTATAATCCCAAAGCTTTGAGACTAGACCGGTAGGCGGTATAAACTGCTTACATGGTGACCTGCAGAGGAGCAGAAGTCGATGCGAATGACAAAAGAAGAAAAAAATAAGATTATTGAGGATTATCACCGCCACGACAACGACACTGGATCACCAGAAGTACAGGTAGCGATTCTTACACACCGCATTCACCAGTTGACCGATCACCTGAGGATTCACAAACATGATGAATCTTCGAGGCGTGGCTTGATCAAGATGGTAGGAAAGCGGCAAAGCCACTTAGCCTATCTGAAGCGTGAAGATCCATTAGGGTACTTGGCGCTCACGGAAAAACTTGGAATTCGCAGAAAGTAAATCTCAATTCGAGGAGTGGAAGGTTGAAAATAATCTTTCCGCTCAGTTGACAAAGATTGTGGTTTGAAAACAATATTCGATGAAGTGATAGAACTATAAGTTATAGCGCCTTAGGTCGGCGACGGGTAAGGTATTGGAGACTGTCCATCAGGTCACCCATCAGAAAGTATTGATGGCCACTTTCCAGTCCCTAACCCACGCGGTCCTCGGCGCGAAGGGGAATTTTCATGTTACAAGAACAACAATTTAATACGATTGTCGGTGGCCAGAGCATTACAGTTGGCACCGGCAAGCTCGCTAGTCAAGCGGGCGGCGCTGTGACTGTGCGTCTAGCTGACACCGTTTTGTTAGCAACAGCCACAATGAGCAAGAGCGTGCGGGAGGGCATTGATTTCTTCCCGTTAACTGTCGATTATGAAGAACGGCTCTATGCGGGCGGTCGGATTCCGGGTTCATTCTTCCGTAGGGAAGGGCGACCATCAGAGGCCGCGGTGCTCATCGCACGGCTGACCGATCGACCTATCCGGCCTCTCTTTCCAAAGAACATGCGGAATGATGTCCAGGTAATCCTCTATGCGCTCTCTTCCGACGGCGAAACGCCGATTGATATATTGGGGATCAATAGCGCCTCGATGGCGCTCACCATCTCCGATATCCCATTCAATGGTCCAGTTGGCGCAGTACGCGTTGGCAGGGTTAATGGCGAATTTGTCATTAATCCCTCCTATCAGCAACTCGAACAATCTGATTTGGATTTGCGTGTTGCTGGGACGCGCGATGCCGTCCTTATGGTCGATTGTGGCGCAGATAATGTGGATGAGGCAACTATGGTTAAAGCTATTGAGGTAGCTCATCAAGGACTGCAGCCATTAATCGATCTTCAGGATGAGATGCGGACTCAAGTTGGAAAGCCGAAGCGGGAATATGATTCCATCAGCATTCCTGAAGGTGCTATAGATCGAGTCAGAGGTTGGCTTAACAACAAACTCAATGATCTCATCACTACCCCGATGGGAAAGACCGAGTTGAGTGAAGCTTATGAGGATCTATCCCTTGAAGCAGTTGAAGCACTTGCTTCTGATGATTTCGAAGAATCCGACGTGCGAAAAACGCTCAGTGAAATCTATAAGGAAGAGGTTCGTGCGTTGATCATCAATGAATCCCAACGTGTTGATGGTCGACGTCCTGATGAGATCCGATCGATTTCTGCGGAACTGGACATGAGTCCACGTGCGCATGGTTCCGGGCTGTTCACGCGCGGAGAAACGCAGGTGCTTACCCTGGCCACATTAGGGACACCACGTGAGCGCCAGGAACTTGACGGCCTTTCGCCAGTGGAAGTTAAACGATATATGCACCATTACAACTTCCCTCCATTTTCCGTTGGAGAAACGCGCATGTTGCGTGGTGCTTCCAGGCGTGATATCGGTCATGGTGCTCTCGCAGAACGAGCTTTGGTCCCTGTTTTGCCCTCCGAAGAGGAATTTCCCTATGCGATGCGGTTGGTCTCCGAGGTTCTTTCTTCGAATGGCTCGACCTCAATGGCCGCTGTCTGTGGGTCAACGCTGGCGTTAATGGATACAGGTGTCCCCATCAAGGAGCCTGTGGCAGGTATAGCAATGGGTCTGGTCAAGGAAGGTGACCGTTACATGATCCTCACAGACATCCAGGGGATTGAAGATCAATTAGGAGATATGGACTTCAAAGTTGCAGGAACAAGAGACGGCATCACCGCCCTGCAAATGGATATCAAGATGATGGGCATCGATGCGGCAATCTTGACTGAAGCACTGCAGCAAGCTAAAGAAGCAAGGTTATACATTCTGGATAGGATCCAAGAGTGCATAGCAGAGCCACGACCCGAACTTAAGGATCATGCGCCGCGCATGACTGTTTTGTCAGTTGATCCTGAGAAGATCGGGGCGATCATCGGTCCCGGTGGTAAGATGGTGCGCAACATCCAAGAACAAACCGGTGTGCGTATCGATATCGAAGATGATGGGAAAGTTTACATCGCAGCTAGCGACGGTCAGAGCGCTGATCGAGCGCGCGAGATGGTTGAAAGCCTCATCGAGGAACCGGAAGTGGGGAGGATCTACACTGGGAAAGTGGTCCGTACCACCGATTTCGGCGCCTTTGTCGAAATCCTACCGAACACGGATGGCTTAGTGCACATTTCTCAATTGGACACGATGCGCATTGAGCGCGTTGAGGATGTTGCCTGTGTTGGTGAGGAAATTACGGTGATGGTGACCAACATCGATCAGGATGGGCGAATACGCCTCTCCAGACAAGCAGTTTTAGAAGGTTGGACTGCTGAAGAAGCAATGGCTCGAGATCGTCGTCCCAGCCGCCGGTCAGGTGGGGGCGGCAGAGGTCAGCGCTCGGGAAAACGAAATCGTTGAGATAATCTTTACATTCTGACGATTGTGTATGCAAAGACCTCGTATGGCACTCAGGTACTCATGTGGAGCCGGGAAGAGGTCTTTTGAGTTTATTGGGTGAGATAGACCTCACTCATTCCTATCATTTTGAGCATTGATTGGGTCCATGTGAAGTATCTATAACAATCATCATCTAGGTGAGCCAGTGTTGCTAAAATTCCTCGGAATGCTATGAAGATCACATCCCAACTCGATCATGAAGTGTGAAACATTGTGTTCGAAGTTTGAGTTAGATACAATCTCTTTATGGAAGAATGACAATCGGAATGCAAATGATCAACTGGGACGATGTTCTTGGTGCGTCTTTGTATTCTTAGTGTCTGTATTTTCCTTCCATATTGCTCACTACGGAGATCCATCCTACGCGGTAGTCAGAATGCTTGGAATTGCACACATGCAGGGCTTTTTGATTTGGAACCTTTTGAGCTGACAGAGGATGATCTAGAGGAGAGGGACGATGACGAAGGAGAACAAATTTACATCACCTCCTTGGTCTCAGGGTACAAGGCTTGTCGTGGGCGTCCTACTGCTCATATTTATTGCCGTCCTCATTTACAGCACACGTCAGTTAGCTGCTCCGGTTATCCTTGGACTTTTCTTAGCTTATATCCTCCATCCGTTGGTTAGTTACCTTGTCAGGGTTACTCGTATGCCGCGATGGCTTGCGGTGATCCTCCTGTACCTTGTAGTGTTTATCCTGCTTTCGGGCGCTACAACAGGATTGGGATTTGGGATTTTCCAACAAATCATCGATGTTGTGAGCGATCTTAGTGAACTCATCGACGAGATCCCGGCATGGTTGGAGGAGATTCAGACTCAGGCAATCGTTATCGGTCCTTGGGTGATTGATCTCTCCCAAGTCAATTTGGTTCCCATTATCGAACAGTTGACCTCAAGCATCCAGCCGCTTGTTGTGGGCACGGGAACGTTGCTGGCCTCCATCGCTGGCACCGCAGCAACGACTATTGGGAACCTGATCCTGATTTTCGTGATTGGATTTTATTTATTGATGGATTTTAACAAGTTGATGGGAACTTTTCTTGATCTCGTACCTGAGACCTATCAGAATGACGTACGAACGCTAATGGATGAAACGGGATTGGTGTGGCAAGCCTTTCTTCGTGGACAACTTATCCTGGGCGTAATCATTGGTATTTCTGTGGCCATAATTTTAACGATCCTAGGTGTCGAGTTTGCTTTAGGGCTAGGTTTGATCGCTGGTCTTCTCGAGTTCGTCCCGATTTTTGGTCCGATCATATCTGGTTTAATCGCAACCTTTGTCGCGCTCTTGCAAGGTGGAAGTTGGTTAGGTTTACCTCCGCTTCTTTTTGCAGCTTTGATAGCGGGAATATTCATCATTATCCAGCAGATTGAAAATAATATTCTGGTGCCGAGGATCATCGGACTTAGTTTGAATTTACATCCACTTATCGTACTGTTGGCAGCACTCGCGGGTGGTATTCTTGCGGGGGTGCTTGGTATCCTCCTTGCTGCTCCAACAGTGGCTACCTTGCGAATTTGGCTTGGATATATCTATCGTAAAGCGGTCATCCTGGAGACGGAACCTGAGCCGGTGCTGGGGCCAGCGCCTGAGACCAGGACGCCTGCAGTGCTGAAGCGGTTCAGAGGGTGGTTGCGGGAGCGTGGAATAAGGAGTAAGCTGGATACTTGACAATGAGCCAAGAATCTTCACGATACTCTCCTCCTTGGCAAAGCACCACCAGGGTGATTGTCGCCATTCTCCTGCTCATCTTGCTGGGTTTACTTGCGATTCGATTCCGATCGGTCGTAATGCTGCTCATCTTGGCCGGGATCCTCACTTTCCTCATGGTGCCCGTTGTTCGCTGGCTCCATTCCAGGGCTAGGCTGTCCTGGGCGGTTGCAACAAATATATGTTTCCTCTTCCTCTTACTCTTAATCATCATTGCATTGACCGCAAGCGGATTGGTCCTGGTACAACAACTGCAGTCTGTATATCAGTCCGTTGAGAGCTTCTTTACGGAATTACCCGACCGAATTGATGAGGTGAGTCAACAGGTAGTTGAAGTTGGACCTTGGGTAATCGACATCTCTCAGTTTGATCTGACCTCCTCTATTGAACAGGCACTTACGTATGTTGAACCCTTTTTAGGACAAGCCAGTGATTTGCTAACAGGCATTGCGGCAGTCGTCATCGAGACCTTTGCACGAATATTCTTTGTACTTGCCTTGGCTTACTTCCTCACCCTCGATAATGCTCGTATCCGGAAGGCTTGGTGGAGCATCAATGTTCCTGGTTATGAATATGACCTTGACCGGATGAGGAGCGCGCTTAGCAACATTTGGAATTCATTTCTTCGCGGTCAGCTCATTGTTATCGTAATTGTTGCCATTCTCTCGTGGATCTTGTTTTCGGCACTCGGCGTTCGGTTCTCACTGGCGCTTGGCATACTGGCGGGGGTATCTAAGCTCATTCCTGTTGTCGGTCCAACGTTAGCCGGAACGATTGCCGCGTTGGTAGCTTTATTCCAACCCTCCAACTGGTTCGGTGTGACACCAATTGCCTACGCAATTATCGTGGGAATTTGTGTGCTTATCCTGGATCAGTCCATTGACTACCTAGTCGTGCCACGGGTGATGGGCACTTCTCTGAACCTTCATCCAGTCCTCATTATCGTGGGAGTGATCATTGGGGCGATGGTAGCAGGTATCCTTGGAATTTTACTTTCCGCACCTGCGACGGCAACAATCATCCTCATTGGGCGTTACACTTATCGGAAACTTGTGAACCTTTCACCATGGGATCCGCCGATCGATGAACCCTCCGAAGAGCGTGAACGCTCATTGTTCAGGATATTCCGTAGAAAGACCTGATAAATGCTAATGTAGTTCTCAAGACAAGCCCGACCCAAGCTTGTATTAACATACTCGGTCAGGCTTGGAGCCAATTCAGAATTTTTTTTCAACAGGAGATATTTGTGCAAGAAGATTTGGTCGATTACAGTCGCAAGTGGTATATCTTGGCTGCGGTTGGTATGGGTGTGTTGCTTTCAACGATCGATGGAAGTATCGTCAACGTTTCTCTCCCAACTCTATCAAGGACATTCGATGCAGAGTTCGCGCTCGTCCAATGGGTGGTCTTGGCATATCTTGTCACATTGACAACATTGATTCTCAGTGTTGGACGCCTAGGGGATTTGATTGGGAAAAAACGACCGTATACGGCTGGTTTTGTAATCTTTACCTTGGGATCGGTCCTTTGTGGAATGGCACCATCCATTTATTGGCTCATCGGATCGCGCGTTATCCAGGGATTCGGAGCGGCGATGATGGTCGCATTGGGAACCGCCATCATCACTGAAGCATTCCCGGGATCGGAACGGGGAAAGGCTTTGGGAATCAGTGGTTCGATTGTTTCCACCGGCATCGTAATCGGGCCTGTCCTTGGAGGTCTCTTGATCGAGACCTTTTCATGGCGTTGGATTTTCTTCGTCAACTTGCCAGTCGGTATCCTCGGGATCCTCATGGTCTTAAGATTTGTACCTGCTTCACGACCTAAGTGGAGTGGAAGATTCGACTTCTTAGGGGCGATCACGCTATTCATCAGCTTGATTTCCCTGCTCTTCGCTCTTACTGTCGGGCAAGAACAAGGTTTCACGGAGCGGTTAGTCCTGGTGCTGTTCCTCATTTCAATTGTCTTCTTGGTGTTATTCCTGCTGATTGAGCAGAAGATTGAACACCCCATGGTGGATTTAACAATGTTTGAGAATAGGAAATTCAGCGTTGGTCTGATTTCCGGTTTCCTGACATTTGTGGCGATTGCTGGGACCATCATCCTGATGCCTTTTTATTTGGAGAATGTGCTTGGATATGGGACGCGGACAGTAGGTTTCTTCTTGGCCATCGTGCCTATTTCGATGGGATTCACGGCTCCGATCGCCGGTTCACTATCAGATCGAATGGGGACTCGCCCGATAACCATCCTTGGTTTGGCAGTCCTTATTGTAGGGTATCTGTCATTAACAACATTGGAGACTTCGACTTC
>JABAOH010000136.1_pt17 | contig 15811 bp, 10 predicted proteins | sample 7062181 | NCBI WGS metagenome assembly JABAOH01 (sample SAMN14538630, study PRJNA623070) | marine sediment metagenome | biome: marine biome [ENVO:00000428]; feature: marine pelagic biome [ENVO:01000023]; material: deep marine sediment [ENVO:00002113]; isolation source: pool of 5 deep marine...
ACCTGAGGATGGAGTGTACAAATTCTATGTGGCCTCGGATGACGGAAGCCGCCTGTACATCGGGAAGCACCTTGTGGTGGACAATGACGGGCTGCACGGGTCAGAGGAAGTTGCCGGACAAATGGCTCTGGGAGCTGGATTCCATCCGATAACGGTCGGTTTCTTCCAGAAGAGTGGGGGAGTGGATTTTGAAGTTTCGTATTCCGGGCGCAACAGGGAGAAACAGCCCATCCCGGCCTCCTTGCTTTTTCATCAGAAGTCTCCTCAAGACTGATTTTATCCATCGAATGAGAAAGAAATCGATGTATGCAATGAGGTGCTTGTGACCACATTGTTCTAATCGGCGACTCATCGAAATTTTAACTGACCTGGATTGTTCACAAAACGATGCGAAATCCTGTCTTGGCCTATTATTAGAAGAAAAAGCAATAGAATAAAACCATGAGCTCGTCAAACACGTCAGAATTGCGAAGGGCTATCGGACTGCCCCAAGCCGTGGCGATGGTCGCCGGGACGATGATCGGCGCATCGATCTTCGTCCAACCTTCTGAAATAACCGGTCAGGTTCCCTCAGTGACAGGGATTTTCCTCGTGTGGCTGATCGCGGGAGTTCTGACATTTTTTGGCGCGCTGGTCTGCGCAGAGCTGGCATCGATTTTCACGCAGACCGGAGGAGTCTATGTTTATCTTAAAGAAGCCTACTCCCCTTCCATCGGATTTTTATGGGGATGGGCGATGTTCTGGAGCATCCATTCCGGGATCATGGCTGCGATCGCTGTTATATTTGCACGTTACACGAATTATTTTATTCCTCTGGGGAGTGCCGGAATTAAAGGGGTAGCGGTCGGAGTGATTTTTGTGATTTCTGCGGTCAATTATATGGGCGTCAAGCAGGGCAGTGCCGTGCAGACGCTTTTCACGTTAGGAAAAGTCATCGCCGTTGTGTTTATTGTCATTCTGGGTTTTACAATCGGTTCGAAGGCGCCAGAACATTTCGTAACCGGAGAATTGGCCAACACAGACATTTCCATCAACAGCTTTTTCCTTGCGTTGGTTGCCGGTTTGTTCGCGTTTGGAGGCTGGCATATGGTGACTTACAATGCAGAGGAGACGATCGAGCCGCGTAAAACTATCCCGCGCGCTTTAATGCTGGGCACGATAATCGTGACTTTGTGCTATATGGCTTTGAATGCGGTGTACATGTACATACTGCCCCTGGATACAGTGGCCTCATCCAAGCGGATTGCTGCGGATGCGGCTGACACGCTCCTCGGATATGGAGGCGGTTCGTTCATGTCTGTTCTGGTGATGTTTTCAACATTCGGGGCTTTAAGCGGGATTATTCTCTGTGGGCCCCGTGTGTATTACTCCATGGCAAAAGACGGCTTGTTCTTTCGATGGGTCGGTGCGGTCCATCCCCGCTACCGAACTCCTCATAGAGCTATCGTTATGCAGGCGGTTTGGTCGTCGGTTTTGGTTGTGACGGGAACGTATAAAGCATTGTTTACCAGAGTTGTATACACAGAATGGATTTTTTTCGCCGTGATGGCTCTGGGGTTGTTCCGGCTTCGCCGCAGGCCGAACCTCGTCCGTGGTTATAAAATCTGGGGCTATCCTGTGATACCGGTCCTGTTCATAGTCTCGTCCCTGGCCATAGTGGTCAATCAAATTATCTCTGACCCGAGAGAAAGCGTGTTCGGACTCTCTCTTGTTTTGGCGGGATTGCCGGTTTACGTTCTATGGGTTACAAATAAGAGAAGGAGTGAAGACGATGATCATTGATTTCCACAACCATTTCTATCCCGCGGAATATATCGAGGCCATACAGAGAGGGCCGAGCAACATCGAGGTGACATTTGATGAGGATAATAATCCGCTTTTGCACTATCCCGGGGATTACAACATTCTGGTTCCTGAGCACAGAGATATCGGTTCTCGGGAGGAAGCCCTGAGGAAGGAAGGGATTGGCATGCAGGTTCTCTCTTTCACGACTCCAGGAACCCAGATTGAGTCCCCAAAACGCTCCGTCGAATTGGCTCGGGCAGTGAACAACAGTTTCGCGAAGATCAAAAAGAATCACAGCAGCCGGTTCGATACACTGGCCACCCTTCCGATGAATGACGTGGAGGCCTCGATCAAGGAGCTGGATCGGGCGTTCGGCGAACTGGGGTTCAAAGGAGTGACGGTGTTCAGCAATATCAACGGGATAGCGTTGAGTGATCAACGGTTTTGGCCTCTCTATAGAAAAGCGAATGATTTGAATGCGGTGTTCTCTATCCATCCGAATTTTCCTGTGGGGGTTGAGGCCATGACAGATTACTGGTTGATGCCTTTAGTCGGGTTCACGTTTGATACGACTCTCGCCGCGGCCAAGCTTGTTTTCAGCGGTGTGGCCGAGAGATTTCCGAAAATCAAGTGGGTCCTGGCCCATTTGGGAGGAGCCATTCCGTATCTCGCGGAAAGGCTGGATAGAGGGTATTTCGCCTTCAAGGAGTGCAGAGAGCAAATCAGCCAGCCTCCCAGTGAGTATTTAAGGAAGTTTTATTATGATTCAGTAAATTTTGATGTCAGAGCGCTCCAATTGGCTGTTGATTTTGCCGGTGCGGACCACATTTTGGCGGGGAGTGACTATCCTCATCAGATCGGAAGCCTGCAGAAGATGGTCGAGAGCATTGAGAAACTGAGCATCTCTCCCGAGGAGAAAACCGGTATTCTCGGCGGAAATGCGAAGAAGTTACTGAAAATGCAATACTAAAGGGATCAGGTTATCTATCTCCGCTTTTTATTCCCCACCATCTCCTTTTCACGGTTGAGCTCGATCATATCCACACTCTGGGAGTAGTCTCCGATAAGGTGCTTGCAGAAATAATCGGCTCTCAACCAGAAAAAGTAATCGCTCATATCCCCGAATCCATGGCGCTGTCCGGGGAAGATAAAGAAGTCGAAGCGCTTATTGGCCCGGATGAGAGCGTTGGCCAGTCTCAGAGTGTTGGCCGGATGGACATTGTTGTCGATGTCTCCTGTGGTGATGAGCAGTCGTCCTTTCAAGTTTTGGGCGATTTCGGAGTTCTTCTCGATGTCGTATTCGAATGTGATGTTTCCCTCTTTGTCCACGACTTCTTTGACCCCGTGGTGCTTTTCGCTCCACCACCTGTTGTACACGTTGTTTTCGTGATTGCCAGCAGAGGAAACCGCCACTTTGAAGAAGTCTGGATAGACCAGCATGGCTGCCGTGGACATGAAACCGCCTCCGGAATGACCGTAGATACCGACCTTGTCAATATCGATAAACGGATGTCTGATCGCCAACTGCTCGATTGCGGCTTTTTTATCGGCGAGCCCGTAATCTCGTAAGTTTCCGTAGCCGTAATTGTGATACCACTTGGAACGGGCCGGATGTCCACCCCGGTTGCCCACGCAGATGACGATGAATCCGAACTGGGCCAGCGTGATGTTGCTCGACCTGGCGGAGAAAGATTTGGGCACGCTTTCAGTCTGAGGACCCGGATAGACATAGGCTATGATCGGATACAGTTTTGTCTCGTCGAAATCGAAAGGCTTGTACATAACCCCGTAGATATCGGTAATGCCGTCGTCCGCTTTGACTTTAAAGGTCTCCGGGAACTTGAATCCGGCCTTCAGGAGCTGAGACAGGTCGGTGGTTTCGAGTTTGAGGAGAAGGTTGCCCTGATTGTCGCGGAGCACGGACTCTGGCACAGTGTCCACACGGGAATAATTGTCGACGAAAAACCTGTGGGAGTCGCATAGACTGGTGTAATGATTGAAGTTGCCCTTGTTGAGCAGCTTGAGTCCTGTGCCGTCCAGGTTGATCTTGTACAGGTGATAATAATAAGGATCTTCGCCTTTCTCTCGGCCATTGGCCATAAAATACAGGACTCGGTTCTTTTCATCGATTCCCATGATGCGTTCACAATGCCAGGATCCGGAAGTAAGCTGTTTTTTCAGGTTCCCGTTGCCGTCAAAAAGATAAAAATGCGCCCACCCGTCTCTTTCCGACCAGTGGATCAGCTCTTTTCCGTTGTTGACCAATCCCAGCGGCCGTGTTTCGACATAGGTGTTGAGCCGTTCTTCGATCAAGACTTTCGTCTCGCCTGTCGCGGCATCGGCCATGCAGATGTCGATGCGGTGAAGGTCACGGCTGGTGCGGGAAAAGTAAAGCTTATCCGGAGTCTCAGAAAGCCAGAGGCTCGGCCGATTTTCATCATCGCGGTTTTTCGCCAGACGTGGTGCTGTAAGGATAGAAACAGTCTGGTCTTTGAACTTTTCTGTATCGACCTTGATTTTTTTCTTGGATTCAAGTTCAAAGATCAAGATTTCATAAACAGGAGATTCTTCCTCACCCGGCATCTGGTATCGGTATGTTTCCAGAGTCGGGCGGGGTTGGGCGACAGAATTGATAACCCAAAGGTCTTTGACCTTCCGTTCGTCTGTTCTGGTCATCGCAAACTTATTAGAGTCCCTGGACCAGATGACCCGGACTCTCTTGCGTTTATCCTTGTTTTTCTCTTTGTCGACATTGGTCACGCCTCTTCCTTCTCGGTAGTAGCTGTAGCGTTCTTCTCCATCAGTGGTGAGCTGATGCTCGACGATATCCTCGTCATCTTCGTCTTCCAGAGCTTTCTCGTAGTTGGCTTTGTCCATATAGAGGAGGTTGTGGTGACGGCCGAAAACGATGGTCTTTCCGTCTGGAGAGATGGAGGCCCATCTGGGTCTTTCCGGTGGTTTTTTATAGTCTTCGAGCAGAGTGAGTTTTCCCGTGGCGAGATCATACTCGAAATAGAAGATCTTTTTCTTGGGTTTTTCTTTTTTCTTTGGCGCTTTTTCTTCCTTTTTTTCCTTTTCTTTCTGCTTTTCCTTGTCTATTTTTTCTTCTTTCTTCTCCTCTTTCTTTTTTTCTTCTTCTTCTTTTTTTACCTCTTCTTCTTTTTCTTCCTGAGAACTTTCAACCTCAAACTGGATGGCCCGGTCTTTTTTTACAAATTTTATTCTTCGGATAGGCAGATGTTTCGCGTCGTAAGGATCCTTGGTGATCAGTGTCAGTTCGGCGGCCATTTTGTCGTTGTCGAATATCGGCCGTTTTGTTTTTCGAACAGGGTCCACGATTAAGAAGGTTTTACCTTCGCTGGTCTCGTAGGTGTACCAGAAACGGTCACTGTGCTTCAGCCAGTGGGCGTCGACAGAAGTGGAAAATGCCATTTTTCTCATCTTGGCCCGTGTGAACCGTGCCGCGAGCTTGTAGTTGGCTTTTTTGACCGGAGTGTTTTCAGCAAGCGCGTTCGCTGAAAACGAAAAAATAAGGGCTGCGACAACAAGGGCAAGGACTGGCTTGCGGGGTACTCGGAATTTTGGGTTATTAGATTTTTTCATAATGCTTCCTCCCTAAATTTTTTTATATGAATACAATCGAATAAAAACAATTGATCTGCGGAATTGGATTTGACTGCTGATCAGGATTTTTTAAGGATTTTCTCATCGAGAGACAAGAAATTATACTCATGCATCAGACAGATTACAACTCTTTTTGAAAAGTGATTTTGAAAATCCAAATGAGAAAATTCCCAAAAAACAGTATCTATTCAGCTGAGGTTGTATTTTGATAAATGAGGATGAGTTTTAAAGAATAGAGCCTTATGTATAAGGGTCGCAGGTTGGATTATCAGGATTCGTTCTGTCGTGCAGAATCCAGAAAGAATTGTACGGCGGCTTCCTTTTTTTCATTTTCATACACTGTGACAATCGAGCCAGAAAAACGTTGCAGAAAAGAAGAATATTCTTGGAGGCATTTATCAGAGAATGAAATTTTTCATTCCTGATTCCCCTGTTTTTTCCCCGGTATGACCAAAGCGTTCGCCACCATTTCCAAAATCTGAACCACTCTCATGTCCAGGTTGTAGTGTTTGATCACGTCGTTGAGGCCGTCCACACAGTTGTGGCATATGGTGCACACGATTTTTGCTCCAGTGGCCTTGAGCTGTTCCGCCTTTATTTGCGCGACTTCCAGGCGAAGAGGTCGGTACTCCGCCATCGACAGTAACCCGCTTCCCCCCGTGCAACAGAAGTTTTCAGTCCGGTTCGGAACCATTTCCCTGAATTCTGAACACACGCGTTTGAGTATCCAGCGGGGCTCTTCGATCAGGTCTCCGGAGCGGGCGATGTTGCAGGAATCATGAAAAGTCACGGGCTCCGGATTGTGCGTGGGATTCACTTTGATCCGTCCCTGTTGAATATAGCGAATCAGCGTGATGATGACCGATTCGGTCGGGATTTTTTGAGCGTAATCCGCCCAGTTATACCCTTCCCAGCGCGTGGACCGGTAACCGTGTCCGCATTCAGAGATCACGATTCGTTTTGCCCGGAGCTTTTTCGCGGCCTCATACAGATTCTTGGCCACGTAGGCCCCTAACTTGTCATCTCCGGAGAAAAGACCGAAATTCGTCTGATCCCAGCCCCAGCGGGGCATCGTCCAGCTCTCCTCGGCAAAATGGAATATTTTAGCGGCATGGGCGATCGACCGGGGGTCGAATTTGATCTCCCGTGGATTGATGGTGTACATAAAATCACAGCCCTTCTTGTCTACCGGAATGTCGATTTCGGAGGTCCCGAGCTCTTCCTGGACTTCCTCTTTCATCCAATCCAGTGTTTCCAGGTAATCTTCTTCTGTGACTGCCATTTGATTCCCGGATTCCCACTGGTCACGGCTCACGTTAAACACGCCTTCAGGAACAATCCCGAGTTCTGTCAGGATTCCTCTTGTCAATCGGATCAAAGCCGCCGTGTCCACCCCCATCGGGCAGTTGAGCGTGCAGCGGCGGCACTGGCTGCACATCCCGAAGACGATGTTTTTCAAGCGGTTGAGGTCCTCATCGCTGTCTGGAGAACGGGCACGCACCCACCAGGGAATGATCCGTCCGGTCCAATCCATATGTTTCTTCCAAATCCGGCGGATCTGGTCAGCCTTGTAGGCCGGTGTCATGGTCGGATCTTCAGGCCTGGCCAGCACATAATGACAGGAGTCCGTACACATGCCGCAGTGAACGCATGCGACCATTGAACTGACAACGGGCCTGTTTATTCTTTGGCTGAGGAGTGTTATGAACTTTTTGACGTTGTCTGCCTTGGGATCGTACAGTTTCAACCGGCCTTTGACCACACTCGGAAGTTTATCCTTTTTGGCTTTTTTTTGAGACTCTGTCTCCAGGGGGAGATTCACAACCTGGGATCTGTCTATTTTCTCATCACTCAATTCGTGACTCCTCTTGCCTCAGATCGGGTCCTCTTGTCTTTAGGTTTTTCCTCGAATGAGTGCCTCTGTGTCCCATCGTTTTTCCGAGGAAATACCGGCTGAACGGATAGTAAAGATAGTGGCCGATTTTAGAGAAGGGCACATACACGAGCAGGAATGCGGTTATCGCAAAAAAGAAGATGAGCGGCCACTCGTTGGTTTCGTATCTGTTCGGAATGGCCCATACTCCCGCAGCACAAAACAGTATCATCAGGATGAGCGAGGCATAATCATCCAGAGAGCTGATCAGTCTCAAAGCAGGATGGGATATTCGTCTGATGAGCCTCATCAGACCGACGATGAGAGCGGCTCCGACAAAGACCTGGAACAGGATAACCACAGCCTTGATTTTGAACAGCTCCGGCCAGTAGGGGATGATGAATGTGGCGGTAATTGCTGCAGTTATGCCGATATGGAATAGCACAAACTGGACATAAAAGCCGGGCTTTTTCCTCGAGGACTCCATTGCCCAGGGCATTGCAATATTCATCATCGAATAGATCACCCCTGCTTTTGCACTGCCGGCGGGATAGGTTTTTTCTTTGGTGTAGGTGAATTTGAACAGCCAGATGATACGGAAAATATACACGATGGCGAGGAATGACAATGCTGCGATCTGAATTTCGTTTTCGAGGATTCGTAAAAAATCGCTCATCTCTCCTCCGATGAAACCGGCCTGTTCGAGTCTGCTAAAGGGTTGTGTTCACCGCACATGAGTTTTTACTCATTTCGTTTGAAATGAATATTCAGCCGCTCCTTTTTGAGAATGAGTTGAAAATTTTGAGCCGGTCGTTCAAATGCGACCGCTTGGGACAGAGTAAAATTCATTATAACAAACCCTTTCTGGCTGTCAATCAAACGAGGGGATAACACGAGAAGCTTCGGATTCTCTGTGAATTATTCTATCCAGCTCTTTCTTGTCTATTCGCGATTGACATTCATTTTTCCCGATGTTAAAAGCAAAGACACGGAGAATTTCCCAAATTCATTCAGGAAAGGAATTGAAAACGCTCGGCCTGATCATCAATCCCATTGCCGGAATGGGGGGACGTGTGGGTCTGAAGGGAACTGATGGTCCAGATATTCTCGAGAAAGCCCGGAGGCTTGGGGCCAAACCTCAGTCGCAGAAGCGTACGCAGGAAGCGTTACGGATGATCGAACCGATCAAGGAAAAAATAAATATAATCACGTGTGCAGGACAGATGGGAGAGGAAGCCGCTGTCCAGTGCGGTTTTAAACCCGCAGTCATCGATGTCGGAAGGGCGCGCGTGACCACTGCCTCAGACACTCAGAAAGCGGCCCGCGAGATGAAGGGCTCAGGTTTGGATTTACTGCTATTTGCAGGAGGAGATGGAACAGCCAGGGATATATATAAGGCTGTGGATGATTCGCAGGTCGTTTTGGGGATTCCCTCGGGAGTGAAGATCCACTCGGCTGCGTTTGCCTGTAATCCGGCCATCGCTGGAGAACTCGCCGCTCTTTACCTCGGGGGGAAAACGAAGAGAGTCAGAGAAGTCGAAGTCATGGATATCGATGAGGAGGACTACAGAAAAGGCCTTCTGTCCGCCAAGCTCTATGGATACTTGAAGATCCCGTACCGAAAAAGCTATTCGCAGTGCCTGAAAGCCGGAAGTCAGCCAGATGAAAGATATAACCAGCAGGCCATAGCGGCTCAGGTCGTGGAAAACATGCGTGATGAATTCTATTACATTATGGGTCCAGGCTCCACAACTCGAGCGGTGATGGACAGGCTGGAATTGGAAAGCACGCTTTTAGGAGTAGACCTGGTGCACAAACAGAAGCTTGTCGGCCTGGATTTGAACGAGTCTGAACTGATCAAAAAAATCAACGGGGAAAAAACAAAGCTCATTATCACACCGATAGGCGGCCAGGGATACATATTGGGTCGGGGGAACCAGCAGATCAGCCCGGATGTCCTCCGGAAAGTCGGCAAAGAAAATATGGTAATAATTGCCACAACTCACAAGATCCATTCATTTCAAGGCCGTCCGCTGTTGGTGGATACAGGAGAGGAGGAAACAGACCGGCTGCTGAGCGATTATTACAAAGTCATCACGGGCTATCGGGAAAGTGTAATCTATAAAGTGAGTTGTTCCCCGATTTGAGAGGATGCGGGTATTCCGGATGCAAAAGGTCGGCCTGTCAGGATTTAAAAGTGAAACATCTTCAAGAAGAGGCATTTAAAGCTATTCGGTGCGGATAACTGAAGAGGAGGGAAAAAATGTCGGATGATTGGAAGCCCCCGGATGATTGGACGGAAGTGACCACTCTAGAGGCTCATGCGGCAGGTGAGCCATTAAGAGTGATTACTGGAGGACTCGGAGATATCCCCGGGAAGACAGTCCTGGAGAAGAGGCGTTATGCCCAGGAGAATCTGGATCATCTCCGGACAGGATTGATGTGGGAACCCCGCGGACATGCGGACATGTACGGGGCCATAATCACCGAGCCTGTAACGAACGATGGAGATCTCGGTGTCTTGTTCATGCATAATGAAGGATTCAGCACGATGTGCGGCCACGGAATCATCGCTCTCACAAAGGTTGTGTTGGATACAGGGATGATCAATAAAAAAGGCGATAATCCTGTTGTTAAACTGGACACGCCTGCGGGAAGAGTCACCTCGACCGGACACAGAATCAACGGGAAGGTCAAGGAAGTCTCTTTCCAGAACGTCCCCTCTTTTGTCTACAAAAGCAATCAGGTCATAGATGTTCCGGATATCGGGACTGTCCAGTGCGATGTGGCTTTTGGAGGAGCCTTTTACGCAGTCTGCAATGTCAGAGAACTGGGCCTCGGTTTACGGGAAGGTGATTTGAATCGCTTGATTGACGCGGGAATGCGCATAAAGCGCGCGGTCATGGAGAGTATGGAGATCGAACATCCCACGGATAAAGAGCTGGGATTTCTGTACGGGACCATTTTTGTCGGAAACCCGATAGAAACCGAACATCACAGCCGCAATGTCTGTATCTTTGCAGAGGGAGAAGTTGACCGTTCCCCCACGGGAACAGGTCTCAGCGCCAGGGCCGCCGTACATTATACACGGGAGGAGCTGGCGCCCGGCCAATCGATCACTGTAGAGAGTATTATCGGGACGAGTTTTCAAGTGAAGATCCTGGAAGTCGTGGAATTTGGAGTTTACAAGGCTGTGATTCCTGAGGTGACGGGGAGTGCGTCCATCACCGGACAGAGCAGGTTTTATTTCGACCCGGAGGACCCTCTCCAAAAAGGATTTATTTTTCGCTAATACTTGAAGGATTTTCGGATGAAAACACTTCAGGAGAGATGAAGTGAGAATTAGCATCTCTAAAAACCACAGAGGTATGAAGAAAAAAAGATTTCAACCCTCGATCGCTGCTCTGAGCTTGATTTTATTGGTTATTCTTTTTGTATCTTGTTCACGAAAGGGTGGAGTCGCGGATTTTCAGAGTTCATGGTTCAGGGCCTTTGACCGGCATTGGGTCGGTCCTGAATACTGGGCCAACCGTCTCCAGGACTGGCGTATCGCCAGCGGACGGCTGGAATGCGTTGAAGGAGCAAGCCAAAAGCCCATGCGGACTGTGCATCTCCTGACACACAGGCTTGGAAAGGAAAACGGCCGCCTGAACATGAGCGTTCAGACTGGGCTGGTAGAAGAAACGGAGCAGGTTGCGCCGGATGCGAAAACAGGATTTTTGCTCGGAGCTGGCGGTGAGCTGGATTACAGAGCCGCAGCGTTGATTCATCACAGCCATGGCCCTGGCGCCGGTCTTTTTGCGGGCATAGACGGCAGAGGAAGTCTTTTCGTGTACGATTTTGCTGAGGATCAGTTGCTCGCTGAGAAAAAGGGAAGCATCGCTTTGAAGATAGTGGAATTAGGGCTGATGGCCGTACATAATGGAGAAAAATACACGCTGACATTGACTGGATCTGATCCGGTGACGGGAGAAGAGTTCATCAGTTTAACACTCACCGGAATCGACGCCGACCGTCTGAGAGGGAACCTGGCACTGGTATCGCATCCGGGTGCGGGAGAAGGGGATCACAGGTTCTGGTTCAGGCAGTGGAAAGTCTCGGGGGATAAGATCATTCATCATCCTGACCGCCTGTGTGGACCCGTGCTCAGTGCGCAGTACACATTAAGCCGAAACATTTTGAAGATGACTGCCCAGATGATGCCCATCGGAAAGGAGGATACACAAACCGCAGCCCTTGAGGTTCAGAAGGATGGGAACTGGGAAAAATCCGCGGTCACACAAATCATTGTTCCTGGCTACACAGCGACGTTCCGAGTCGAAAACTGGGACGAGAGCCGGGATTGGCCTTACCGGGTCGTGTACAGGATGAAATATGCGGATGGGACAGTCCAAGATCACTTTTACGCCGGGACAGTGCGCAGAGACCCTGTGGATAAGGATACGATCGTCGTGGCCGCTTTTACCGGAAATCATAACCTGGGCCGAGGATGGGGAGGTGCGGACAGCGGCCATTTTTCCTGGACCGGAAGCGTGTGGTTTCCGCATCAAGATCTGACCGGCCGTGTGGCCAAACACAGGCCGGATGTCTTGTTTTTCTCGGGCGATCAGGTGTATGAAGGAGCGAGTCCGACCCGGGCCCAAAAATCGCCGGTCGAAAAAGCTCGCCTTGATTATCTCTACAAGTGGTATCTCTGGTGCTGGGCGTTCCGGGATTTGGCAAGAGAAATCCCCTGCATCACCATTCCCGATGACCACGATGTCTACCAGGGGAACATCTGGGGCGCGGGCGGCCGCAAGACGGACCGGGATAACCAGGGTGGCTATGTGATGCCACCGGACTGGGTGAACATGGTCCAGCGCACTCAAGCCAGTAATCTTCCGGACCCTTTTGATCCAACTCCTATCGATCAGGGAATTACCGTGTACTACACAGATTTGAATTACGGACGGATCAACTTCGCGGTCGTCGAAGACCGCAAGTTTAAATCCGGGTGTGCCGGGCTTGTGCCTCCGACACGAAGCGGAAGGCCAGACCATGTCATCGATCCCGATTTTGACCCGAAGACAGCCGATGTTCCGGGAGCAAAACTCCTCGGTGATCGACAGCTTGCGTTCCTCGAAGCTTGGTCTGCAGACTGGAGAAATACAGATATGAAAGTGGTGCTGACTCAGACCGTGTTCGCGAATGCGGCGAGCCTTCATGGCGCCGGGAAGACAAGGCTTGTGGCCGATTATGATTCGAACGGATGGCCCCAATCAGGAAGAAACAGAGCGTTGCGCAAGTTCCGGAAAGGTTTTGCGACTCATATTTCGGGGGATCAGCATCTTGCTTCGATCATCCATTACGGTGTTGACGACTGGAACGACGCGGGATGGTCGTTCTGCGTGCCGTCGATCGCCAATTTCTACCCGAGAGCATGGCTTCCGTTAAACCCGGGAAGAAAACGTATGGAAGGGATGCCAGACTACACGGGAGAATTCTTTGACGGATTGGGAAACCGGATTACCGTTTGGGCCGTTGCGAATCCAGGAGAGACGACGGGAAGGAAGCCTGCAGACCTTCATGATAAAATGCCCGGTTATGGAATTATTAAGCTGAATAAGAAAGAGAGGACGATCACGTTTGAATGCTGGCCGCGGTATGCGGATCCCGATGATCCCGAAACCGGCGGACAGTATCCAGGCTGGCCCAAGACTGTTGATGCGGAGGAAAATTACGGCCGCACACCTGTGGCCTTTCTTCCCACACTCGAAGTGAGCGGTCTGGTCGATCCTGTTGTCCAGGTCATCGAGGAGAAAAACGGGGAAATCGTATATACTTTACGGATCAAGGGAACATCTTTCCGCCCCAAGGTGTTCAAGCAGGGAACATATACAGTTAAGGTCGGTGAGCCGGGCACAGAGAGGATGAGAGTGCTGGAATGCTTGAAATCATCACCGCATGAAAAAGGCCAGACAGTCGAAGTGATATTTTGAAGGGAGAAAACATGGACTCACGAATCAATCGCAGAGAGTTTTTGAAAGCTGTAGGGATGGGAGCTGCAGCTCTGTCTGTGGCCCCATTTGAGTTTTGTGGTCGTGCATCTGGCTCGAAGCCCAATGTCATCTTCATCCTCGCCGATGACCTGGGATACGGTGAGCTGGGCTGCTACGGGCAGACGAAGATCCGCACACCGAATATTGACCGGGCCGCTGCCGAAGGCATTAAGTTCACCCAGCATTACTCAGGAAGCCCGGTGTGCGCTCCCTCCCGCTGCGTCCTCCTGACCGGAAAGCACACGGGTCATTCGTATATCCGGGATAATTCTGAGATGAGGGAGAGAGGCGAGGTCTGGAGGAATCCTCTCATGGAGGGACAGCGACCGCTGCCAGAAGGTACGTGGACTATCGGCAAGATGTTTCAGAAGGCAGGTTATATGACCGGTGCAATCGGCAAATGGGGATTGGGAGGGCCGAACAACTCAGGGGATCCGAACAATCAGGGGTTCGACCACTGGTACGGTTATCTCTGCCAGCGGAGGGCTCACAATTATTACCCGATCCATCTCTGGAGAAACCGGGAGATGCATATTTTGGCCTGGAACAAATATCTCTACCCTCATCAGAAGTTGCCTGAGGAGAGAGATCCCTCTAACAAAGAGTCTTATGCGGAGTATTCGGGCCAACAGTACTCTATGGATTTGATGGCGGAAGAAGCCCTGTGGTTTATTAAGGAGAATAAAGACAGGCCCTTCTTTCTCTACCTTCCTTTTCCTGTGCCCCATGCAGCGATCCAGGTTCCGGAGGGTTCCCTCAAGGAATACGAAGGCGTTTTTCCGGAAACTCCTTATAAGGGGGACAAGGGATACCTGCCTCACCCTGCGCCCCGGGCCGGGTATGCGGCCATGATCACCCGAATGGACAGGGAGATCGGACGGATCATGGCTCTTCTCAAAGAACTCGGAATCGATGATAACACGCTCATTTTCTTTTCCAGCGACAACGGTCCGACATTCAACGGCGGCACGGACTCCGAGTTCTTCGAAAGTGCGGGGCCATTTCGCGGGCTCAAGACGATGCTCTACGAAGGAGGAATAAGAGTTCCATTAATCGCCCGCTGGCCGGGAAAGATTATGCCTGGAAGCGAGAGTGATCACATATCGGCTTTCTGGGATTTTCTCCCCACTTTTGCGGAGCTTTTGGGAAAAACACCGCCCGATGATACGGATGGCATCTCTCTTCTGCCCACTCTCATCGGCCAGCCCGATAAACAGGAGAAGCACGATTTCCTCTACTGGGAATACAGCGGAAGGCAGGCGGTTCGCCAGGGAGAGTGGAAAGCCTACCGGAAGAATGTGGACAGCAATATCGAGCTTTACAACCTCAAGGACGATGTCGCAGAACAGCATGATCTCGCTGAGAAGATGCCGGGGGTCGTTTCACAGATGAAGGAGATCATGCGGAGTGCCAGGACCGGATCAGAGATTTTTCCTCTGGTGAAGAAAAAGAAAAAATAAATTCATTCCAAAGTCAAGGAGATAGGGAGAGTGAAACGTCGCGTCTTTATAAAAAGAATGGGCCTGGGCGCAGCCGTGCTCGCGAGTTCCGGAGCTTTGTCCACGTGCGCACTGTTCTCAAAAAAGAAAAAGCTGAATTTCATCCTGATAGACATCGATGACCTCGGATGGAGGGATCTGAACTGTTACGGGAGTGAGTACTATGAAACTCCGAACGTAGACAGACTGGCTGCGCAGGGTATGAGATTTACCGATGCCTACGCCTCCTGCGCCGTGTGTTCACCCACACGCGCATCCATCATGACAGGGCGGTATCCGGCCCGGATAGGAGTCACGGACTGGATCCACCATCTGGATAAAAAAGGGAAGGACGCCTTTGAGAAGAAAGAGAACCCCGTGGACTTCGTGGGCGGGAAGAAAAGACGGCTTCTCTGTCCGCCCAATCCCTACTGGATGGAACTGGACGAGGTCACGATCGCCGAAGTGCTGCAATCTGCAGGATACACGACCTGTCACATCGGGAAGTGGCATCTGGGTTATGAGCCCTGGTTTCCTGATAAACAGGGATTTGATATCAACATCGGCGGGGGGGAGATCGGGCAGCCGCCCACATACTTCGATCCGTACTACTTGAATGAACGGAGGCCGAGTATCCCGGCGCTCACAACGCGGAAGAGAGGGGAGTATCTTACGGACAGAGAAAGCGATGAATGTGTTGAGTTCCTCAAAAATCACCGGAATAAGCCATTTTTCCTTCATATGTGCCATTATGCCGTGCACACGCCCCTCCAGGCGAAAAAAGAACTCATCGAAAAATATGAGGCCAAGAAAAAAACCAATCAGACAAATGCCGCATACGCGGCGATGATCGAGAGCATGGACCGGGCTGTTGGTAAAATGATGGGAGTGCTGGATGAGCTGGAGCTGAGCGAGCGGACTGTGATCATTTTTACCTCCGATAACGGTGGCCTTCAGGATTATGCGACGGATAATGCGCCTCTCAGGGCTGGAAAGGGATATCCGTATGAAGG
>JABAOH010125121.1_pt1 | contig 15805 bp, 28 predicted proteins | sample 7062181 | NCBI WGS metagenome assembly JABAOH01 (sample SAMN14538630, study PRJNA623070) | marine sediment metagenome | biome: marine biome [ENVO:00000428]; feature: marine pelagic biome [ENVO:01000023]; material: deep marine sediment [ENVO:00002113]; isolation source: pool of 5 deep marine...
AAATCAGCAAATGCTTTTGCATTCTCATTGAATGATTTGATATTTTGCTGTGCTGAATCAATAGCTGCTAATGCAACTTTGTTTTGTACATCGTATGCTTTTACGACTTCTTCTGTAGTATCTTTAATTACTTTTAGTGCTGCAGAAGGTACATTAGTTGCAATGCCTGATTTAGAAGCAAAGTCTTTTTGTAGTGCAATAGTTGAATTGATGACGTTTTCAACTGCATCAAGGTACTCTTGTTGTACGTTAGTTACTGATTGATGATAACGTGGTACTGATTGTTTGATGCCTGAAAAGTACTTATCAATAGTTTGCTGATACACTGCAAAAATATCTTTTTGGCTAGTTGATGTGTTTGTTGTGCTACTCATAAATTCACCCCCTTTTTGTTTTATTTTCAATTGGAAGAACAATAACTTGAACCAAGTCGCCTTCCTTTAATCCGAGAGCAGAACGCTCTGCCTCTGGAATCGAAATTCGTCCATTGCTTCCAACAGACGTTTTGTAAGCTCCCCATGAAAGGAAGTTTGGCATCATTTGAGCCATGTTAAACATCTTATCCATTCCTTTTGATTGCATGTTTCCAAGGTTTTCCATAAAGTTTGATTGAGCATCAACAGTTTGAGTTGAAATTTCTTTTAGTGTTTCAAGAGGATCAAATTGTTTTGTTTGTGGTGACATCATAGATGCAAAATTTTTCATAAATTCTGACTGTGCTTTACCACTTTTTTGAATCCATTCTCTAAACATCTCTGCAGGATCATATTGGTTTCTATTACCACTCATAGGTAATAGAAGGATAGTAGAGGTATTTAAAGGGTTTGGTGGTTCTAATTTTCTATAAAATCAAGCACCAATTGGGAAAATCGTTTGGGGTCATCTACATACGGAGTATGGCCACAATTATCCATCATGTAAAAACGACAATCCTGAATACTAGATACAAAATCATCTGCATATTTTATCGGAATTACAGGATCATCTTCTCCCCAAATAATCAATGACGGTACTGTGATTTTTTGAAGGGATTTTGTAATCACCTCAGCATTTTTTAGCCCTAGCAATGTAGACATGAAAGCCATTTTTGCATTAGGTAATTTCATTCGTTTTACAAAATCCTCAATAATTTTATTGTGTATTTCTCGGGTTGAGCCAGCCATCATTTCAAATGCATTTTTTGCTGCCTCTAAATTTGGGTATAATGCTGCCATTACATATGCATCAAGTGCAGGTGTTGAATGTTTCATTATTCCAGAGGGAGAAACAAGAATCAAGTTTTCAATGATATCCTGATTTTGAGAGGTAAATTCTGCAGTAATTTGCCCCCCTAAAGAAGACCCTATAATGTGAGTTTTTTTGATTTCCATTTTTTTTAAAAATTTTCCTAAAAAGTCTGAAAAAAACTCTGTGGTATAATCTACTTGGGGTTTATCGCTATGCCCAAATCCAATTAAATCTGGAACAATAACACGATAATTCTTACTAAACTCTGGAATTACAAATTCCCATCTTTCTGCAGACGCGCCTAAACCATGAATTAAGACAATGGAGTCTTTGGATCTGCCAGATTCCAAATATCGGATTTTGTTACTATCTATAGTAACAAAGTGTTCCTCCATCTATTTGAGCTGAGATTATATCTAGATAAATTTTACGTGAAAATTCACAAGTTTATCTCTGAGGATTTACGCAAGAGATATAGATTAGATTCGTACGTAAGTGATTTAATGTCTTTTGAAAAAATACTTGTGCCGTATGATGCTTCAAGTTATGCAAATCATGCTTTCGATGAGGCATTAAAAATTGCTGAAAAATTTAACTCAAAAATTACAGTCATAACGATTTTAGGACCAAGTGTAGAACATACACATGGAATTTCTCTTGATAGAGCAATAGAAATCCAAGATGAGCATGAAAATGCTGCCACAAAAATTTTGAAAGATTTGGAAGGATTAGCTAAGGAAAAAGGAATAGAATTTTCGTTCAAGGTAATTTATGAGCCTTCACCATACAAAGGAATAGTAAATTTTTCAAATTCAAACTCTATGGACTTGATTGTAATTGGGTCCCATGGACGAAGTGGTATTAAAAAAGCTCTTTTAGGTAGTGTGGCTTCGGGAGTAGTTGAGCATGCAAATTGCCCAGTTTTAATAATTAAAAAAACAGAATAGAGAAACTCTCAATTCTCTCAAGTGATAGTTAACGCAATAATTATTTTAATCCAAGATGGCTTATTTCCAACATGGTAGAATTTTCTAAAATTGAGCCTTCCTATATTTCCAAGTATGGATGTAGGTTAGTATGGAAAGAAACTGATGAAGACGACCAGCATGTTGTAGTTCTTAACAAAAATGAGTTAGATCAATTAACAGAAATAATGTCAAAAGATTCTACTGGAAAAGTAGAACTTGAAGATGAATTTAGTACGGTTTTGATAAATACAGATGTTACTCAATTTCAATTAAAAGAATTCAAAACATTGGAAGTAGAAACGTCAGTGTTAAGAAAAAATATTTTAGAATATAGAGACATACCTCACGAGCCAAAACCAATTAAAATTTATCCAAAGGAATTTTTTCCTTCAATTCAAATCGAAGCTGAAGACGAGAAGCAAAATAAGCTTCTAAATGAAGTTCTGATTAAAAACAAAGAATCAGTTTCTGAAAGTGATCTTTTTAGAATAATGTCGACTCGAAGATCAACTAGAAATTTTGATACAACCAAACCTATAGAGCAATGGAAAATAGATAAAATTTTAGCAGCAGCTGATACTGCACCTACTGCAGGAAATTTTCAAGGCTTTGAAGTATTTTACATTAAAAATAGCGAAATCAAAAAACGGTTAGTAGAAGCTGCCAACAATCAACCGTACGTAAATGCACCTTTAGTTCTTGTATTTTGTATGGACCCATCAAGAGTAAAAATTAACTTTCCAGCAGAAATTCTGACAAAATTTTCATTGCAAGATGCTACATTAGCAGCTGCATATTCACAATTAGCTGCATCAGCACTTGGTTTGAGTTCAATATGGATTGGCATGTTAGATGAAGAAAAAGTCAAACAGATAATTGAAACTGAATTAAAACCATCATCAATTTTATGTATAGGATATCCTCAAAAGAGAAGACCGCCAAAATCACGTCGAAAATTAAAAGAATTGATTCGAGTTATAGAGTAAATTAAAATTTTAAAATTGAAAAATATTAAAAAATAATTAGAAATAGTTTCTAATTATTATCGGAATTTACGAACTTTGTTAATTATTGGCATAACGTTCGCTTTTGGATCTGTGGTGATATAGATGATATGGTTTTTTCCTGCAGGCAATGTAACTCGTTTTACACGGTCATATTCTGCAACGACATACTTGCATCTGCCAATCTTTTTAGCTAATGATTTTCTTGTTTTCCATGCACGGGCTGCCATTTTTAGGGATTGGCTACTTTCTGATTTTGAGAGAGTAGTTTTGACAGTTTTTCTGTGTGCAGAGATGACTAATTTTCCACTCAAAGATGCAATTGATACATAACGAATGGATTTGCTAGTCTTGAGAATCTTAGCTGCTAGTGTATCTACATTCATGTCAGATCCATAATATTGACCATGTTAAAGGTTTTCTAAATTAGTGGTGAGATTTATCTAATAGCCATTTTACATTTTTCCTAGTGAAAAAATATTCATTATACGCGTGTTTTTTGATAATTTCATTAATTTCTAGCACCTACCCAGTTTTTGGCGCAACTGTTTTTTATGCAAATGGGGCATTTACAGAAAATGGAATAGAGTGGTGTGAAGAAAATGAGCCACTTTATGATATTTTAGGAGACAAATTTTTTGACCACCATAATCATAGCATCGAGTCAAGAGTTTGTGCAAATTTAATCGAAGATGACTTGTGGCATTATTTAGGACCGGACAGGGTACAAAAATTAATTGAGAGAAGCCAATACTTTTCTGAGTTAGAGATTGCTGAGAGCCAAGTTGAGGCAGGTATTGGAGTAGTTGACCCAACACCAGCTGAAGTTCCAGATAGAATGGAAAAAGAAGAAGAACTAAAAATAATTGAAGAAGAACCTGAAGAAATTAAAGAAACTGTACAAGTTAATCAAGATGGCGGAGGATGTTTAATTGCAACTGCTGCATTTGGTTCTGAATTATCAGCTCAAGTGCAATTATTACGTGAAGTTAGAGATAACAAAATTTTAAACTCACAAGTTGGTGTTATGTTTCTAGCAGGCTTTAATCAATTCTATTATTCATTTTCACCAACAATTGCTGATTTGGAAAGACAAAGTCCATTGTTTAAAGAATTTGTAAAAATTTCAATAACTCCATTGCTTGCTTCCCTTTTACTCTTAGATAATTCAGAAGTCAATTCAGAAATTGAGATTTTAGGGGCAGGTATTGGAATTATTTTACTTAATTTAGGAATGTATTTTGGAATTCCTATTATTGCAGGTATTAAATTAAAACGAAGTTTATTCTCTTAATTTTCTTTCCTGGAAAATATCTGAACCATACCAGGTATATCTAAAGTAATCAAGACACCATTCATGAAACATGGGATCATCACTGTAAAACATTTCAGTAATGTTAGAATCACCATCAATTTTTGGAAAAGAAACACAAGCTTCTTTTTCATTTAACACAACAACAGTTTTTACAGTTTTTTTCATTTTTCTCTCAACCTGTTTTGAGTCAATTAATTTTTGAAAATCTAGTTTTTCTAGGATTTTTTTTCTTGCTTTTGGAACTATTGCAGATTCAGAAAAAATTGATTGAACTTTAACTCCTGATTTTGCTTTTTTTACAATAGGTTCAATTAATTCAAGAGGTTCTTCAACCAAAATCCCATAAACATATTTTTTTGAATTACCAAAAATATCACGCCATTTTTCTAAAACCTTGGTAATTCCTTTAATGTATTCACCATTTGATAGTTGCCCTACCCTTAAAATGAATTTTTGTGGAACTCCACCAAAATCATGACTTTCAAAATATTTTTGATTCTTTGATAAAAAGACAATTGTAGGTACCTCAGTACACATTGTTTTGCCATAAGTAGTCAAACCATAGGTGCCATCTTTAGTTTTGACAATTAATCCGCCATCTTCTAGACGCATAAAATTTCGATGAACCTCCTGTGTGGTAGCGTCTAGTTTTTTTGCCATGTTTGAGACTTTGGATTTTTTTTCCAATAATTCAAATAAAATTTGCAGTCTTTGATGACTAGATAACTCTAAAAAATTTTCTGAAGCATGCTCAAAAATATCTTCCATGATAATTAGTATTCAAATTAAAACGTAAATATTGTTATCGATGATGTTATGAACCTAAGAATAATTCAAATTTTTTTTCCCCTAGAGCATTTTATTCTGAACAAACATCACCATAATAGCTTCTTTCAGATTACTTTTAATGAAAATGCACGATTTGGGGAGAAATAAACTACGAACTCAGACTGCCGCAGTTGGCTCAAATGAGGATTTTCTAGAAAAAGCTATTGATGCATTGTCAGTTCTTAAAATTTCAAATTCATATCTACAATCTACTTTGGATAAAAAAACAGCAGACCAAAAAACCATAACAGCATTTTCAATGATTAAAAAATCCATTGTAAAAATTGAGGCATTTTTAGATAGTGCAAAGCATGAGCAAAAAGTTTCTACTAAAAAAGGTCATGATCACTCTGCTGAAAAAATCAAAAAAAGGTGGTTTGCGCTCTCAGAATTAATGGAAATGATTAAACCAAAAAATATTCCATCAACGGTACAAATCAATCTTCCAAAAAATAATTTTCAAGTATTAGGTAATTTTTACAAATTAGTTGTTGTGCTATCTAACATTGTTGAAAATTCAATACAAGCTATGAAAAATGATGGAGTTATCAATATTTTGGCAAAAGAGAGTACTGATTATGTTTTAATTGAAATCAAAGATTCAGGACCAGGTATTCCTCCTGAATTAGTAAAAAAAGTATTTTCATCATTATACACAACAAAACCCGATGGAAATGGATTGGGATTAAAAATAACAAAAACGATTATTGAGCTACATGGAGGAACAATTTCAGTAAGAAATAATCCAACCACTTTTTCAATAAAACTTCCAAAAAATTAATTTTTAAAAATTATTTTACACCAGAGAAAATATCGACAACTTTAGTTGCTAATTTTTCTATATCTACTGTAGGATTTGCAGAAATCAAAAGTACGAATTGGCTTACAGGAAATGGAAAACTAACTAATACTGCTTTATCTCGTCTTGCTGCCAGATAATTTATTGGTCCTAATGTTTTATCATATTCTTTTCTTATTGAAACTTTGGAAACAAACTCCATGAAGGACTTGAGTCTGGATTCATCATCCTCTAAAGGCTCAATGGATTTTTTAAAACCTCCCGAAACAAGATTTCCATCAGCATTAATTATACCTGCAAATCGAATTTCTTCTTCGTCAAGTATTTTTTGACACTTGTCGTCATAGACTTGATAATCGGTTTTAGACATTTAGTTCACCAAATGCTAATTATATGAAAGATAAAAATCTAGTCAATTATTCAAAATTCTTTTTTGTTATTAAGAAAAGCTGATGAAGTAAATCAGTTACTTCGTTTTGAGGGTAACTTCCAAGATCATTTCGATCTACTTTAATTCCATTCCATGAAGAGGTGTGCCATCTGCCTATTGGAAGATTAAATTCAGTTACTTTAGGATTGAAAGGATAAGGATTCATGTAAAGATAGGGTTCAGAGTATTGTTCATCTCCTGGAGAGATTCCTGTACCAATCTGCTCGTCTTTTTTCCCAGTAAACCATTCTACTGAAAAATCAAAGTGGTGCGGCCACAAATGGACTAAAGTGTAATTTCCTTCAAGAGTCATTCGAAAATGCTCAATAGTTCTTTTTGCAATTACAGCATAACTATAAAATTCAGATAATTGACTGTGCCCAACTGGTTCAATTTCAATTTCTGGCATTTTCAAATTGTATTGTGAAACGATTTTTGAAAATTCATCTTGAAAGGTATCTTTTGTGATATCAATAGTATGACCTTGCTCATTATGAAAATACAGTAATTGTCCGGTAAGAAGGTGAATTTTGATTTCAGTTTTGTTGTTTAGCTGACCAGTAGTAATTTCGTCATTTTGAAAGAATAATGATTGATGAGCAAAATGAGGTAATTCCTCAATTAATTGAATTTTTAATTCACTTATTGCCCTACAAGCATTTTGGAGTTGTTTAATGTCTTCAGGTTTCATTAAATCACAAACTTGGTTTTGAATTATTTTTTCCACTATAATAACAAAATGCTTTATTGAATCAGTATTTGGTTTGTGCAAAAAAATTGGCAAAAACATTATTAGGCAAATTTCAAGTTATCGCATACATGTCTGATTCAGAAACTAATGATTCGATAGAACGTTCTCAGATTACACTTGCGAGATGGACTGATCGTTTTTTTGCATGGTTAATTGATTATATCATAGTTGCAGCAGCTGCGTTTACAGTTTTTTTTGCATTAATTAGTGCATCAAATTTTGATGAAGTGATGAGTGGTAACTTTGAATATTCACGTTCATTTGAATATGCCCCAATTAGCATTGTTTTTTTCTTTTACTGGTTAATTTTAGAATCAAAAACTGGACAATCAATTGGAAAGATGGCAATGCATCTTAAAATTACAAATTTGAGAGGAGAAAAAGCAGATATCAAAAGTATAGCGATTTCAAGTTTTGGTAAAGCCTTCCTGCTACCAATAGATGTAATCATTGGCAGATTAGCTACTAACAAAAACCGACAGAGAATCTTCAACAAATTAGGAAAAACGATCGTAATTAAAGTAGAAACAAATGATGAACCAGAAAACATAACTTACAAAAAAGATTAAAGATCAAAAATTAAATTCTGTAAAAAAAATATATGATCAATATAAACTAGTAAATTTTGATTTTAGCTTGTTGACCTGTGTGTCACAAATGAAAATACACTTGATTATTATTTAGAATTTTCAAGGTTCAGCTATGCAATTTGAATTATGCAGACATTGTGGTGAGGAAACCATAGAGGCAGACAAGTGTCTAACTTGTCAAAAAGTCTTCAAATTTGTATGTCCTGAATGCAATGTTGTTTATGAAGAATATCATTCAGATTGCTCTAAAACTCCAGTTTTAGAAAAAATGGTTATTGAGTAGTCTATGCTGTCTGCATACATGCTTGCTCAGACATTGAGCCGTGCTTTCTTAACATAAACTGCATCAGTACTTCTTTAGAATACTCAATTCCGTGTTGATCTGCTGTATGCTTTGCAAAATTGTCAATCATTTCAGAAACATCATCTGATTCTGCAGCAAAAGCGCACTCAAATCCATAGTCCACACAACAAAGTTTTGCCATTACTAGTACAGCGGATGTTAATCTAATAACCAAATGTTTGTAATATTTTCCAGACAAAAAAATCGATTTTTTGGATTTGGAGTATACCTTAAAAGAATGATTATCTTGCTTTCTAGTATGAAAGCAGTTTGGAACAATGCTGTTTTAGCAGAAAGTGACGATATTGTTACTGTTGATGGAAATCCGTATTTTCCAATGGATTCAATAAAAAAAGAATATTTCAAAGAAAGCCAATCTGAGACTCTTTGTCCTTGGAAAGGAAAAGCAAATTATTTTTCAGTTACAGTAGATGGCAAAACTAATTCAGATTGTGCATGGTATTATCCAAAACCATCAGTTCTTGCAAAAAAGATCAAAAATAGAATATCTTTTTGGCAGGGAGTTGAATTTATTTAAAAAATCTAATCTAGGCCAGTATCTTTAGGTCGGCCAACCTTTCGTTTTCTTTTTGGACGGCCAACCTTTCTTTCTTTTCTTATTGGAACAGATTTTTCTTTAAAATCTAATCCAGTTTCCATTAGCTCAGATAGTCCGATCTTTACGAGCTTGATAATCTTTTGTTCAAGATTGCGTTGATATTTTGGGCTGTTTAATATATCCTGCAAACTTTTGTTGCGAATTTTAATTTCCTTTCCATATTGGGTATCAGCTAGAACCTCCTTTGCAAGGGTCAATCCAACATAGAACTTTACGCCAGTGCGAATAATTTCATTTATGCTAAGATCATATTTTTCCTTAATTCTTTCAATTTCCTCATATTCGTCATCAGGAAATTTTGCTCGTAATGTTACCCAATCAGCCACGATATAGGTCTACAAATATCATCTTATAATTTATCGTATTATGTATGGTATGGCTGAAGAAACAACCCGACCTGAATTTTTTGCTGGTCTTTTTGAGGTCCGTTTAAGTGTCGTGCCCAATTTCCTATCTCCTACAGCGACAAGTGTAGGACCAACTTCAGACCATCTTTTTTTCTACAATACGAGGAGAGGTGAATAATGGTTCAAACACAGTTAAGTTTCAAGTACCCCTCTAGGATGCAAAAAGTAAGAGATTACAGACAAGTTCAAAAATCTGTAAATCTACTTTTTAGCATTTTAGAAGAGTATGGAAAACTAGAAAAAAATTTGGTTGAAATTAAAAAGAAAGAATAGTAAAATCAGAAATCAAACTATTGAAAAAAATGGTCTTCTTTTAGATATTGATGAGCCTTGCCGCAATCTGGACAGTTCAAATCTAAAGATAATGAAGAATTAGATTTTATGCCATATTGATGTATTTGACATTTGATATTTTGATTGGAATTTTCCGCCGCAGCTTTTACACTCTACCATCAATGGCATGAAAATATTTAGTAAAAATGATATTTCAATATTCTACAACTAGGCAGGAAGTTCATATTTTAGATATTCCGAACCTTTTTTCATTGAAGGAGTTTTTTCAGACTTTTTCTGCATAAACTGCATGAATGCATGAAAATCTTTTTCTTCAAAGAGTTGCCAACCAAATTTGTATACATCAAGATCATATGATTGATAATCTTCGATTATGTCTCCAAACCAAGTTCTGTACAAGTCAGCCTCTGCGTTAGCCTGCTCTACATTATTGAAAAACTTCAACTCTATCCAATCAAAGCTTCCATTAGACCTTGCAGAAAAATCACAAAATGGCGCATCTGCAAGATATTCTTTCATATCAGATAATCTTTGAACAAAATCTTTTGGAGAAGATAATTTTACAGTTACAAGACGTGGAATTCCCATGTCCACTTTTTTCATATCAACAATCGCAGTATATCCTGTGATGATTTTGTTATGCTCTAGTCGTGCAATACGTTTTCCAAGGCCTCGTTCAGAAATTTTGATGCCTTCTTCAGCTAATTTTTTTGTAATCTCTCTTGATGATTGCCTCCCGTTTGCAATGAGCATGTTTAGGATTTTTCTGTCAAGTTCATCGATCATGCCATATACTTCAATCTAGAACAATATGCCCAAGTGTTCAAAAGTTGAACTTTTCTTGTGAAAAAGTTTAGCTAATGAACTAGAATGATGCTAAAAGTTGGGCCCCATTGATATAGTTCTATGATGTCAGCACTTCGAATAAACATGAGCAAACAAATCCACGAAAAAAAGACCGAGTCAAGTATCTCGAAATACAAGACCGTTCTTATTCTGGCAATATTGCCAGTTGCATTAGCCCTGTACGCAAACAGCGGTAACATCTCTGGAATTTTCCAGACAATGGTGTCTGGTGTATTTCCAGCAGCCTTCACAACACTGTCATGGGCAATAGCTGTTCAGCAGCTAATACAAATCAAAAAGAAGTAAGAAAAAGACCTCCTGCAATAAACTGATGCTTACTTTTTTTTCTTTTTTCTTTTTTACTCATTGATTCTCTTTGCGTCTCATTAATTTTTAAAAAAAATGTTCAATTCGCGCAGCGTATTTCTTATTTTCAATTTATTGTCGAATCGAAATAATGAATCGCATTACTGAAAAAAGAAACTATCTAGCAATTACAGTAGCTGCTGTAGCAACAATGTTCTTAGTAACTACTGGTCTAGCAAGCGCAGATCATGAAGTTCCATTTGGCCCATTAGTCAAAAGCACTGATTGTCCTACTGAAGTTGACGTAAAACCTTCCTCTGCAATAGCATGTAGCTTTACAATGACATATTCAGGAGGAGTAGAAGCAACTATTTCTGATACGGTTCCTGCAGAGTGGCAAGTTATGAGTACAACTGGTACTTGTGATGTAGACCAAGCAAACAAAAAAATGAACAAGAAAAGTGCCACAAAAATTAACTGTACTGTAGCAGGAGACGAAGCCATTACAGTAAATATTGAATCACGACACAGTAACGGCAAAAAACATGTTGATGTTTACAAACCAACATCTTGTGGTTTTCTTGACATAAATGATGGCGCACATGCAACTGATGCTAACGGCATAGTAATTGCATCAACCGCACCTTTGACACCAATAGTAGTCAATGATCCAGAGGATACTGATTGTGATGGAGAGACTAATGACGTTGACGTTGATGATGACGGCGACGGCATCCTAGATGTAGATGAAACACCAGGATGTGAACTCGATCCTAACTGTTAGAAGGAACTAACCCTTCTTCCTTTTTTTTTGTTAAAAACTTAGAAAAATAGAATTTGAAATGTAAGTATTAGATTACAAACATTGGATTATATGATAATCACAGTTTTACTCATTTAATGAATTATACAATACTAGTTGCTGGAATCGCATTTTCTGTAATGTTCCTAGGAACTCTTGCTTTTGATGACGCAGAAGCTGCAGTATTTGCAAAATATGATGGAATAGACGGCGAAGCAAAAGATGAAGGACACAAAGATTGGATTAATCTTCTAAGCTTTGATTGGGAAGCAAATCAGTCAACAGCTGCATCAGGTCAATCTAGAAGACGTGGAAGTGCAGTGGTAGAAGACATTAGAATGACAATGGAGTTTGAAAAATCAACACCAAAGCTTTTAGAAAAAATGAACCTTGGTGAAGTAATTCCAAAATTGGAAATTGAACTTACTAGAGTGGTTCCATGTGTTGAGCCTCCAAGAGATCCTTCAGGTGAACCCATACCAGGAGAAATGTGTGAAGTAGTCTATCTGAGATATGAGCTCAAAAATGTTCGAGTTACCAGCTATTCAACAAGTACGGGCGAAGACCTAGATGAAAGGCCACAAGTAGTTCTAAGTAACAATTTTGAGGAAATCAAAATAACTTACACCGAATATGATTCCGAGGGAAACAAAGGCGGAAACGCTGAAACTACCTGGAAGGTAGAAAAGGGCGAAAAATAACCCAAACAATTTTTTCTTTTTTTTTTTCTTAACTCTAAACAATAATTTTTGTAAAAAAATCCTACCAAAAGATCTATTAGCTACCTTCGATCATGGTAGGCAGAGAAAATGTCAGGCAAAAATTGGTGGAATGACTTTGAGGAGTTAGAGCACGACATAGAAAAAATGCATGACACTCAAAACTAATTTCGAAAAATAATAAAAATGAAAAAAGGGGTTTAGAAAATTATTCTAATCCAGGTGCGCCAAAACCAGGTTTTTGGTTTAATACTGCACGAATAATATCTTCTTCTCCACCATCGTTACTAAAGGTAACATAGACTAGATGATTTTTTCCAACTGGCATGGTAATTCGTTTTAGCCTTTTGGACTGCCTTTATGTAAAACTAGTATTCTTCGTGCTCTTTTAGAATTTTGTCTTGCTCTTCTGGGGGCATGTCGATCATTGCCAAAACTTCACTTGCACTGAGTGGAATTTTTGGATGCTCTTTTTCATACAAAAATTCTTCCCACAGATGATCTAAATGATGCCTTGAAATGAATTCTAAGATGTGTTTATCAGGAATTGTTTTTTCTTCAGCATGTGATTGAACCTCTTCTAGTGTTTCAACTAGTTTAGCTTCTCCAGACATGGCAGGTTTTTTTGAATTTTGTGTAGACTGGGCCATGCTAATAATACCTCAGTTTAGAATAAAACTTCTGGGTTGTAGCAATTCGCACACACATAGGATAATACTATAATTTTCTATACAATTTGCAAGGATTGAGCAGGTGGAAAGATGGATAAAAAGAAATTCCAATTAGAGTTTTTTTCTCAATTTATTGAAGAGAAAGGGCTCCAAGAAAAATGGAAAAAATTTCAAGAAGAAAACACATTTGAGCTTGCAAAAATATTCCGCAGCCAGACCGGCATTAAAGATGCTTACAACGAATTTTTAGTTGATGCACTTGGAATAAATCCTAGTACCCCAAGTCCGCAGGGATTTGATGATCCGTCCAAGCCAAGTCTGACTGCAACAGAGGTTAACGTTTTGTTGCAGTCAGATAGCGGACAAAAAAACTTGAGAAAATGGGGATATCTACAAGAAGAAAAAATCAAGTAGTTATTTTTAATTAAACAAAATTACACAGTATCAAATTCATCAATGTCTCTATTTCTTTTGATTTCTCTAACCTCAGTACAAAATCCACATTGGCAAAGTTGAGTTTGCATATAGTGTCTACATTGCAATATCATTTAGAGGCTTGTTTGTATCAAATGCAAAACAAAAAAGANNCTATGCGAGACTAACATTTACTGGAGTTGGTCTTGCAATAGTGTTTGCAACTGGAGATGCCTTTTTTGCAAGCTCAATTAACTCTTGTAGAGTTTCTTCAGATGCGTCTGACTCTATCTTAAAGCGGATATTGATTCCTTGATATCCTGGATTGGTATCATCTAGTTGAAGCAACCCATGAAGATCAATATCGCCTTCAAGGCTCATTTCTAGAGAATCTATTTTGATTCCTTTTGCTGCTGCATGAACTATTAGACTAGTTGTTATGCAGCCGGCTAGACCTGCAAGTAGATACTCTACTGGGTTTGCACCCTTATCCTGTCCTAAAAGAACTGGAGGTTCATCTTTTACAAAAACAAAGGGCTTGTTTCTTGTGAAGGTTTGACACGCTCCATAATAGTCTGAGATTATAGCGTGGTTTTCTGCGCCATCCATCCATTTGTTTTGGGCTCGAAAATTGAACTTTGCAATTTCAGATTTTTCTTTGATTGTATCAATTGTTTCAAAAAGTTGTGTAACGTTGAGTCCGTTTACGATTTTTTGTGTTACCTGGGTCACCTCCTATGCAACTCCTACCAATTTGGTTCTAAGACCGGCGATTAGTCCACCTAGTTTTTGGGCTTCATCGCTTTGCTTGTTGGACATTGAATTAAAGGCCAAGTTCCAATCAGCGAATTTTTTTTCAATTGTTGTTTGTGTTTTCATAGTTATGATATCATGATATCATTATATTAATGTTATGTTAAATGATATCATGATAGCATATTTTATATAGTCCTAGTCATAAATGATATCATGACAAAAGATATTTTGATTCGTGGATTTGATGATTCAATTCATTCAGAATTGGGGAAAAAATCAGATCAGATGGGAGTATCTGTAAACTCTATTGTAAAAGATGCAGTTGAGCAATGGCTTGATAAAAAAACCCATGCTCCACACGTTCATGATCTTTTGATTTATTCAGATGAAAAATCAATGAAGAGTTTTCTAAAGTCACTAGACAGAATGGCTAGCAATAGCGAGTGGTTCAAGTCCTTTGCTGCACCACCAAAACATGGTTCTGAAAAAGTTTTGTCTAGTCTTAATTGGTATAATGGAACAGTAAAACCCTACAACCCACATGATGCAAATGAAAAAAAATACTGCGGTCAAGTCATTCAGAACATTGTCAAAGAATCAAAGAAAAAACCACTGTGTTGTGTTGATTTTGTTATTACAGATATTGCAGGTAATTCATTTTCAAAAGCAATGGAGATAGAAAAAGTATATGATGATTCAAGACTTCCAGGATTGATGTTTTGTCCATACAAGGCAAGTGATTTGATGAAATCAGATATTACAGATATGATAGAATTGCTGTTAATGCATGATAGAATCTTTTTAGTAAAAAATGATGATATCTACAAACTACACATAACAAAAGAAAGCATCCACAAAATATTTCTAAATTAAGGAAAAACACCCAAAAAGGTTTTAGTAAATTTTCGCTTGGCAATGGCCAAGGCTTTTTTTCCAGCAGGAGTCAAATTATAAAAAATATTTTTGCCATCTTTTTCTTCTTTGATAAATCCAGATTCTTTTAGACCCTTAAGAGCTGGATAAATGGTTCCAGGACTAGGTTTTTCACCTTTTCTTTTTCCAATCTCATCAGCCAGCTCTTGGCCATGCATTGATTTTTGAGATAACAAAAACAGAATCAAAAATCCCAAAAATCCTCTCATATCACAACAGCTATCTTTAGGATCTTTCATAGTACGTATTGGATGTCCGATATATATAAATACATAGTTATCTAATATATCGTATGTCCGATACTAACACGGAGGTGATTTAATGGGGTACAGTTGTTGCGGAGTAAGCCAGCAAACAGCAAGAAGCTTTCTGACAAAACAAGAAAGAGTTTCTTTGCTAAAGGAGTACAAAGATGATCTTGATAAAGAATCTCAAGGTGTTGCAGAGAGAATAAAGGAGCTTGAAAAAGATTAATCTCGTTGTGCCCTATCCCTCGGGCTCCTAATTCTCTTTTTTTATTTTTTAAAAAAATTATTCATCCAATTTAGCGAGTTGATTTTTTAATTGCTTAATTTGATATTCAACCACTCGTTTGTGTATGCTATTTTTTAAGTTCATAATTTTATTTTCTTGATGTGATCTGAAAACTATTCTCTTAACAAAAGTTGATCCTTTACTTTGTTTTTAGAAAAATTCTACAGCATCCGCTAACTCGAAATTAAAAATGAATCGTCATGTATAGTCTCTATGTAAGTGACTGAACCGATGTGTTGGTCTATTAGT
>JABAOH010157043.1_pt1 | contig 15805 bp, 17 predicted proteins | sample 7062181 | NCBI WGS metagenome assembly JABAOH01 (sample SAMN14538630, study PRJNA623070) | marine sediment metagenome | biome: marine biome [ENVO:00000428]; feature: marine pelagic biome [ENVO:01000023]; material: deep marine sediment [ENVO:00002113]; isolation source: pool of 5 deep marine...
CGTGCGGGGGAACAGATGTGCACCTACCCGCGCGAGCGGCGGCTCAGGAGCCCGGAGCCTCGTATCAGCTGCTGCGGGATGTGGCGCGGTCAACCCCGGAGCAAGCGTTTCGAGGTAGCGATTGTGATCTCCTCTTGTTGCCTTCTAGTCCTATGACGGCGGACGACCTCGGTTCGCTCGCTGGAGTTCTTGGTGCAGAGGTGCGGGTAGTGGCGGCCCGCGGCTACATCCAGGGGGACTACACGGTGATGACACTGGGACTCGGCTTCGAAGCAGCTCGCCCTATGAACGTCCAGATTGAGGAGCAGCTCGCGCTCTTCAGAGAGTCGTCCTTGGAGGATCTCGAATCTCTGGCAGCTCCCGATCCGGGTGCTCCCGACCTTGGAGACGGACAGGGCAACGAACCGCCAATCCCAGGTTCCGATGATGGAGCACCCGCTGACGCGTCGCCGGGCGGTTTTGATGCTTCCGCCTATGAGGCGCGGAGCAGGGAGGCGTTGGCCGACGCTCAAATCTTCTTGAGCGCGATCGAGCAACGTCAGATCGTCATCCACGTGATCAGGCTCCGCCCCGCTAGCCCCGGAGCACTGCCCGAGCAAGCCATTGGAGCGCTCGCCGCCCTGGGCGACCTACTGCCGGTCCCGGTGGACGTGTGGCCCTTCGGTACTGAGCCGCCGGTGGCCCCGCGAAAGGGTGGGTGAGATCGATGAGCGCTATGGGGCACGTGAGGTCGGCTGCTCGGGCACTGCTGGCGTTTAGCGGAGGCTTCATCCTTGGCTACGTTCTGTTGATGATCGGGAGCGTGGACGACGCACAGGCCGGCTGGGCGGATGCATATGTCGAGCGCTATGGAGTCATGACGTGGACACCTACATGGATCGATCCGGACTCATGGTATTCGGGTGGCCACCTTGTGTTGGAGTCAGACATCCGTTTCGGATCGACGTTCCGGACCAGCGGGCATCGTGAATCAGGTGCCGGACCGGTAGGCGAAGGCGGGGCCGTCTACTTCCCAACGTATGAATATGAGTTTCTGTTGTCAAGAGATGATGTTGCTCTGGACTACGTGAGAAACACATTCAGGTGTACACTGCCTAATTGCTGGCTAGATACCAACTTTGCAGATCCCAATAACCGTAGCTACGCAGTGGTTTCGGGCTCAGCAGAGGACATCGCACCCTACGGCGTATACTATATTGACATCTACACTACAAGGGGGCCGGTGACTTCTGCCAACATCCAACATATTTCGATAGCTGGTGCAAGACATTCTGACTGCTTCACTGGGATACCTTTCTGCGCATTTGAGAACTACCGACACCTCTACAACAAGCTGCGCGAGATTGCCGTCAACGCTTACTACCCGCGCTACGACGGCGGCTCGTACGTGACCGACAATACGTTCGATCCTTGTCCCGGCTCGTGGGGGTTCAGTGCTGGGAACGTTGACTTCTGGTGCGCCTACAATTCGGGTGGACCTGAGACCCCCGGTCGAACCACAATTCGACCGAAATCGGGCTACTGGCGCGGGCACGCTTACCGCACCGTATCTTTCAATAGCATTGTGGGGGATCATTTTTCGGTTGAATACGTTGTCCAGTGTTTGACCGGTAACCCGTGTGAGGGATACTTGGGCCACCAAATAAGAAACAGCGGCAGCTACAGAGACGAGCGGAGGTCGCCAGATTTCGTTATTCCGAATGATGGCAACTGGTATGTATGCCGCTTCGACAACAAGTTCCGGACGACAACGGACCGGGAAAACTCGATTGAGGCTGAGGCCTCGGGGAATCAACTGCGTACGCTCCTTGGTAACGGTAGGTCGGGAACTCAGCTGCGCATCGACGCCATGGCGATCTTCGGGTACAGCTCCTATGGCGATCGGAACCAAGACCCGTGGCTCGATCTCAACCAGTGCAACCCGTACGTCGCCCCTCCCAGGCCGTGGTGGTGACGCTGGCTCGATGGATCGTCAGGTTCTTAGCTACAGTCGCTGTCGTTTTCCTAGTGGTTGTGGCGCTCTGGATGCTCTGGCCGTTCGGGTCCAATACGGCGAGCGTCTTTCCGTCCGATCACGGCATACCCGCACTGGATCTGACAGATCGTGACCGGACGAGGGTGCAGTGTATCGCCGACCAGCTAGACCGAGACGACGCTGTTCGCGGCGGTTACCTCGTCGCGGAGCTGGACGGAGGAATGGTCAGGATTCAACTGAGGCGTGGACGGGCCACTGCGTCTGTTGCGGATGGTCGTCTTGAGGTCCACGATGGTCGACGCACCCTGTACTGGGAGGACACGGAGTGCGAGGGCTGACATCGCGCCCGGACATCCGCGGGTGGCGAATCCCCCGGTTCGACTTGGGCGCAGCAGGCATCGGATCTCTTGTCGCACGGCGCCAGCACGCAGCCACCGGACCAGCGATGGATGGAGGCTCAGCAGCTTGCCGCTCTCCAGTGGGACACAGAGACAGGCTCCAGAGTTCGATCGTCGTCTCGACAAGGTCGGCGTGACGCGCGAGCTGTGTCAAACCTGTGCCAAACGCATGGTGCCGAGATAGGCATCGCGGAGCAGGATCAGCACGAACGATCAGAATCAGAAACCGTACCTGACCAGGCCTTTCGCGAACCCACTGACACCGAAGCGAACCCCGCGATCGAACTCATAACCGTCGACGGGACGACCAGCGTGAGTGGCCTTGTTCTCACGAGCCTGTCGAACGAGTCTCAATCCGCGAATCGGATGCATGGTTGCCTCGATGCTCGCAACGGCGTCCGCGAACCGACAGCTCGACCGACTGGTGCCACGGCCTACGAGAAGCCTGCTACTCGCGGCCCGCTGATCAGGCGGAGGCCGCGACGTCGCGGCTAGTCCAGCGCGTCAGATGGGTCCGGTGAACCGATACGGCTTCCACCCGGGTTCTCCGTCGTTTCCGAGTTCAAACGGTCACCTCGCACGGGACTCACAAGCGTTCAGGCGGCGATCCTCACGTAGTGCCCGCGTGAAGGTTGAACTCCGTGCCTCGGCATGATGGGACTTTCGCCTCTTCACGCTCGGAGGCCTCCGCATCTAGCGTGCGTGTTCGGGGTCGAACTCCCAGGGACGTCTCGAGAGAGGGGCCACAATGCCTCGCTTGACCCGACTTACCGTTGTATTCATTGTCGGAGTAGTCGCGACTGCGAACGTCCTGATAGCCGTAGCGTCGCCCGCCCTCGCGAACTCGGAGGACCTGGTACGACGGGCGGAGCAAGTCATCAAGTGCGTACAGCTCGATGGCGAGACCTATTGCACGGATGTGGGTTTCATTGGAGTACGGCCGCATTCCGGGGCAATGCGCGACTACCTGGAAGGGATGATGCTCGCAGATTTGGGCGGCGAAGGAGACATGTCGTTCGCCGATCTGGTGAGTTACCTGCATTCTCTGCCACGTGAGGAATTAGCTCTGCACCAAAAGGAACAGATTGCCCAAGCACGCGGAGGTGTGGGTCGACTGAAGCTCGTCAAACACCTTGCCGAGGCTCGGCCCGTTCCCGATGGGTTCTTTGAGATGTATCCACAGCTCGACATCAAAGAGGATTCGGATGTTGCCCGAGCGTTGCGGGCTGCCGCAGCGGATCCGACCGACAAGCTGCTGGTTGAGCATCTAGCTGAACATGGAGCTCTACCTCTGGGTCCCACGCAGCTTGATCCGCTGGGGGAGAATGGCCTGGCGTCCTGGGCGATCACGCTGCAAGACACGCAAAACACGGACGCGGCTATCGAGCGGGCAGCGACATTGAGTAGTGCCCCGTCCTACCGCTACATCATCTACTACGCGTATCGAGAGCAGATTCGTTGTGACTTCTGCGGGCCGGCAACCTTCCAATCGATCGATGGTGCTGACGATGGTGGGTATAACAGCCAATATTACTGGGACGATTACGTCGGCAGCTACGACGCGCAGGGAAGATATAGTGCGGCACTGTCGCGGATCAAGGATGCCATCAACAGCTACACTGCCTGGGATAACTCAGGCGGTGCATACGATCTGATATCTCTGGTTGGGCAAGATCAGGCCTTCTACAAGGCGCAACACGAAGTCCGCATCGGGCTGTATGGCGCGCCCGTCGTCGAGCACGTGTACCTCGATACAGAGTACTTTCCGTACCTTGATAGGCACTGGTGGAGTAGTGGCCACTTTCAGACCGGACGAGGCTATTCATCCACATCGGTAGCGATATTGGAACCCTATGATGAGCGCGACTGCATCACCGGCGGTGCGTTCACCGCAACCCGCCAATACGTGTCCTGGACCAACATGTACAACGCAAGTCAAGCTCACCCTCACAAGAACATGGCGGGCTGAGGAGTCTGGCTGAAATGCGGGCCTGGCCCTACTCCATTGTGATCGTCTGCGTGCTCGCCTTGTCGTCTTGCACCGACGATCCTGGGGTGGGGCCGGGCGGGCCCTCGCTCGACTCTTCGACGGCTCCAGCAATCACGAGTGTGGGTAACTCGCTCGCGGACCAGGCGACCGGCGGCGGAATTGCCGCCGGGCTTATCGATGAGCTGTGGGAATGGTCTGTGGTGGCTGGTCCCAGTCCGGCGCTCGTGCCACCTGCTGTCTTCGACGGCGAGGTGCTCGTCTTCTCGGTGAGCGAACCGATCGGGGAGGTCGTCTACCGCTCGGTGAGCGGCGGCGGCGCCACACCTCTCACCGACGCAGATGTGAGGACGTCGGTCGGGACAATCGCTATGGGTGAAGAGCGGATCGCTGCCTTACTGGCGAAGCCACAAGAAGAGAAGTACGAAATACACATCTGGGAAACCGACGGAACCCCTTCGTGGATCATCGAAGGGCCTTTGTCAGACGTGTCCCCGTGGGGCTTCGCGTTTTCCGATGGGACCTTGCTATTGAGTGAGACCGTGGATGGAGCGAGTTGCCTCACAGCTCGTGGCGGACGAAATGACCGACTGGTCTTGCACTGTGAAGACGACGGCCTAGTGATTGATCGTGTCGCCGGGACCGCCGGATATGCGTCCTACGTCGCTTACGACCCGCGGGGTTGCGGGAATCTTGTCGGCTTGAGCATGAACGACGGCGCCGTGACGCGCTGGCCGTCCTCCGAGTGCGCACTTCATTCAGGTATCGCCACCTCCCACATGGCCGTGTGGGCGGATCAGCCACAGCCGGACGCTGAGGGCACAGCCGACTACTTCAACAGCCCAATATGGGGAGCGGAGGCCGACAAGGAGCCAGTGTCGCTTGGCCGCGGATTGGCGGGGTCCGTTTCGATGTGTAGTGGCACTGCCTACTGGAAGTCCACAAACGATGACGCCTTAGATGAGATCCGGATGTGGCGCCCGGGTCAGCCGGTGTCGGTTATATATCGCTCGCCGGACCTGAGCTCAGGCATCGCCTACGCAACAACCCGGCCCGTGTGCGTGGGAGGCAACCTCCTTATTCAACGTGCCAGTTCAGATGTCGGCGCACCAGACGAACTCCTCGTCTCCCCACCTGTGGAGTGGACGGTCAACGTGCCGACTTCAGTTGTCGCAGTCGCTGACCCGGAAGCCCTGGTCTCGGAGCTGAGGACGCGATCCGAGCTGGCGGCTTGGGCCGCGCCTCTAAGTGATCAACAGCTGATCACATTCGCCGAGCAGGCGTGTGCCGAGATCGCCGCAGTGAGCGACGAGAGCCGGGTCGCGTATATCTGGGACATCCAGACCGAGAACGAATGGGCCGGACGCATGTCAATGCAACGCTCCACGTTGTGGATATGGCGCCAGGTTACGACCCTGCACATGTGCCCTGAATTCCACCAGCTGACCCTCGGAGATGGGTAGCTCCAAATGCAGTTCTCCTGAGGTACGGGATAGGCGTCGACTCGTGGATGCCCAAGCCTGAGAGACGACCACGCTACGACCGTGTCGTTTGCGGGCGACGACGTCGCCAGCGGCGACGAACGGGGGCTGGTTATTGGATGTTCGGAATGACGACGTTCTGGGCCTTGCGTCTCCGAGTCGCGCGGTTCCGGCGCGGACGCAGTCCAAGCAGCGACTGGATCTCCGCGCTGTAGACGCCGGTGGGACCGTCCCGGCCGGCCAGGTTGGACTGATGGCCTTACCGTTTGGCGACAACTCGCGCAGGTCGACCGAGGCCTCCACTGGCGAGGAATCGGTCTTGACGGTCGCGCGACCCATGAGCGGCGGCTGGACTCGACCTCCACCTTGCGCAGATCATGCGCCGGCGACCGCTCGGGCGGTCGCTAGGCAATTGGTTTCTGCAGTGCGCGTCCGCCGATAGGCCTGACGCCGCCGTATGGGATTGCGATGATCGGGCCCCCGAGCGCCGGCCCATTAACTCGAAACTAAGATCGTCGAGCGGTGTCAAACATATGTCAAACGAACGACCCGAAAAGGGCCACCGCGAGACCGGATCAAGACGTCTACGGAGGAGGGAAAAACCCGTATCTACCAGGCCTTTCGCGGACCCGCCGGCACCACCGCGAACCTCGACTCCTGACTCATAACCCGAACGTCGTGGGTTCAAATCCCACCCCCGCAACGACGAGAGCCCGTGCCGCAAGGGCCCGCGCCTCGTGAGCGTCCTCGTCGTGTGCCAACGCCAGGTAAGGCGGCCGTGCGAGCGCTCACTGGGCTCACCGGGAACTCACCGGACCCGTGCGCACTCGTACAGTGAGGTGTATGGAACGGCGAGCCTCTAGGCGCGTGTCCCGATGGCTCGCCATCGTGGCGGCGGCCGGGCTGGTGGCGGGGGGTTGCTCGTCGCCTGAGGTGGCGATTGTGAGCGCGCAGCGGTCAGTAGATGACCTCCGCCTCGAGCTGGCCTTCGACTCATGCAATGCCCGCCTCCAGGTCACCGTGGCTGAGACCGCCGATGTCGTCACGGTCGTTGCGGTCGATCTGGATGCGCCTGCACCGGAGCTCGCCTCGCCGGACTGCGCGGACGGAGGCATTGTCGAGCTCGACGCACCGCTCGGCGACCGGCAACTGATCGACGGGGCAACCGGTGATGCCATCCCCTTCTGGGGGCCAGCCGATCCCAACCAGGTCATATGGCCCTACGACCGGGAGCGGTTCACCAAAGCCGACTACCTGGAGGCCCTCGAAGCCGTGGTTGCCTGCATCGAAGCCAAGGACCCCAGGATCGACGCCTACCTCGTCGAGGGGCTCAACTGGATGCGCTACAGCTTGGATGCCCCCAACGATGTGAATCTGGGATCCACCATCGAGGACTGCCACACCGAACACCTGGACCCGCTGCGCTGAGACGCTGACATGCCGATACCGGCCCGCCCTCCCGCTAGGACACCCCACCGGCGAAGCCGGCGCAGGCTCGGATGGGCTGCAGCGGGGTTTGCCGCTCTCCTGGTGGTGGTTGGAGTGGTGGCGCTGGCGAGGCCACCCGGCGGCGACGTCGGCGTCCCGCCGCAGGGTGCCGTTTCCACGATCCCGTCCGCTACGCAGAACAGAGCGGATGACTCCCAGACGTCGGTGAGTGGGTCGACGAATCCGCCACCACTGGACGAGGCGCCGATTCCGGGAGTAGAGCTCTTCGTGGAAGGGCAGATTCTGGACTTGGGGACGTTGCCACCGCGAGAGACGATACGCCTGTCTGGAACCGAGACGTCGGCCGGGCCGCCCGTGCGAACGCGCTTCGGGCTCGTGGTTGCCACGGGCCCTCTCTACACCGCCACGTTGTTTTTCGTGGGCGACGATGGAGGCCCGCCAAGGGTGTTGGCGGAGAGCGTTGGGAGCTTCGCGGTAGCGCCTGAGGGCGCGACCATCGCATGGGCGGAGCACCTGGGCAGGGTTGGAGCACCGGGCCCGTCGACTCGACTGGTCGCAGCTCGGCTCCCGGACGGCGAGACCGTTCACACGACTGTTTTCGAGGGGTTCGCTGTGGAAGGCAGCTCGACCGGTTTTGCGAGGATTGTCGGCTTTTCGGGCGACGTTGTGCTGTTGGGTACCGGCGATGGAGCCGCGGCCGTTGCAGCCACCTGGGTTCCGGCTGAGGATCGCCTGACACCTATCGATGGGTACGGGGGAGTAGGCGCCGGCAGCCCCACGGGGGCCGCGGCCTTCTACCAGGGCGACGGACTGTGTCTTGTGTTCGTCACAGTGGCAGAAGACGGTTCGGTCGTCCCGCCGGACGGGGGTCTGGTCACAGACACCCTCGACTGTTGGACGGGTAGGGCTCCCGTCTTCTCGCCGGATGGGGGCCTGCTCGCCAGCGCCGGCGCAGTTGGCGACAGGGGACCCGCTGCGCTGACAGTCACGGCAACTGACGGGCGGGAACTTCACCGGATCGCCATCGCCGGTATCCCCGAGCGCTTCTTCGTTCCCGAGCAGATTCGGTGGGTCGACCAGGACAGGGTGGTTCTCTTGGGGAGGAGCTGGGACAGCAACCCCCAGCAAGCTCATGTGGGGATCTACCGCTGCTCCCTCACGGGTGCCTCTTGCGAGCTAGCGCAGTCGGTGGCGCTCGAGGACGAGGGTTGGTACACGGTCTCCTTGGTAACCCGCCTCTCATCGGCCGGGTGACGCTGCTCTCCCGGGCACCCGTGCCGTTCACGATCGATGTTGCCTTCATCCGTTCTCTCAGTCTGGTCGTTTGATGGCGACCACCGCCGCGATCAGCCCTGCCGCCTCGGCCTGCATGCCCGGGATCACGTGGGCGTACTGCTTCAGCGTGAACGCGGGGGTCTCGTGGCCGAGGCGTTCGCTGATCACCTTCACCGGCACGCCGGCCCGGATGGCAATGGTTGCGTGGGTGCCCCGCAGGTCGTGGAGCCGGATTTTCGGCAGATCTGACTTCTCGACCAGCCGACCGAAGGCTTGCGAGTGAACCGGACCCGGTTCCTTGGACAGTTCTGATGTCTGTCACGCTGCGGCTGATGGTTGACTGTGGTAGAGGGGCGTTACCTGGCATCGGGGGCGCTTGATCATGCTCGATTGGCAGGAGTGCTCGACAGGGTTCGAAGTCGGCCGGTACGAGATCGTGCGGGACGGCCACCTGCGATGGCAGCTCCTGGTGTCTGGGAGGACACGAAGCTCGCATGCCACGGCCTCGGCGGCGAAAGCGGAAGCCGAGAAGCTGGAGCGGATTCACCACAGGAACAGAAGGCTGCTTCGTCTGGGAGTGACTCTCGGAATCGTGGTGGCGCTATACGTTGTGGTCTTCTTGGCCCGCTTGGAGACGAACCCGGCTCGGGATGAAGCCGAGAGTCTTGTGGCGGAGTTGGATGCGGCATATTGGGCGATCGAGGGAGGCACCGCCTCGATGGGCGACTTCGAGGGGGCTGACACCAGGCTTCGGGGAGCTCGCGTGGCGCTCGGTGATGATGAGCTCACGGTCCTGATCGGCGAGGCGGGAGGCGAGTGCTACGTGTTGTACTGGAGTCCGCATCGTTCCCGGCGGGCTCGTGTGCTGGGGGCCGCTCTGCCGTGCGAAGCGACACCCGCTATCGCCTCGGTTGGCCTGGGTTCGTACAAACGTCAGACACCCGCCTGGTCGTGGCATCTCCCGTGGATCCAAGGGAGCTTCGACTGGGACGTCATTCTCCCTCCGGCTATACGACAACGAATCTGGTTCCTCCCGGCCCTGCTGCTTCTATCAGCCGTTGCACTGACAGTCATCACCCGAGCCTCCGTCATACTCCTCACCGGCGGCCGCTCACCCTCGGGGGCCTAGACATATTCCCGGGTGAGGAGCACCGCCTGCCGGATCGATTGGATCTGTCAACCATCGTCACGGCAGCTCGACCAGCCGCTTAAAGGCTTGCGACAGGGTGTGCGGATGGAGCGGCGAGCCGTCCTCCCGGCAGAACACCAGGTTCGATCCTGGTAGGCGCTACCCCAATCTTCCCGTTCGTCATGCTGCCGCTGACGGTGGGTCCGAAGCTGCTCGACGGTGCCGGCGTCGAGATCGATGACCCGAGCCTGATGCGTCTTCGGCGTCGAGGTGATGACGTCGTACGCCGATCGCCTGCTGGGCACCACGCGACGGCGGCTCTCGGAGGTTCTGCGTGGTCTCTCGGGGGCCCTCAACGCGACGCCAGTTCGCTTGTTTCAACCATGGGCAGAGCGCCCGACTCTTCTCATGGCGGGTCACATGATCGATCGGCGTGGCCGGTCCCCCGCATACGCGGACCGCGGCGAGGTTCACGGACCAACGTCCGTCGGCGTTGGCACCTTGTCCACATGGGCACGTTGCCGGGCTGTCTTCGGGCCGAGTCCGTCAAGCCGCTCTTGATGTGAGGTCGGCGATCATCTCACACGGGACGAGGCGAGCGGCGGGCGGCGCTCTACGAGCGCGGGGAGGGGAGCCGCGAGTTGGTTTCCCCCTCATGCTCCGGGATACCCGCAATCAAGTACCAGGCGTTCTCGAACTCACCACCGTCAGCTCGGATGGCTGCCCGTGACACGTTCGTCCGGTTTGTGTAGTAACGCTTGAACCGCTCCACCGCTCGGAATGGGATAACCCACACCCGGGGCGGCGGCATGTCGGCCTCGCCAATTCGCCCCTCGAAGCTCACAAGCGCGACGAAGTGATTATCCGGATGCTCAGTCACGAGGTTGCCAGCAGGCCAGTCGTACTTCTTCGCGATCCCCTTGACCTCGACGGTGACAGCGTCACCGGCATCGCGCAGGACAACGATATCGACGCCCTTCTTGTTGCCGAGAGTGAGATTTGCGGTGAGACCAAGCCGATGGAGGCAGGACAGGACGTAGAACTCCGCGGCGAGGTTGGTGTCGTAGCGAGCCACTGGTCTCTCGTTTCTCTTGGCGATTCTGACCCTACCGTCAACACGCGTGGCGGTTGCTATCCGAGACATCCTGGGGCCCTGGACCACGGACGCCCCTCCGAGCGTACGGCGGCCCGAGTCCAGCAGGAGTTCAGGTGTCGCGCCCGATTGGGATCCCGAACGCCTTCCCTGGCATTCCCTCTCGAGCGACAGGGGAGTGAACGCTGAGAGGGGAGGCGATCGTCCTGCTCCTCAACCACAAGGGCCTCCGATCGATGAACCAATCGACGACCGTTTCCTTCCCTATCGCAGATCTGCATTGCTGCCACGTAGCGGTTGACCTTGTCACGACCCGAACAGACGACCGGCTAAGACAGAAGACCGCCGAGAGGCCGCCCGTGTAGGCCGTCACCGTCAGTTGCACACAAGACGAATCGGCCAGCGTGCCCACAGACGGTTGGCGATAATCAGACGGTGGGCACTTCTGAGCAGATTCAGGGTTACACGCTAGATGAATGGCGCGACATGGCCCACGCCGGCCATGGTTGCTCGCTTCTTTGGCAGCCCAACGCCAGCTGACCACATATGGGGACCTGGCTCTTGAGCTGAGAAGACGTCTTCTCGACATCGCAACGCCGGGGACGTATCCCGTCGGCAGGATGGCCTACCTTCTCGGAGCGATATCGAGGGAGTCGCTTCGAGGTCGAGGCGTGGCGCTCAGCGTGCTCGTGCGATCAAAGGACACTGGCGAGGCAGGCTCTGGTTTCTTTCAGCTTTGTGGAGAGCTCGGGCTCACGGGAGCACGTCGGGAGGGGGAGGTGGCTCGGGGCCCGGGTCCTTCGGGGTGTGGAACACCTTCACCTCGGTGTCCTGCAGGACCTTGGAGGACTGATCGGTCGGGTCGACTATCGGCTCTTTGGTCGTGAAGGAAGCGGCCGGGGTCCCATTGCCCGTGCGTGTGAGGAAGAACTCCAATGAATCCGGAAGGGGGGGGAAGCTCTTGTACTTGTGGGCGCCATTGAACCACATCGGGAAGAGATCGGACATCAACGGCACCGTGTACGTCTTGTCGTCGCAATGGACGACGATCGAGCCGGTCGTTTCCAGTTCATCGATCACGAGGCGGCCGTCGGGTTTCTTCTCGTCCCCATCCTGGGACTCATCGGGGGCCTCCTGGTAGTTGAGCCCTGGGATCTTCCGTTCGGGAGGCCGGTACGACAGCTCGAGATTCGAGCCCGCCATCGGACTCAGCTTGGAGCGATCCTCGTAGACACAGGAGTCCGAGTTGTGCGGCAGTTCGACACGATAGCTGGGCTCGTCGAAGGGAAAGCGGTGGTCGTCGCGATAGCCCAACAGGTCGGCGGTCCGCTGTTCGAGCACGTCTGACGCAGCGGCTGCGATGGTCCCTCTGAGGCGTCCCGCATCTCCGGCGTTGAGGGTGAGTTGTGTCCTCAACTCCACCCGGTAGGTCGTGCATGCCTCCACTGCACTCGTGAGCTGCTGCTCCCAGTATTGGGGGGTTCCGATGCTCCCGATTGCCAACACGAACATGGCGCGCTCGTGAAACTTGATCATGTTCTGGACCTCGCCCGCGTCCTTCCGGGCTTTGCACTGCCGTGCGGCCTCGTAGATCGCGTGGGTGAAACCGGCAGTGAGGCGTATACCGATCTCGTCGGCGAAGCCGTCGCGGTGCTCGGTGAAGGCGCTCACGAGATCCCCGCACGCAAACACGTCCGAGAGCGCCTGCAAATGGTCGGGAATCGCCCACCAGTCGAGCACCTTGCGGCTGGCATCGAGCAGGACCAGGTCGTCGCTTTGTGCCCTCTTCAGAGCGGGAATCACGTCTTCCCGTGCCGCGGCGATGTAGTAGTTGACCGCGGTGACTCCGGCCGGGGAGTCGGCTTCGATGCAGGGATGGTCGGGGCCCCGGTTCCTGAACTCCTCAGCAAGTGTCTGTTCGGCCCTGCTGGCGTTGGGCCATGGGGATGCGGTCGATGCATCCGGTCCGGGCGTGCCGGCGCCCGCGCCCGAGAAGTGGGCGATCGGGATCCGAATCCGGCCGGCGTCCGGAGGGGCGGCGACGGTCGGAACGATCTCACCGCCCGACTCGTTCCAGCGCACGGCCATCAGCTCGGAGGGGACCGTCGCGCCCGTCAGTTCGAGAATCGCGGGGTGGGCCAACAACAGTCCCGATGGAGCGAATTGGGCTCCCCCCATGGTCAGATCCACCAGATCGGACTCGGCGTGGTCCAGCGGAGTCATGGTGATCTCGGTCGGGCGATCGAGCGCATCCGCTGGGATGACCAGCTTCACCTCGATCCCGTTGCTCATGGTGACCAGCTCCCCTCCGTCGGCTCCGATGGTCGAGGTGACGGCCGCCGACTCGTCGAGCACGTACTCGATCGTCGATGGATTGGCGCCGGGGTCCGGAATCAGATCGGTGGCCGGGCCGTCCTGGTCCAACGTCCCTGCTGCCGAGGTTGTAGGACCGGATGAATCGGTCGTGCCCGCGCCGCACGAGGCAACCACGATGGCGATAGCCGTGAGCCGGGCAGTCAACCAGAGCCGGTTGGGATCAGCCCGGCTAGTCAATAGGCGTCCAGGTCAGAGAGATCGCCGTCTCGTAGAACAGATTCCCGGCGTCGTCGTTGGCAACTTCCTCGACGCTGATGCTGACGAAGGCGTCGACATCGTCGCGTTCTCCGCCGATGAAGACTCCCTTGGTGCCGTCGGCGTTCTCCACCTCAAAGGCGTCGACCGCGAAACCCTCGCCTTCGAGCCAGGACTCGTACATGGCCTTTACCGAGTCGTACTCCTCAGCATCGACACTGATGACTGCGTTGTATGAGGTGCCGGCCTCGTCATCGATCTGCATCGATGAGCGAACCTCGAACTCGTCGGGAAGCGGGAACGGGAAGTCGGCGGGGAGATCACCGCCCAGCGTCGCCGCAAAACCGCCTTCGTCGTTCTCGACCTCCATGGTGAACTCGTCGTCATCGGTGTTGATCTCGACGTCGTCGCCGCCGGCCCGCTCGACGATTTCCTCGGCCAATGCGTCGGCAGCATCGTCAGAGTCGCCACCGGAGCCGCAGGCCGTCACGGTGAGCATGACGGCAGCCATTACCGCGAGCGTCATCGTCTTCTTCAGCACGTGTCCTCCCCACTCGGTTCACGGCGCAATTGACGCCGTGACAACAATGTGACGATCGGCGCCGAAGCTTAGCCCAAAGGAGCGAGGCCCCTGCCGATTCGTCGATGAAGATGGTTTCCGGCTCGCACGAGGGGAGCCAGGTGGTGGCCGTTGAGCCGATGCCACCGATCTTGGGCAGCTTTGACCTGCTCCGAGGCGCCGATCAAGGCAAAGGAGCGAATGCCCACCTACTTCTTCGAAGGCCGGGTCGCGGTGATCAGGTAACGACGCAGCAACCCCGCGGTGATGGGCCCGAGGACGTGCCTTCGTCTTGTCTGGCGCTCGAGGAACTCGTCCGCTCCGAGGAGCTGGGCAAGCTCCGAGGACTCTCTGTCCCACTCACGAATCCAGGCGGTCATGGTTGCCATGTACTCGTCACTGACGTCCTCGACCTCGACGTCGACGAAGCCCGATGCGTGCAGGAGCGAGGGGTAGGTGTCGGTGGCTGCGACGTACTCGGGGCCCGCCTCCAAGGCGCGGTCGGTGTCCTCCGGGGACAAGCCCTCTGCCACGGCGATCACAACGAACGACAGCACCCCACCCGGCTTCAGGATTCTCCAACATGCCCTCAGCACGGAGGGCTTGTCGACCAGTCAGCAAAATGCGTCGGAGCTGGTGACTGCGTCAAACACCGCATCGCGCAGCGGCAGCTGAGCTCCTGACGCGGCGAACACGCCGCCCTCCACTCCCTCTTCCCGCATGCGGCGCATCGAGACAATCAGGCCTTCGAGGGGGAGGTCGCTCAGAACGACCCGGCACCCGGTAGAGGCGGCGAGGTAGATGCCCGGCCACCCCGCCCCGCTTCCCACCTCGAGAAGCAGTTTCCCCGGCCCCAGCCTGAGCCTGCTCGCCAGCCGGTCGGCCTGGGCCCGGGTCGTGTAGCTCGTCGCCCCGTAATCGCAGCCGATGACCCCCAGTTCGGCGCGGCGCATCGCCGGGTGCTCAACGATGGCGTAGCGCTCGTTGAACTCCGGAGTGAGCTCGAAGATGTCCTCCGCCATCGCCACATCATTAACGCCAAGCCGCTACGAGGTCAATAGCCGGGGGAAACAACCCGGTTCGGACGAGCGCGGAGCAGGCAGCCCTGCTGGTGCGGGGGCGTGCAGCGTACGCGCCTACGGCCCTTTGGCCCTACCGGGCGGTGATGGCCGTGGGCATCGTTCCCTCAGGGAGAAGGAGAGATCGTGCGGCGTGTGTTCTTGATCTTCGTGCTGGCCCTGGGTCTCGTCGCCTGCGACGGCGGGGATGCGACGACGACGGTCGCTACGACGCCCCCGGCGACAACCACCACGTCCGCCGCCCCGACGACTACCGGCGACCCGGGCACCTCGACCACCGGCGCGACCAGCACCACGGCGCCTGCGTCCACGGTCACCGTCGATCCTTTCCTGCCGGCCGCTTCGGGGCGGTCTCAGATTCCCTGGTCTTCCGTGGGTGACGGCTGGTACGTGGTGCTGTTCGACTCGTCGATGGCCGCCGCCCCCGCCCCGGAGGATCTGCGGCACGGTCCGGCCGTCCTCTACCTGGTGGCGCCGGACGGAACCCTCTACGAGGCGGCAGCCTGGACCTCCGACGACCGCCCCTGGCGCATCGTCGACGTCCGGTCCGACGGGAGTGCGGTCCTTCTGCAGGGCACCTCCGCGACTCCGGACACGAATGCCTGGCTGCTGGTCGATGTCGCCAGCGGGGCCGTCCAGACCGTTCACGAAGCAGGGTTTCCGGAGGTGACGTACGGCTGGGGGTCGTACGTGTCGCTCACGAAGCCCACCGGGGCCAACGTGGTCATCTACCGCAGCGATGGGGTGGACGAGTGGCTGGAGCGGCGGTCTCCCGGTGGGGCGCTGCTCGCCACGCTCTACCAGCAGCC
>JABAOH010116703.1_pt1 | contig 15800 bp, 13 predicted proteins | sample 7062181 | NCBI WGS metagenome assembly JABAOH01 (sample SAMN14538630, study PRJNA623070) | marine sediment metagenome | biome: marine biome [ENVO:00000428]; feature: marine pelagic biome [ENVO:01000023]; material: deep marine sediment [ENVO:00002113]; isolation source: pool of 5 deep marine...
AAAAAGTTTTTGCGGGGTCCAGGGGCGGTTTTTATAAAAAGAGCCCCTGGCCGCCGAAGGCTAAAAAAAAGAACCGATCAGTTGAAATCCCATACCGTTTCATCTAAAATAAAACCATGCTCAAACAGGTAATTATCAGAAACATTATTAAAACTGCTTTAATGCTTTTCTTTATTACCTGTATTTCCCTTTTTTTTCTCCACTCCCTGGACCCGCACCGGCGCATTACCCAATATACCACCCGTCTATGGACTACAGCAGACGGGTTACCACAGAACACCGTCATTTCTATTCTGCAAACGTCGGATGGTTACCTGTGGTTCGGATGCCAGGAGGGACTGGCACGATTTGACGGCGTAAAATTTACAGTATTCAGAAAAGGCATTACCCCCGGCATTGAAAGCGAGTACATGATTACATTGCATGAAGATGCGGCAAAAAACCTCTGGATGGGCACCCGGGGAGGATTGACACGTTACAATGATAGAACCAAAACATTTAAGACCTTTACCAGGGAAGACGGTTTATGGGACAATATTGTCCGGGCAGTGTTCATGGATTCTAAAGGGGCATTGTGGATCGGAACACTCAAGGGCTTGAACCGCAAAAAGGGAGATACGATTGAAAAAGTATCCCGGTTTCCCGGTATACAGGTCAGGACCATCTATGAAGACCGTTCCAGGAACCTCTGGTTCGGTACGGACCAGGGACTGGCGAGATTGAAGAATCCAGGGGATGAATTTACATTTTTTACCACAGATCACGGCCTGCCTGCCAACACGGTCCAGGCCATACTGGAAGACAGGGAAGGCAATTTGTGGGTTGCCACCTACAGCGGGAAAGGGCTGGCCAGGTTCGCCAATGAAACATTTACGGTTATTTCCCAGGCTGACGGCCTTTCCAGCAATAACCTTACTGCCCTCTGCCCGGACCGTGATGGGAACCTCTGGATAGGAACCGAAGGAAGCGGCGTGAATCGAATTAGTGGTGAAGACAGCGGGGATATTACCGGTTTGCATTCCAAAAACAGCCTGATCAACGATTATGTGGGAGCTATTTACGAGGACAGGGAAGGGAGCCTCTGGATCGGTACGGAAAATGGGGTAAGTCAAATGCGAAACGGCAAGTTGATTACCTGGACAACCGCCGAAGGCTTATCCGATAATTTTATCAGTTGTGTCTTTGAAGACAGTCAACAACGACTATGGATAGGCACCTATGCCGGTAGGCTGAATGTCCTGCATAACAATCGCATCATACCATTTTCCGGTTTAAAGGTAAAGGGAACAATCCCGCTTAAGGTCTTTTCCATATGTGAGGACCATGCCGACACCCTGTGGTTCGGCACCAGGGGAAACGGATTAATACGGTTAAAGGGTTCTGTTCTCACCACCTTTACCACAAAGAACGGACTTTCACACAATAGCATCTGGGTCATCCACGAAGACCGTAACCGGGACCTGTGGATCGGTACCAAAAAGGGGTTGAACAAATTTGAAAAAGGGAAATTCAGGATTTTTACCAGCAGCGAAGGCTTGACCAATGAGAACATCTACGCCATCATCTCGGACAGCCGCAGGAACTTATGGATCGGTACATCCGGGGGCGGTTTGAATGTGTTCAAAAACGGGACCTTTAAGGCGTATACCACCAACGATGGATTATCAGATAACATTATCCTTTGCATCTATGAGGATGCAGAGGGTATTTTATGGATCGGTACCTCCTACGGATTGAACCGCTTCAAGGATGGGGTTTTTACCTCTTACACCACCAAAAACGGGCTGTTCAATAACGTAGTATTCCAAATCCTGGAGGACAACAGCGGTTATTTATGGATGAGTTCCAACCGGGGAATATCCAGGGTAAAAAAAGAGCAATTGAACCGGTTGGCTGAGGGAAAAGTCGATAGGATTCAGTCGCTGGGTTACGGGTTGTCCGCAGGGATGCGAAGTGTGGAATGCAACGGTGGTTTTCAACCTGCCGGATGGAAACGAAGCGACGGAATGCTTTTTTTCCCCACAACAGGGGGTCTTGCCATGATTCTCCCCGGCAAAAGTAAAGGCCGGTTTAAACGGGTACCACCCCCGGTGGTGGTGGAACAATTGGTGGTAAAGGGAAAACAAAAACCCATAACACCTTCTGAAACAATAGAAATCGGCCCTGGGGTGGATAAACTGGAATTTCATTATACGGCCTTAAGCTTTATATCCCCTCGCGATGTCAGGTTTAAATTTAAATTGGAGGGGTACGACAACCAATGGGAACAGGTAAAAACGCCCAGGGACCGCATTGCTTACTACAGCCATCTCCCACCCGGTGATTATACGTTCCAGGTGACGGCTTGCAATAACGATGGGGTATGGAACGAAACCGGTGCCGCGGTGCAAATTCACATTTTGCCTTTTTTCTGGGAAACCTGGTGGTTCCGGTTCCTGGCAGTCCTGGTTTTTGCTGCAATTTCCTACGCTATCATCAATTTAATCAAAAAATATATCAATATTTTTAACTTCTGGAAACAAAAGAACTACATTGGGAATTATAAAATTATCGATAAAATCGGTACGGGCGGTATGGGACAGGTTTACCTGGCCCAACATACCTCAGAACCTTCCCGGAAGGTGGCTTTAAAAGTGTTAAAGGATGAGTATGTGGTGGACAGCGTTCAAATCAAGCGATTTAAGCAGGAAGCGCTGGTTATCGACCAGATTGAGCATGCCAATATCATCAAAATTTTTGAGCGGGGTGAGCACGGTCAAAATATCTACATTGCCATGGAGTGGTTACCGGGTAAAACCCTGGGCAAGAGGCTGGAAGAGGAACAGCCGCTTTCTATTAGCGATTGTGTGCACATCATGCGGCAAATTGCCGGTGCTCTTACCGTGATCCACAAGAAAAAAATTGTTCACAGGGATTTAAAACCCGACAATATCATGTTAGTTGAAAAAAACAAAGACCCGTTGTTTGTCAAGCTGCTGGATTTCGGACTCGCCAAAGCCCAGACATTTTCCCGGCTCACTGAAACCGGGATTGTGATTGGCACCCTATCTTATTTATCTCCCGAACAGATCAAGGAAAGTGTTTATTCCAGTGCCAGTGATATCTATTCGTTGGGGGTGACGTTTTATGAAATGTTAACCGGTATCAAACCTTTTTTTGGTGAGACCTCCCTTGAGATTATGAAAGAGATACTGAACAAGGACCCAGTGGAACCGGTTTGCTTGCGGGATGAGGTTCCGGAAGAGCTGAGTCGATTGATCATGCGCATGATGGAAAAAGAACCGCAGGACCGTCCCGGAATCAAAGACGTTTGCAGCATACTGGAGAAAATCTCAATACCACACCATTAAATATATAGCTCTCTTAATATTTCTTTCATAATGCGATAGGCAGAAAAAGGCTTCACCAGCGTACGGGGATTGTACTCCTGGAAAGAAGAAAAGTCAGAGGTTTTTTCTAGGATGAGAAACAACTTTTTTGCCGGCAGGCTGTCTTTAAGGATAAAATCTTTCAAGTTCTCCGCATCACATATCAACATATCCCCTTCCTGCCAGGCATCGGCCTCAGTACTGAGAGGGATACCGGGGATAATCTCCTGGCACTGGTCCCTGAAGAGGGCAGTAATGCGTCTGTCGTTGAGCCGGAAGACGATTTTAAAGGGTTCCTTTGGCAGTGACTGCAGCAGTTGGTTCATTTGTGAATAAAGGGCTCCTTTTTGCTGGCGGGCCTTTTGCGCAATGGCATCTATGACCTGCATGCCCAGCATGGGGAAGCGCTGGAAGAATTCAATCCATTGTTTGAGGGCTTTTATTCCTGCCCGGGCCAGGTTTTTTTCAATGGACCGGTTTACTCGCTCAGTCAACAGGGATATACACAGCGAATGCCGGCTCAAAAGATTCGCCATTTGATCGGCATCCAATGCTGGACCAGCAAACATACTCTCCAATGACTTGCATCCATCTTCAACGGTTTTGATTTCATACAAAAGGTCTTTAACAGCTATGCGGATTTTTCGTATTTCATCCCCCTCTTTAACACTGATCTTTGCTCCCCTGGTATTGATAAAAAAACTTAACGCATCTTCCATATTTTTGACGGTGTTCAAATCAAAGGTTTTAATATACCTGATAATACCGAGAAATAAAACATTCAAATCCGGGTTATTAAAAAAAATGATTTTATTTACCAGCCTGGAAATGAAACGTGTATCCTCGAAACAAAAAACAAGTCCAGCGGTTACCAATTGGGATACCTGTTTTAAATATCTTTTGACCCTGGGCATAGACAAATCACCATAGGCGATTCGTTCCATCAGTTTCTTTATAGAAGTAACCGGGAACAAATGGGTAATCGTATCCAGGTATTCCTGTTCCACAAGAGAGAACTCATCCTCCCTGTCAAAGTCAAACAGTATATCTTTTAGGGAGAATTCATAATATTCTTTTGCCCGTTTCATTAAAGCCACTTTCAGGTTGATTGGCTCTGTTTGAAATATCATTTGGATAAAATTGCTCAAATCATGTCCGGTTTCGCCGCCCAACGGCAGCTGGTTGACAATCATTTCTTTTTCTCCTGCCTCCAGGGAAGAAAAATGGGAATAAAAATATTCGATGCCTTTGCGGCTTTTCAACAGCGATTGTATGAGTCCTCTTTTTAAATCCTCATCAGCGGTTTTATTTTGATACTTTTCAAATAGCAGGTCCACAGCCGCATTATTACCGGAATATTCGCGAACGATGACCGTTCGCAGCGCAGGGTCCGAATCATATACTTTATTTACCAATAAAAGGGCAGATGGCTGTTCACTCTGGCAAATGATGGAAATTAACATCTCGCGAACCCGGGAGTCTTTAGTATGAAACAACCGGGTGCCCAGGTTATCCAGCTGCAGGTGAATTAAAGAGGGGTGCCTGAAAAAATAGTGTTTGATTTTTTGAATCAGGGCGTAAAGTTCCTGGCACTGTGGTTGATTCAGGCAAGGAATCTGGCTGCAGCGGTCCTGGAAGAATTTAAATATCACCTCCTGGACAGCAGCATCACCGGTAAAACAGAGAATTTCAAACGCACCCTCTTCAATCATTGGTTTGCCGCAGTCGAGATAACCGGTAAACATGGCAGCATCCGCAGGTGTCAGGATGCGTTTCAGGATATCAATGGTCACATGAAAGTTTTTGGGGTCTTTTTCGCCTTCCTGGAAACGGGGAAGCAATGCAAACAACGGGTTATTCTTTTTTATTTTGCCGATTTCATTGTTGATGACTTCCAGGAGCACAGGATTAGAGATATTGTTCAACGCCTGGTTTAAGATGTTCAGGGCCTGCCGGTTATTGTACTTGGCAACTGATATGACTGCTTCTTTTTTTAGTTGTACGCTTTCTTCTTTATCGATGATTTTCTTTAAAGGAATCAGGAAATGCATACTCTGGATGTACCCGGCCACGCGGATAATATTGAGTCGTGTGGAGAGGTCCAGGGTGCTGTCGTGTATAAAGCGTACGATTAAGTATTCTGCCTCTTCGCCGCCCTTATTGATCATTCCTTCAAGCACCATGCGGAAAGACATTTCATTGAATTTATCCGCGGAATGCACCAATTTCTCGATCTTTTCAAGATGCTCTTTTAGTTCTTGCTCGTCCATTGCAGGTTTATTATACCAAAAAATGAAGAGAGTTTTAATGCTGGGAAAGGAAAGAAAGATTTTTTATAGCCCGCAGATGCTTTTTATATGGGAGATTGGTCAAACCGTGCGGAGCACGGTTTGACCACCTCACAAGGAGGGAGGGAATCATGCCCCATTTAAAAGTCCAAAAACAAAAGACTGGCCAAGCCGCGCGGGGCGCGGCTTGACCACCTCACAAGGAGGGAGGGAATCATGCCCCATTTAAAAGTCCAAAAACAAGGGATTGGTTAAACCGTGCGGAGCACGGTTTAACCAACCCACAAGGAGGGAGGGAATCATGCCCCATTTAAAAGTCCAAAAACAAAAGATTGGTCAAACCGCGCGGAACGCGGTTTGACCAACCCACAAGGAGGGAGGGAATCATGCCCCATTTAAAAGTCCAAAAATGAAACCATTCTTACAATTAATTGTTGAGATAGAAGCCACATAGGGCACAAGGTTTAGGGGGTTTTGTATCCCACCTTGTGCCCTTGCAGCTCTTTTCTCCTTCCAGGGGGCCGGGAAGAACACCCCTCTTACCGTTTTCTTATGTTGCCTGTTGTACATATCTCTCACCTTCACTCTTTTCCGGTCAATCAAAAAACAACAGGCACCCGGCAGTACGGAAAGAGGGAGGCGATGTTCATTAACCCTTTCCAGGTTCTCTCTCGCCTCAACCCATTCCCCTTTTACCATACCTGTTCCCTGCCTAAAGGTGGTTTGTGGTTTCACCTTATTTACTTTCATTTTTTATTCTCAATTAAAGTGATCGGTATTTTGTACCAACCTGTCTACATTTGCTCTTAATACTCTTTCTTCTGGGGTGTAAAAAGGACTCCATTTGGGTTCCACCCCTTGTTCCCATAATTTGTATTTGTACCGTTTGGAAAATCCAATTCGTGCCCCTTTTACCGTTTTGTAAGTATTGTCATCCAATAGTCTCCCCTGGTGCAGCACCAACAGTCGGTAACCACTATCCTGCTGGATAATGGACACTCCCTGGAGAAAATAGTAGATGGAATTTTGCAAATGGGACACTTTTAGGACTTTCCCATTGCCGTTGTTTGGGCTAACGTTTTTTTTCTTCATTCTTTTTCTCCTTTGTTTAACGGTTTAAGGCTCAAGGTTCCACCCGTAACCACCTTTGATTTTGTTGTTTTCCCATTTCTCTTCATTTACGGGGAATTCTGAACAACATATGACCTTAGCCGTGACTCTGATATCGCAGCTTCAGAGAGGTAATTCACACATTCCTTTAATTTGTTGTCCAACCATTCTTGCTCTGGGGGATATAGGTGACTCCATTCAGCCTTCGAGTTTAAGAAGGCCTTATACTGGAACAACTTGGAGAAAGCGATTTTGGCGCCCCGCAGGGTTTCGTAAGTCTGGTCTGTTAATACTTGTTTGTTGTGGCATACAACAAGCCGGTAATGCTTTGCTTCCAAAATGATGACTGCGCTATCTAGAAAGTACAGTACTGAGTTCACCAAAGTTGAAACTAAGGTTTGTCTTACCGGTGATAATCTGACTTTGGTACGTGGGTGCGGTTTGTACAGATTATGACTTCCCATTTTTAACTCCTTTTTGCAGCCCCACAAAACCACAAATTGGTCTTCAGGGGAGCTGTTTCGTTCATACTTAATTTCTTATACATATGGTGTATTTTTGCTGGCGACCTCCTTAAATAATTTCTCAAGATTAAGATGGCTGCTAACTTTTCTAGTGCCTGAGCAATTATCCCGGGAAGGACGTTAATGTCTACTGAGGGCTTAACCCATGATTGGTTGTCCAACGAAAAGTTTGTTGTAGCCGGCACTAAATTAAGCATATGTTAATTTTATTAGATATTATTTAAAATGTCAAGTCTTATTTAAATTTTTTTTAAAAAAAAATTTTTCTTTTGGATTGGTCTTTACTTTTCCTCAAAGTGTGGTATAATGTACACCCACTTCCCAAAACGCATGGTAGTCATGGCAGTAAAGTATAAGAGTTAATGATATTAAAAATTTGCCTGTGACAGAAGGCAAATTACAAGGGTGCATTCTTCAATCCCATTTTGCTGCACGATAAGCGTGGACTAGTTAAGGAAAGAATATAAATCAATATAAGGAGAACAACATGAAACTTAAAGTCAAAACCAATCGCCCCCTTTTAAGCGTGTTGGTGGGGGTATTTATTTTTAGTTTGGTGATGCTGGTTCACAGCCCTTTGTCAGCACGGCTTGTGATCAATTATTCGGAATGTGCATTCGAGAATAACTGTGACGGGGGTGATGCCGGCATCAACACCATTTACAGGAGTGCCAACATCGGTTCACTTATTGTGAGTGGTGCAGGTTATTTTTTAAAGGCCAATTCGGAGATCCTGTTATTCTCACACAAATTTGAGTTGGCGGAATTGTACAATGTGGATTATGCTGAACTCCAGGAAATACTTGACAGCGCCATCATCAACATGGAAAATGCCAGGGACACATATGTGAATTTAAATGCCGCAGCCAAATCAACACCTTACCAGGAAGCTTTTATTCGGAAATTGATGGGGTATGATTATGAGGCGCTTCAAAAGAAAAGAGGTTTCTGCGCCGAGATTTATACGGAAATTCGCCATTATTTAAGTGGGGGTGATGTTAGAGGTTATTACATCAGCTTCCAGTTAAAGTTAGAGGACCTCTTAAACAAATTGTACCTGATTAAAAAGCACATTGATGCAAGAACCCTTCCTCCTGTAGCGGATGTCTGGGCACTCAATCAAAAATGTTCTGAGACGACGATGTCCGGCCTATATTCAGCAGAGGTTTTTTTCAGGGTTAAGTAGTTAAAGAAACGAGTAACAATAATATAAATCACAAACCATAAACACCCGGTGACGGCATGCATACTTTTACCACATATTTTAAAATTGAGCTTAAGCGGTTTTTGGGTATTCGGAATAAGATCATTATTGTCCTGGTATTTATTTTATCCCTGGGTTTTGTTCAAAGCGGTGTCAATGACTATAAAGGCACCTTAAACTTAAAGGACGAATTCCAGGAATATGAGAAACAACGAGTATCCCAATTTCTCAGTTACAGGCAGTACGGCGCCTATGGCGTGAGGATGCTGTTTGTACCTGCTCCATTCTCTACGTTTTTCATTAACTCTGGTGTGGTCCCTGAGATGACGGCTTATATTGATTCCGGTGAACGGTTAAAGATCTATAATCCCATGGTAGGGAAAAATATTTTCGGGATAAAGAAATTTGGGTTCACAGACTTTTCCGGTATCCTGTTGTTTTTTGGAAGCTTGTTGGCCCTTTTTTATGGGTACGAATCTCTCTATCACAAGGAATATTTGAAAACTCTTGCCAGTATTTCGGGCCGTGTTCCCGTTTATTTTTCTCTACTGATATCCAGAATACTTATTATATTGCTTTTGCTCTTGTTGTTAATAGGCGGTGCCCTTCTGTTAATGCTGATCAATGGCTTACCCATTCCCATTGATTCGCATGTGTTGAATTTTCTCTTTTCGATTCTATTGGTATCCGTATTCTTTTTTCTGCTGGGTACGGCAGTGGGTACCATCAGGTCCAAATTGACAGGTATTCCCACTCTTCTAAGCTGCTGGTTCATACTGCTTTTCATTATTCCAGCTGCCATCGACAATTACATTGAAACCAAAGCAAATTTAATTAAGCCTCTATACAAATTAGAAATGGAGAAGCTAATGGTAATCATGGGATGGGAAAGAAAATCCTTTGAAAAGGCCGGGACATTAGAACATGGGCAAAAAATCACCAATAAAGAAAAAGAAATTATGTTAAGTTTTCTGAAGAATGAATTTAAAACGCTCAATGCGCTGGAAGGAGAAATGCTGGAAGAGATGAGGGAGAATTTATCACACTTCCAGTGGTTATCAGTCTTTTTTCCCACAACCAATTATCTGTCTGTTGTTAATGAGCTCAGCAGCAAGGGGTATGAGAACCTGTTGGATTTCTACAAGTATGCACAGGAACTAAAGGCCCGTTTTGTCAAGAATTACATTGACAAAGTTTTCTTCTCGAATTTTGCCAAAGTTGAATCCTTCTTTAAAGGAGATGAGAATGTTTACCATGCCAGAAGTCGTTTACCCGTGACATTTGCACCGGGTGTTTTGGTGACGTTGGTTTATATTTTGCTGCTTACCTGGATTTCTTATATTCGCTATCAGAGAATTCTTTTTTGTGTTCCTGTTAGAGCCGTAGATAATCGCCAGCACCCGGAATTGAAATTCGCCAAAGGACAGTACCGGATCTTTAGTATTGAAAGTAATGTGTTTCTAAACCGCTTGTACAATCTTTTTGCCGGCCAGACCAACTTACACCGCCTGAGTAGAAAAAAACAGGATTTGACAGCCCCCAAGATATATGTGGATGAAATAGACATCAGCACCCGGGAAATCAAAGATTCATTCCTTTACATCTGCAGCCCGGAAAGTATACCCGGAGATATCAAGGCCGGGGATTTCTTCGAATTTATCACCCGCTTGACCCGTTTCCCCAATACGAAAAAAACCGAGCTCTGTAAACGGTTGAAACTGGACACCTTTCGGAAGAAACAAATCAATCAGCTTAAAAAACAGGAAAAGGCAGAACTCCTGTTGTCTCTTACCCAAATGCATGAGGCAGATATCTACTTGATATACGATATTGCCAGGGGAATGACACGGATTTTTACTGTTCAGTTTAAAGACCGGATGCATGAATTATCGGAAACAGGCAAGCTGGTGCTTTATTTAACCACAGACACCATCATATCGGAAGAGATCCTTGAGGATGATACCGGTTTTATAGAGAGTACCTCCAACTGGACGGGTATGGTTGAGAGTGTGCGTTATTGATTATTGATTACTGATTAATGAGTAATGGGTAATGAGTAGTAAAAGGGTGAATTATCCAGCAGCGTAACGTGTGAGCGAGATGTCAAAGGATAAAGACAAACAAAATGAGAAGCACTTGAAAGATGAGTTTTTAGAAGAATTTGGCCAGCGTTTAAAAGAGGTCCGTCAGTTGTTGAAGTTATTGCAGAAGGATTTTGCCGCCAGTTTAGAGGTATCTGGAAGCTTTTTATCGGAAATTGAAAAGGGTAAAGCCAATCCGGGTTTTGATGTTTTGACGAAAATTTATTTCAATTACAATATAAACTTACACTACTTGATAGATGGTCGGGGAGAGCCGTTTGTCAGTAAGATGGGAACAGTCTCCCAGGTGGGAAGTTCCATTCTTTCCGGACCGGACAGGGAGAAGATGGAAGAACTTTTATACTACATCGAGAAGGCACCGGTGGTACGATATGCTGTCTATGAGTTTTTCTCCAACTATTTGTACAAAAATAAGGGTATGATCGAAGAAGACATGCAGAAACACCGGGATTATCTACAGAAAACGGATAGAATTAATCCTCCCCAAACGTGACTCTTGATTTTTGATTTTTCCTGCCTACTTTATTTGGACTTTACCAGGGAGATGATACCGGCAAATCCCAGGTAATATAGGATAGAGCCGATAATACAGCCAATAGTAATGAATAAAAAAGCGCGTTTTTTGTCCAATTTCATGGAAAAGGCTAGGATACTTCCGGATAGTGCTCCTCCTCCGTAGGGAAGAGCGGCAACAATTATAAGACCCAGGTTTCCGTATTTTTTTAACTTAGCCCGGAAGGACTTTTGGGATCTTGCTTTTTCTTTTTCCTCGGCACGCTTCTTCCATTTCCTCAACCAGGAGATTTTTTGGGTGAAAAAATCCAGCAGGTTTAAAAGAAGAACCGTTTGAATCATATCGCTGATAACTACGATTATAGTAATTTTGATCAGGCTGAATTTAACCAGTAATCCATAGGGATACGATCCTCTTCTGCCCAGGCTGTACTGGATCCCAATAAATACGATTATTTTCCAGACTTCATCCAGTATTTTTGCCAGGCTCATTTATATCTTTTTAAGTTGTGGATTTGTGGATTTGTGGATTTAGGAGCAGAAAATAATAAGAAAGAGGATGAGATATTGCTGCTGTTACTGATAGCGATAGTATTTTGCCAGGAGGGTTGTTCTGGTTTTGGTTCTTCTCCCTTTTCCTTCATTTTGGCAGATGTGTTGATATTCCTGAATGACACGGCTGTTGATTTTTTCCCAACTTCTTTCTTCTGCATATTTTAATCCTCTGGATTGCATTTTTTTATAGAGTTGATTATCGCAAATGATGCGTTTGCAATTTTTGTAGAATGAATCAGGGTCACCTGCTTTGGCAACCAGCCCTCCGCCGGATTGACATACGATTTCTTTGCAGCCCCCCTCGTTGGAAACGACTACAGGGATACCGGAGGAAAGAGCTTCCAACACGACATTGCCAAAGGTTTCCGTGGTGGAGGGAAACAGCAGCAGATCAGCACTGGCATAGGCACAGGAAAGTTCTTCCCCTTGCAAATAACCGATAAAATGGGCATCCGGCATTCGCCGTTCCAGTTCGTCGCGGATGGGCCCATCCCCTGCCAGCACAAACACCACATTCCGGGGACCATGTTTTTTAAACCGTTCATAGACTTTTATAAAGGTTTCCAGGTCTTTATACCAGACAAACCGGCCACTGTAGAGGATAACTTTTTTGTCCGGTGTATCCGCACCCCACGCTGCGCGGAGAGACAGTGACCTGAAACTCCTGCTGTATTTGTGAATGTCGATGCCTCGGCTCCATAATTTTACATGCTCTATCCCGTTGCGTTTCAGTTTGCCAATTATCTCATCGGTGGGTGCCAGAACCGTGCGGCTCTTGTTGTAAAACCATTTAAAATAGCGCCAGGCGGATTTGTAAAATTTCCCTAAACGGTAAGACTTTAAATATGACGGGAAATCAGTATGGTAAGAGGTTAACACCGGGATTCCTTTTTTCTGGGCATAGCGCATAAGGGATATACCCACCATGTCAGGAACTGTAATGTGAATCACATCCGGCTCAAACTCTCGCAGTTGATGTTTCATTTTGGGATTCGGTAAGGTGAGTTTGTAATCCGGGTAAAAAGGAAGAGGAACCGAGACAATGGGGTACAGGCGCAGTCCGTTTCTCTGTTGGGGGGTAATGTTAAAACCCCAAATCCCAACCTCTATTCCTTTCTCAATCAGGGAATCAACCAGTTCGTACAACGTTTTGGTTGCACCGTCCTGGTTCCTTTTGAAGGCCCCTGCATAAATTGCAATTCTCATTTTCTTAGCCTCCTTAAACCACGCTGATAATTATACCACAATATGTAAAAGAAAATAAATACCCTAAGTTGATGAAAAAAAAGTAAAATTGTCAAAATTAGAATTGCTGGCTTCGCATTGAGCGGTTGAAATATTTGTTTTGTTTTTGTAAAATAATCACTGAGAAGTAAAGACAGAAACATGGGAAAAAGTGCAGGTTTAAAAGGTTTAAAAAGAGTGGAAACTCTGGTACAAGCACAAGTAACGCACCCACAAGGACGAACGAGGCGGGATTTTTTGCACGAGATGTTTGGAACGTTGGGAATGGTTACTTTTGGATTTGGATTCACCACCCTTTTTATGATGCCGGTCATAGAAGCTAAAAAAAATTCGGAGGTAAAGCAAAAAATGGCTTATCTTTACGATGATATTTTTCTTACACATGATGCTGGTATGGGGCATCCTGAATCACCGGGACGCCTGATTGCCATTAATAATGCGGTAAAAGAGGCGGATTGGTATAAAAATATTACGCTGTTGGACAGTAAGCCCGTTGACATTGATACACTTTCACTGGTACATGACAGGGGGTATATTGAAACAGCGAAAAGGGAGTGCGAAGCAGGGTACTGGTGCTTATCTACCGGTGATACCAATGTTTGTAAAGAGAGTTACCGGGTGGCGCTTCATGCAGTGGGCGGTGTTCTGGCAGCGGTGGATGCTGTATTTACAAAAAAAATCAAACATGCATTTTGTGCGGTTCGGCCACCAGGACATCATGCTTCCGGGAACAGGGGCATGGGATTCTGCATTTTTAACAATATTGCGTTGGCGGCCTGTTATGCCCAGAAGAAATACAATGTCCAACGGGTACTGATTGCCGATTGGGATGTGCATCACGGCAACGGCACCCAGAATATTTTTTATAGCGACGATACGGTTTTCTTTATGAGCACCCATCAATATCCTTTTTATCCCGGTACCGGCGCCTTTCATGAAACCGGTGCTGGCAAGGGAAAAGGATTTACCATGAACCGACCTTTTGGGGCTTGTGCAGGAAATAATGAGATCATCGCTGCCTTCAAAGATGAATTCCTGCCCGCAGCCAAAGCATTTAAACCGGACTTTACCCTTATATCGGCGGGTTTTGATTCACGTATCCATGATCCTATCGGTGGTTTTAGAATGGATGATGAGGGTTTTCGTGAACTCACCAAAATAATGCTTGAGATTTCCCATATTGCCGGTGACGGACGCCTGGTTTCAATCCTGGAAGGAGGGTACAATCTGGCAGGACTGGCAGCAGCCGTGCTGGCACATATGGATGAAATGCAGAAGAACTAAACGAGTTTTTTTGATTTGCAGCGATCGCTCTCAAATTGCAGGGTGATATGAGTGATGCCGTGATTTTGCTTTAATTTCTCTTCGATTTTTTCACTCAACCGGGTGGTTTGACTTACTGGCATGTCTTCGTCCACAACATCAATGTGTGCCTCAAAATGAACATCTTTTTCACTCAGTCGCCAGAGATGAACATGGTGAACGTTTTGGATTTCCGGGATTTTTTCCAGTTCTTCCCGGATATTCTCGATGGAAATGCGCAGCGGCGTTCCCATCATTAATACGTTGACTGCTTCTTTAACGATTTGATAACTTTCTTTCAGGATATAGATGGAAATCAAGACCGTTAAGATGGGATCGACCCAGTATACCTGAAAGAAATAGATACACAATCCCCCGATGATGACGGCCACACTGGAGATGGCATCTCCCAGTAAGTGAAGGTAAGCGGAACGGATATTGATGTTTTCCCGTGATCCCTTTTTCAGCAGCAGTGTGCCAATGACATTGGCGATCAATCCCACAGCTGCTACTGTAATCATCAAGCTGCCTTTAATGGGCTGCGGTGATGTCAGTCGCTCATAGGATTCTTTGAAGAGGTAGAAGCAAATGATAATCAGTACGCTGGCATTAACCGCTGCTGCCAGAATTTCCGCTCGCTTGAGCCCGAACGTATACCTGGTGGTGTGGGGCTGCCTGGACAGCCGAATGGCAATGTAGCTAATGATAATAGCAATGCCGTCACTGAAATTGTGAAGCGCATCGGAAAGCAGGGATAGACTCCCGGAAACAAGACCCCCGATGACTTCGACAACGGTAATCAGGAAATTCAGCAGCATGGTGACAAATAAGCGCCCGCTGGATACAGATGTGGAAAGACCTACATCATGATGATGGCGCTTGTGACCATGATGGTCTCCAGGTTTATGTTCACTATCCTGGTTCATAGTTTCATATTCCAATCATTTATAATTAATTATTAACAATTAATTATTGATTATTAATTGTAAATTGTCAATAGTCAATTGTTAATTATCTTTTATGGTTTTTGGCGCAAAACATAGATACAAAACCTTCTCCTCGGATTTATGCATACCGGTACATTATACCACAAAGAAATAATCGACTGCAAACACTTTTTCTGTTTAAAAAAATTCCTGCAGCGCTTCGATATTTTCAACAAACCTATACGATGGCATCGTATAATTTCTAAAGATATTATACGATACTATCGTATAGTTTTATAAGAACAGGTGATAGATTTTCGTTCCCACTGATCGTTGAATTCCAAAGATAGGGTGGTCACCTCCCCATTCCGCTGAACATTACCGGTAAGACACTCAATCTTACTATCCGTGTAAAAAAGAATCTCAACCAATCCTTTTCCCCAGCAGTCCAGGGTGAACTCACCTTCCTTCATTTGAAAATTCTCAATAATAGGTTCATTAGAAAAACCACCATATTTCAAATCCTTCGACACAAACGGATATACATATTTATATATATCCACAACTATTGTCAATGTCCTGTTATTTCCGTCGATTTTAACGGAAACCGGAGAAGTAACCGCTTTCCCATCTATGGTTATGGACTTCCGAAGCGCAGGAATC
>JABAOH010163281.1_pt1 | contig 15791 bp, 10 predicted proteins | sample 7062181 | NCBI WGS metagenome assembly JABAOH01 (sample SAMN14538630, study PRJNA623070) | marine sediment metagenome | biome: marine biome [ENVO:00000428]; feature: marine pelagic biome [ENVO:01000023]; material: deep marine sediment [ENVO:00002113]; isolation source: pool of 5 deep marine...
GACCTTGTCGATGTGTACTCCCTTGACGGTGTCGACGATCTGGCCGACCAGGTCGGGGAGCATGTTGAGCACGAAGATCTGCTGGGCGTGCTCGCCGGCGATCTGGTACTGGTCGACCAGGCGCTTGAACACCTCGATCTGGGCCGAGCCGTCCTCGATGATCTTGGCTGCCTCGCCCTTGGCTCGCAGCTCCTTGGCCTCCTTGTCGGCGCGGGCCGGGGTGATCACGTCGGCCTCCAGGCGCCGCTTCTGCAGCTCGATGCGCTCGGTCTCGAGAGCCTGCTCGGCCACCGCTTTGGCCTTCTCGCCGGCCACCTCGGCCTCTCGCTCCTTGGCCACGGCCAGGGCTTCCAGCTCCGCCCGCTTGACCCGCAGGGCGTTCTCCTTGTCGACGATCTCCAGGTCGGCGGCCACCTTGGCGATCTCGGCCCGCCGGCGCGCCTCGGCCTCGGCCTCCTCCGCCTCGGTCTTGCGCTCGGCCTCGGCCACCCGGGCCTCCTTGATGACCTGGGCGGTCCGGCGCCGTCCGACCGAGTCCAGGTAGTCGACCTCGTCGGTGACGTTCTGGATCTTCAGCACGTCGAGATCGAGGCCGAGGGTGCGCATGTCGTCGTCGGCCTCCTCGATGAGAGTCTGGGCGAACTTGAGCCGGTCCTCGTTGACCTCCTCCGGCGTGAGGGTGGCCAGCACGCCGCGCAGGTTGGCCTCCAGGGTCTCCTTGGCGATCTTCTGCACGTACTCGATGGGACGGCTGAGGAACCGTTCGATGGCGTTGTCGAGCACACCTTCCCGGCTCGAGACCTTGACATCGCCGACCGCCTGGACCGAGAGGGGTATCGCACCCTTCGAGTAGGCGTTCTGCACGGCCACGTCGATGGCGATGGTGTTGAGGTCCATCCAGTCGACCTTCTCGAGCAGCGGGATGCGCAGCGTTCGGCCGCCCCGCAGCACCCGGTAGCCGGAGGTACCGTCGGCCGTCCCCCGCTTGCCTCGCCCGGAGATCACCGCCACCCGGTTGGGTGGGCAGATGACGATCAGCGACCTCACGCTGACCAGCACCAGAGCGATCGCCACCACCAGGATGACGGCCACCGTTATGAGAATGTCCATACCTAACCCCTCACCTCGTGAGTTCTCGTATCGAGGCGACCTTCGCCTCGCCGTCCCTGACCTCGACGACCACCACCGATTCCCCAACGCCGAATTCGCCGTCGAAACCGGCATCGAAGGGGGAGGCGGTGAGATTGATCGACTGACCGGCCACCTCGCAGATGATCCGGCCGATCGAGTCGGTCGAGATGGGGATGGTCACCCGGCCGACGGCTCCCGCCAGTTGCCGGTCGCTGACCTCGGACTCCACCGAGGAGCTCTTCAGCAGCCGGAACAGCTGGGCGTTGAGCCCGGCCACGAACAATCCGATCGCCAGCGCCGCCACCAGCGTCACCACCGATCCGGCGGAGAGAGCGGTGAGGATCAGCCCGGTGGCGCCGAAGAAGGCCAGGAAGAACACCAGCGTGCGGAAGGAGATGAGCGAGAGAACCGCCGCCGCTACACCGCCGGCCGCCCCGGCCGCCACCACCGCCTCGCCGGGATCGACCTCGAGGTCGACGTCCACATCGGCGTCCACATCGAGGTCGGCGTCGCCGCCGTCCCCGCCGAAGAACACGAAGAACAACAGGAACGGCCAGCCGATGATGGCTGCGAAGGCGTAGATGCCGATCATGTACCCCAAGCTACCCGGCCCCCGAATCCACCGCGATCGAATATCGGGCAGCTTGCCGGGATCGAAGGGTCCTCCGGCCCTCCCCAGGCCGAGAGAGGCCGAGCGACCTCCGCAGGTGGGGATCTCGAGAATCTCGACCAAGCCCCCGCACGCCAGAACCGCACACTCGCTCTCCACCAATGCGTCCTGCCGTAATAGAGTGTTATTGACCAAGAGCAGCTGGGAGCGCTGGAGGGAAGGAGCGTGGCTCGAGTAGCCGGCTCACGGGGGAATCGCGCCGAGAGTAGTCAACCCTTGGCCGGCCACTCTCGCTCCGGCAGCCGGAACGTCGAGCCTGCGGGGGAGCTCTTTCGTCGGAATCCGCCGGGAAGCAGAGGAAACTTCCGGCGCACTCAACCGGACGTCCCGGGAGCCCACCCGGCTCCGGCCCCTCTGCGCTTTGGCGCCCATCGCCGCCGAGGAACCCGCCGCCGGTCCCTGCTCGAACCCGGGCCCGCAAACTCGAGCTTCGCGATTTCGGAGCCAGCATGGGCCAAGGGCCTCCCCTCTCAAGAAAACACCGGGAGAAGCGGGCCGACGCCTGCACCTATGCGCCGATCGGCCGGAGGCCTGCCCTCTCCAACCGCTCGGTGGCGCCTCCGGCGAACAAAGGTCTCGTACGGCTTTCTGGGGGTGCTCATCTTCGCCGGAGGTTGCAGCGGCACCGCGACGCCTCTGACGTCTCAGCCACACGACACGAGCACCAGCTCGAGCCGGGTTGAGGCCACCGAGCAGCCACCGCCTCTGATCGGCACCAACTATTCGCACTACCGGGTGCAGAACTGCAGCATTCAGGAGACCGGGATCTTGCTGTCGTATCACGAACCGGGAGTCCGGGAGATAGTCAGGGAGCAGCTCGCCGACATGAGACAAGGAGGTGTCGAAACGCTCAGATTGATCTTGTGGCACATGGACGACATCGGCACAAACCGCTGGGGCGTTGTTCCGTCGGCCGGAGGCAAGATCAACGAGCCCTATCGCACGAATCTCATCGACTTCTTGGAGGATGTCCGAGAAGCGAGATACCTCCGATTGACGGTCGCCCTCGCTCCAATGGGGCACAACATGCCTGAGGACCCGCGTAACAGCGACGCTCTCCTCGAACAGAATTGGCTGGTCATTGCAGATACTCGGGAGCTAGTGAAGGCGCATGGACCACCAGACACTCACATCGACCTGATGAATGAAGGGGCGCCGGCCGAATCGATGTCCGATGAGGCATTTCAAAGGAGACATGACTATCTGGTCACCGTGTACGACCGATACGTTGACTCATACGGACGCGATGATGTGACCATCTCAGCAATCCGGCCTGACCGTCTACGCAACGACACGACGGGTCGGAGACTCGAGAACTTGATCGACCTGATGGAGGCTTCTGGCGAGCGACCTCCGGCCTTCTTCGAGATCCACATCGAGTACTCAAACGAGGGGGCGCTGTACGGACTGGAGCTGGCAGATGAAATACTCGACGAACGTGAGTTCGACCAGCCGCTGATTATCGGGGAAACGGCCTACAACGACTCCGACGTCGCGGCCGCCATCGAGACCTTTCAGGAGAGCGGTCCAGATCGGGTGATTCTCGAAGTGATTCAATGGCCGAAGAGAGCAGAATCGGACTGCAAGGACATCTCGGAAGGACCTCCGTATCGAGTCGACGAGTACCTGAAGGCTCTCCGATCATGACGGCTGAACCCGTTCCCCGCCCCTCGATCCCACAACGTGAACCAAGGACGACAAGGAGCGGCCGCGTCGGCACCGACGGAAAACTCTTTGCCGCCGGAGGCGCACGGTTCGAGTTGCGAGGAGTGACCTACGGAACGTTCGCGCCACGGGCGGACGGGGCTCTGCTGCCTGAGCCAGAAGACCTAAGGCGTGACTTCGCCGCCATAGCAGGAGCCGGATTCACCGTCGCACGTATCTACGAGCCGCCGCCCAGAGACGTCCTGGAGGCCGCCGAGGAGTTCGGATTGAGGCTCCTCGTCGGTGCGCCAGATCCGGGCTGGCGCCATGTGCGCGGAGCTTCACCCGAGGTATTCAGACGTCTCGCTCGCAATGCTGGCGACCGAATCAAGGAGGTTGTCGATCGCCTTGGCGGCTCGGAGCAGGTATTCGGCCTAGTGGTAAGCAACGAGATCCCAGCAGACGTGGTGCGGTGGTTTGGCGCAGAACGCATAGCCCGTTCGGTATCGGATTTGATCGATGTTGCCAAGGATGCAGATCCAGACCTCCTTGTGACGTACGGCAACTACCCGACCACCGAGTACCTACCCCTCCACAACGTCGATTTCGTCATGTTCAACGTGTTCCTCGAGCACCCCGGCGCCTTCCGCAGCTATCTGACGCGGCTTCAACATCTTGCCGGGGATCGCCCGTTGGTGATGGGAGAGATCGGAATGAATGCCGGCGGTGACACTGAGGCCGGTGCGAAGCTCCAAGCCGAATGCCTTGACTGGCAGTTGGCGACCTCGATCGAGCGCGGTGCCGGCGGCATGTGTGTGTTCTCGTGGACGGACGATTGGTGGGTCGGCGGCTCCCCAGTTGCTGGATGGAACTTCGGTCTCACCCGTGCCGATCGGAGTCCTCGCCCGGCACTCGACGTAGCCACGAGGTGGAATCGTCGGACGGTCCGCGATCTCGAATTCGACTGGCCCGCTGTCAGCGTCGTCGTCTGCGCCCATAACGCTGCCGCCACTCTCGATGAGTGCCTGAGGCATTTGTGTGCCCTCGACTACCCGAGTCTCGAGGTGATCGTGATCGACGATGGATCGACCGACGACACTGCCGCAATAGCGCGCAGCCATCCGCTCGCTCGAGTCGTTTCGCTCCCCCACGGTGGGCTATCAGTCGCCCGGAACGTGGGTGCCGAGCTCGCCTCCGGTGACGTGGTCGCATACCTCGACAGCGATGCCTTTCCCACCGCCGAATGGCCCTACTTCCTCGCCCTTGGGTTCGACAGCCCAGCCGTAGCTGGGGTAGGGGGCCCGAACCTCCCGCCGCCAACCGCCTCACTTGCTGCTCATGCGGTCGCTTCGTCACCGGGAGGCCCGATCCATGTGATGCTCTCAGACGAAAAGGCCGAGCACATTCCAGGGTGCAACATGGCGTTCTGGAGGGACGTCATCTTCGAGGTCGGAGGTTTCGATCCCATCTACACAGTGGCCGGAGACGACGTGGATTTCTGTTGGCGAGTATTGGATCGAGGCTGGGACATCCGTTTCCATCCGGGGGCAATGGTCTGGCATCACCGCCGCAACGGGATAGGCGCGTACCTCAGGCAGCAGCGCGGCTACGGAAGGAGCGAGGCGCTGCTGGAGGCTCGCCATCCGAGCCGGTTCACATGGGCGGGGACGGCGCGTTGGTCTGGCCGCATCTACAACGGGCGCCCCGCCTCAACGCTCCGACAGAGTATCTACAGGGGTAGCTACGGCACGGCTCCCTACCAATCCGTATATGGGTCCGGCGGCCGACTCGTTGACCTCCTGCACCAGCTTGGTGTGCCCTTTGCGGCTCTGCTCCTCGCCACGCTTCCGCTCACCGCCCTGTGGATCCGGGCGGCTCTTCCTGGCTTGCTGGCAGCTGCTTTCCTTCTCTTGCTCGGTATTCACGATGCCGGCTCGGCGCGCGCGGCTCATGACCACCGCAGCAAGCGGACGAAATACCGCATCTGGGTGGCGGCTATGCATCTCCTCCAGCCTCTGGCGCGCACGGGCGCCCGCCTTTCGCAGCGGAGAATCGCCCGAGGCGACCTACCCGCGCCGGAGGGCCTCCCGGTGCCCATCGTCCGACAGAAGGGCGGTGTCCTAGAGCTTCCCCGAGACAGGCCACGCGCCCTTCTCGTGGCTGCGGTCGCAGCATGGCTCCGCCAGGCCGGCCTCCGGGTCACCGAACCCACCGGATGGGAGCCCTACGACGCGCGCCTGGCCGCCTCGAGCCTCGTCTACGGAGATCTGGTAACCAGCTCGCATCCAGAACACGTGATTCAGCTTCGAGTGCGACGTCGCCTGCGACGCAGAGCCCTGCTCGCATTCGCGGCCCTTGCGCTCCTCGCTTCCCTTGTCTCGGGCCACCTGGCTCTCATCACCCTAGGAGCTGCTGTGGCGGAGGGAGCGCGGGGTTGGTGGAGGAGCGGACCGTTGGTCCGCCGGGCCCTGATCAACGCTTCGGCCGTCGGAGGAGGAGGCGAGTGAGGAGAACCATCGTCCTGTATCTCCCGCGAGCTCTCCGCTACTTGCGACCCTACCGGTGGCTGCTCGGCGTAACTGTGATACTCACCATCATCGGATCAGGCCTGGCGTTGGCGGCACCCTGGCCGCTCGCACTACTCGTCGACAACGTTCTTGTGGGTGGTGAACCACCGGCGCTGATCGCGCAGCTCTTCGGAACCCAGCCCGGTCGCCTGATCATCGTTGCGGTCATCGCCGGATTCGTCGTGACGCTGCTCACCAACGCAGTCAGCGTGGCAGACGTATCAGCCCAAGTGCGCCTGGAACAACGAATGATTCTCGACCTCCGGAGCGACCTTCTCGCTCACGTACAGCGCCTCTCGCTCGCCTTTCATGAAGATCAGCGCAAAGGGGCGCTGATGTTCGCCATCAACAACCAGGCTTCCGCCGTGGGAGAAGTCGTCACTTCTCTACTTCCCCTCGCGCAGGCCGCGTTCACCCTCGCCGGTATGTTCTTGATCGCCTTCGCGTTGTCCCCAATCCTCGCCCTCGTCTCGTTGACCATCGTCCCCTTTGTCTATTCCTTCACCGGCGTCTACGGAAGGCGCATCGAGCCTCGGCTTCGACGGGTTCGTGACTTGGAAGGATCGAGCCTGTCGATCGTTCACGAGGCGATGGCCATGATGCGCGTCATTGTCGCCTTCGGCAGAGAGCGCCACGAGCACCGGCGATTCACCAGGCAAGGAAGGGAGGCCGTGGAAGGCCGCATCAACGTCACCGTGGCCCAGACTGCCTTCTCGCTCGGCGTCAACGTGCTGACTGCGGCGGGCACAGCACTCGTCCTCGGGATAGGCGCCTACCAGGTTCGCGCCGGCACTCTCACCATCGGCCAACTCCTCGTAGTGCTCAGCTACATTGCGGCCGTCTACCAGCCTCTTGAGCAGATCAGCGGCACCATTGCGCGACTTCAGGAACGTCTGATCGCCCTGGAGGCGGCGATCGACCTGCTCGATCGCGAGCCTGAGGTCCAGGATCCCCCCAACGGACGGGTCCTGGATCGATGTCAGGGGAGGATCGAGTTCGAAGGCGTGCACTTCAGCTATCGCGAGCGGCAAAGGACTCTGGCCGACATCTCGTTCGAGGTGGGACCAGGCAAGACCGTGGCGATAGTGGGCCCTACCGGCGCAGGAAAGAGCACTTTGGTGAGCTTGATTCCGCGTTTTTTCGATCCGCAGCAGGGTCGGGTCCTCCTCGATGCGGTCGACGTTCGAGAAATCGGCCTGGAATCTCTGAGACGTCAGACGAGCATCGTCCTTCAGGAACCGCTTCTGTTCAGAGGCACCATCAGGGACAACATCCGCTATGGACGCCTGGACGCCAAGGACGAAGAGATCATCACCGCCGCCAAGAATGCCAACGCGCACGCCTTCATCGAGGCGCTGCCTGCCAAGTATGAGACAGTCGTCGGCGAGGGAGGAGCGAAGCTCTCGGGGGGCGAGAGGCAACGTATTGCAATCGCACGAGCCTTCTTGAGGGACGCGCCCATCCTCATCCTCGACGAGCCAACCTCGTCAGTCGACTCCCGCACCGAGATTGCCATCCTGGAGGCCCTGAAGGGTCTCGCCCACGGGCGGACCACGTTCTTGATTGCTCATCGCCTTTCCACTGTTCGGGACGCAGACGAGATCCTGGTACTGAACGGAGGACGCATCATCCAACGCGGCATCCATGAGCAATTGGCCGGGAGTCCCGGCCTCTACCAGCAGATGTATCAGGCCCAGATGGGGACCGAGCCCGACACGGTGCAAGCGTCTGATGGCCGAGCTTGGAAGTCCGCGGAGATGAGATCGCTCCCAACCGACCGAGAGGAAGTAGACCTCGCCCAAGGCGCCTCACCCACGTGGGCAGCCGCCAGCACCACCTACCCGGGTCTCTCACCTCCTCGTGATAGGCCGAACGGAGAGAACCCCCTGGCGGCTGCGCCTTCCACCACCGCCGATACCACCAACCCAGACGGCGATCAGGGCTCCAGCGCCACGCCGCTCCTGCTGACGGAAGGGCTGCCAGGCCCGATCGATCCGCAGCGGCCCAAGATTGTGATCCTCGGCATGATGAGCCGCGTGCCGGTTGCAGGTGTCATCTGGCAGACCCTGCAGTACATCCTTGGTTTCGAGCGCCTCGGGTTCGACGTGTACTACGTCGAGGCTCACGCCCGGACTCCTTCGATGCTGATGGAGAACCAAGACGACGACAGCACGATGCTGGCGGCCAACTTCATCAAACGCGTGATGGGTCGCTTCGGTTTGGATCGCCGCTGGGCCTTCCATGCCCTTCACGCCGACGGCAAGGTCCACGGGATGGACAGCCAAGCCCTCTCCCGCCTCTACAGAGACGCCGCAGCAATCATCAACCTACACGGAGCCACGGTTCCACGGCCCGAGCACGCAGCAGGCGGGCGACTGGTCTACCTCGAGACAGACCCGGTACAACTCCAGATCGAGCTACACGACGGTTGCCGAGAGACGATCGAGTTCCTCGAACCTCACGCCGCCTTCTTCACCTTCGCTCAGAACTACGGCAAACCGGGTTGTCTGCTTCCCGTATCCGACCGATTCGTGTTTCACGCGACTAGACAGCCATTGCTGGTGGATGTGTGGTCGCAGCACATGGTGCCGACGGGCCCGGCATTCACGACGATTGCCAACTGGCACCAACCATGGCGGACGGTCAGGTTCCAGGGAGAGATCTACCACTGGTCCAAGGACCTTGAGTTTCGTCGATTCATCGATCTGCCAGGTCGTACCCAGCGACCATTGGAACTCGCACTGGCCGGATGCGACGAGGACGACAAGCGCCTTCTCGAACAGCACGGCTGGATCTTGCGGGACGGCTTCGAACTCTCCCTCGACCTCGATAGCTACCGGCAGTACATCCAAGGTTCGTTCGGCGAGTTCACGGTCGCCAAGGACCAGAACGTACGACTGCGAAGCGGCTGGTTCAGCGACCGGAGCGCCGCCTACCTGGCCGCCGGGCGGCCCGTGGTCACCCAGGACACGGGATTCGACAGCGCACTGCCGACCGGACGGGGCCTCTTTTCATTCAATACGCTGGAGGAAGCAAGGGATGCCCTCGACGAAGTCGCCGCTGCGTACTCGGTGCACCACCTAGCCGCCCAGGAGATAGCGCACGAGTACTTCGCTCATGACGTCGTCCTGCGCAGCCTCCTCGATCGTATCGGCCTGACGGTTGGGCATCCGGGGATGCCCACCCAGACCACTTCCATCCCAGCGTCCGAGATCGAAGTGTTCCCCGCCGATCTCGACATTACTCCCGTCTCCAAGCGACCCCTCCAACTGCAGCCGGAAACAGTACGGCGCGTCATGGACCAACCACCAATAGCCTCCGGCCCAGGAAAGATCGCAGCCCCCGAAGCCAGCGTCGTGGTCGTCACCTACGAGAACATGGTTCTGACCCGGCTCTGCCTCGAGACGGTTCTCGGCCTCACCACGGCACCGCCCTATGAGCTCATCGTCGTCGACAACGGTTCGAGAGATGCCACGTTGCCCTACCTCGAGGGCCTGGCCGAGCGGCACGCCAACGTTCGGGTGATCGCCAACCGCAACAATCTCGGCTTTGCACGGGCCGCCAATATGGGACTCGCTGCAAGTTCGGGGCGCATCCTCGTTCTGATGAACAACGACACGATCGTGACTCCGGGCTGGCTCGCGAGACTTGCCCGGCACCTGAGTGACAGCACAGTCGGGCTGGTGGGACCCACGACCAACAACGCTCCCAACGAGGCTCGCATACCCGCCCACTACAAGACGTTTGGCGAACTCATGGCATTCGCCGACGGTAGAGACAACGAGATGCGCGCGAACGATATGGATCGAATCACCATGTTCTGCGCCGCCCTTCGGCGGGATGTCTACGAGAGCGTCGGACCGATCGACGAGCTATACGCCGTCGGCATGTTCGAGGACGATGACTACTCCCTGCGGGTTCGCCTGGAGAAATACCGCATCGTGTGCGCGGAGGACGTCTTCGTCCACCATTTCGGCGAAGCCACCATCGGAGCCCTGTTCTCGACCGGCGAGCACCACCGCATCTTCGAGACAAACCGTCAGCGCTTCGAGACGAAGTGGAACACGAGTTGGAAACCTCATCAAAGACGTCCGGACCCGGAATACGAGCAACTACGGGAGCGCCTCCGGAAGATGGTGGCCAAACGAGTGCCCCCGGGGGGGCGCGTTCTCGTGGTCAGCCAGGGTGATGATCAACTTCTCTTGATCGATCGACGCCGAGCGTCCCATTTCCCAGCAATGGCCGACGGCACCTACACCGGAGCGCACCCAGCCGACAGCAAAGAGGCGATCGACCAGCTAGAAGCCGCCCGCGGATCAGAGGTCATCTACTTCGTCGTACCGGAAACCTCGGCCTGGTGGCTCGAACACTACGGTGGCTTGACCCGTTATCTCGAAAACCACGGAAGGCGAATCGTCGCTGACGCCGATACCGGAGTGATCTACCGCCTCGCTTCAACCCCGGATTTGGTGAGCTCGACTGGCGACAATCCACAACCTCGACGCGCCCCAAGGCAGTGATGGGACGGTCCGGGGACTCGATTGTCGTCTCGGGGGCTCTTGCCCGGCGTCCCGCTCACGGAGGACATGCTTGGGTCTTCCTGCACTGGATCCTCGGCTTCGCACAACTCGGCTTCGATGTGACGTTCGTCGACCGGCTCGAGCCCGAACTCTGTGTCGACGAGTCCGGCCGCAACTGTCCGCCCCAGCACTCGGTGAACTGGCGTTACCTGTCGGACACCCTCGCCGCGTGTGGTCTCCGGGGCTGCTTCGCTCTACTCGTGGGAGACTCGACGCTTGGAATGAGTCGGGCCGAGGTCAGTCGCCGGATCGCTGACGCCACCGCGCTCTTCAATGTCAATGGCTACCTGCAAGACGAGGACCTGACCGGGAGCGCGAGGAGGCGTGTCTTCGTCGACATAGACCCTGGTTTTGGGCAGATGTGGTACGAACTCGGCCTCGTCGACCTCTTCTCACACCACGACGCCTTCGTCACTGTCGCCACGAACCTCGGCCAACCAGACTGCCTCGTCCCGACCGCCGGTCTCGATTGGGTGACGACCCTGCCGCCTGTGGTTCTCGACCACTGGCCGGCCCGACCGGCCGGGCACTCGAAACTGACGAGCGTGATGACATGGCGAGGGCCGTTCGACTCGGTGACCTACCAACAGAGACGCTTCGGGCTCCGCGTCCACGAGTTCCGCCGCTTCATCGATCTGCCAACTCTCACGAAAGCAGAGTTCGAGCTGGCCCTGCGCATCGATCCTGCCGACCATCGAGATCGTGCCCGACTCGCGGCCCGCGGATGGGGCCTGGTAGATCCCGGCGAAGTTGCAGACACAACAAGGAGGTATCGCCGATACATACAGGAATCTTGGGCCGAATTCCAGGTCGCCAAGAACATCTACGTCGATAGCGCCAGCGGCTGGTTCAGCGATCGCAGCGCCTGTTACCTGGCCAGTGCGAAGCCGGTGCTCGCCCAGGACACGGGCTTGAGTCGCGTCCTCCCGGCTGGAGAGGGCCTGGTCACCTTCGGTACCCTCGATGAGGCCATCACCGGTGTCGAGGACCTGCTCCATCGCTACGAACAGCACCGGCGGGCGGCCAGGCGTCTAGCCGAAAGCCATCTCGACGCTCGGATCGTGCTCTCAAACCTGCTCACCGCCCTGAACATCGACCACGAACCGGCCCGCACCGGCGATGCAGACGGCCTTTCAATACCAGGAATTCGCCATGGCATCTGAGCCTCTCCGAAGACTGAACTGGGGCTGCGGCAACGCCGGAGTTCCCGGTTGGGTGAATTCGGACCTCAAGGAAGGCCCCCTGATCGACATCACCGCAGACATCCGCGGTGGGCTTCCCGTTGCGGAGCTTCGATTACGTGGTCAGCGTCCATGCTCTGCCAATGATCCCTTATCGAGATCTCGTACCCGTCCTCGGGGAGCTCCGCAGGGTTCTCAAGGAGGGTGGCGTCCTACGCCTGGCACTGCCAGATTTGGATCGTGCCATTTCTGCGTATCAGCGCGGCGACCGTTCGTACTTCCTGATACCCGATACTGAGGTCGAGAGCCTTGGCGGGAAGCTCGTCGCGCAGATGCTCTGGTATGGCTGGTCGACGACCCTGTTCACCGCCGACTTCATCGAGGAGCTGCTCCGCAAGGCAGGATTCCAGCGAATCGAGCACTGCGCGTACCGAATGACGAGCAGTCCTTGGCCGGACATCATCGAGCTCGACGACCGGGAGGAGGAGAGCCTGTTCGTCGAGGCGTTCCGGTGACCCGGTGAGCACCATCGTCGTCGCCGGGGCCCTGGCAAACAAACCGGACAACGGTGGAGAGGCGTGGGTCCGGCTGAGCTGGATCATCGGCCTTCAGCGCCTTGGCTTCGATGTTCTGTTCCTAGAGGAGATCGACCCGGCGACCTGCGTTGATTCGTCGGGCCGGCCAGCGAACTGTATGGATTCGCGCAATCTCGCCTACTGGCGAGAGGTCACCGACAGCTTCGGCCTGACAGGGTCGTCGGCCCTCGTTGCAGATAGCGCAGTGTTTGGTATGAGCAGGGCGGAGCTCGATGATCGCGCCTTGGATGCGGAGCTGCTGGTCAACATCTCGGGAAATGCCGAGGTCCGGGGGGTCCTCACTCGCATTCCGCGCCGTGTCTTCCTCGATCTCGACCCGGGCTATACGCAGTTCTGGCATGCGCAGAGGACCTTCGGCGGGCGGTTGGCGGACCACACGCACTTCTTCACCGTTGGGCTCGAGGTCGGCCGAGAGGACTGTCTCGTACCCACCAGTGGGATCGACTGGCGGCCGATCGACCGCATTGCGGTGCTCGATGAGTGGCCCCGCATCTCCCCCGCCGAGCAGGTCCGATTCACGACCATTGCCAGCTGGCGAGGCGGCCACGGGCCCATCCTGCACCAGGGGAGGACCCTGGGTCTCAAGGCTCACGAGTTCCGGCGCTTCGCCGGGCTACCTCGTATGTTGGACGCGCGATTCCAGATCGCGTTGGACATCCATCCCGGCGATGCGAACGACCGGCAAATGCTGCTCGACAACGGATGGGAACTGGACGATCCACGGATCGTTGCGAGAACTCCTGAGGCATTCCGTACCTACGTGCAGAGGTCCGGCGCCGAATTCGCGGCCGCGCAGGGCATCTACGTCGAGACCAGATCGGGATGGTTTGCAGATCGGACCGTGCGCTATCTGTGCAGCGGCAGGCCGGCCCTCGTCCAAGATACCGGCTTCAGCCGGCACTATCCGGTCGGTAGCGGCCTCCTGACATTCCGCACGATGGAGGAGGCAGCCGTCGGGGTCGAAATGATCGTTCGCAACTACGAGCAGCACTGTGAGGCTGCACGGGACATCGCCGAGGCCCATTTCGACTCGNNATTTCGACTCGGATCGAATCCTGTCGGATTTCATCGAAGCCCTCGGGGTCTCGCCATGAGCTCGCCTTCATTCGACCCCCTGCGAATCGTGTTCAGCGGAATGGTGGCATCCGTCCCAGGACTTGGCGGAGCCACCTGGGCCACTCTGCAATGGCTGCTAGGGCTGCAGGGCCTCGGTCACGACGTATACCTGGTCGACCAAGTGGGTGCCGACCAACTCCGCCCGGCAGGGACCACGCTCGCCGACTCGCAGAACGCGGCCTACTGCCGGCAGGTCATGGTCCGGTTCGGGTTGGAGGACCGCGCCAGCCTGGTTCTAGCCGGAAGCCGTGAAACGGTCGGGGTGGAGCTCGATCGGCTGCTCGACATCGTTCGGAGTGCCGACCTACTCATCAATGTCGCTGGCGCCCTTCGCCATGACCTCGTCACAGAGATCCCCGTGCGCGCCTACCTGGATCTCGATCCCGGGTTCGTCCAACTGTGGCACGAGATCGAAGGTATCGACATGGGCCTCGAAGGCCACACCCATTTCGTGACGGTCGGCCTCCTGGTCGGCGCTCGTGACTGCGGGGTTCCGGTCTTGGGTCGTGCCTGGATCACGACGCCGCCCCCTGTGGTCCTCAAGCACTGGCCCGTCCCTGACGGCCCGACAGAAGATGCGCTCACCACAGTGGCAAACTGGCGTAGCTACGGCTCCATCGAGCACGGGGGCGTGCTGTATGGTCAGAAGGCTCACGCCCTCAGAACGCTCATTGAGCTTCCCCGGGCCACACCTACCCGTTTCCGCCTGGCGCTTCGGATCCACCCAGATGAAGTACGCGACCTCGGTGCACTGCGGGCCAATGGTTGGGAGTTGGTAGATCCCGCACAAGCGGCAGGGACGCCGGATCTGTACTGGCGGTTTGTGAGGAGTTCGATGGGTGAGTTCGGAATTGCCAAGAGCGGGTACGTCGCCTCGCACTCCGGGTGGTTCAGCGACCGCAGCGCCTGCTATCTCGCCTCCGGCCGGCCGGTGCTGGCCCACGACACCGGGTTTGGGCGAGTGCTGCCTACCGGCGAGGGCCTCTTCGCGTTCACGACGGCAGCCGACGTCTTGGCAGGAATCGACCGGATTCACAGCGACTACCAGGGCCAGCGCTTCGCAGCGCGCGAGATCGCTGAAGCTCACCTCGAGTCGGGGCGCGTGATCGGACGCCTCCTGGAAGAGCTGGGCGGAACCCGGGTGAGCAGACCCTCGGTCACCCCATGATGTCGCGTTCACCGGCCACCGACGAGATGCTGAGAGCGGTGCTCGAGCCGCAGCTCCGCAGCAGCTTGGCCACCTCGGTGAGGATCAGTCGAATAGAGAGGAAACCCTTCGCGTACGCGACCAGCTGCGCCATCGAAGAACTGGAGGTTCACATCGATCGGATGGATCCGGTCCGGATGCTGTTCAAGGACTTAGCCGTCGGTTCAGGCGTCGGTAGCAGCGCCCGGAGCAGACCGGACTTCATGTACGACCCTTCGCGAGAGATCGCAATGTATCGCGACGTCCTCGACCCGACAGAGCTGGGAACCGCGGTGCCCTTCGCCTGGGTCTTGGACGACGACGCATCGCGGCACTGGCTCTTCCTGGAGCATGTGCGAGGAGACCTACTGTGGCAGATTGGCGACCTCGAGTCATGGAAAGAGGCAGCGCGCTGGCTCGGACGATTCCATCGGCACCCAGCGCTCCAGCGCCGCGCTGCCACCGTCCAACTACTCCATCGGGACGCGGCCCACCACCGCCGATGGTTGCAGCGTGCCCGCCAACTGCGGCCGCACGAACCGGCGATGAGCTCGATCGCGGCTGCGTACGAACTGGCCCTCACCCGGCTCGGGCGACTACCCATCACCCTTGTCCACGGCGAGTTTTATCCCTCCAACATAGTCGTCAGGCGGGAGCAGGATCCGCATGTGATCTGCCCGGTCGACTGGGAGCTGGCGGGACTGGCGCCGGGTGTCATGGACCTGGCGGCTCTGGTGAGCGGATGGGAAGAGGCGCAGGAGGTCTTGCTGATCGAAGCCTATCGGGAAGGTTTGGAGCTGCGAGGCGCCGCACCATCGATAGAAGACCTCACACGTTCGGTGTGGTGCTCTCGGCTGATCCAGTGTGTCCAATGGATAGGCTGGTCGGATACCTGGACCCCTCCCGCGGAACACGCACAAGACTGGCTCAGCGAGGCGATCAGTCTGTCCGATAGGTTGACGTCGTGAGTCGCCGCTACTTGATCGTCAACGCCGACGACTTCGGCCGCAGCCCGGGGATCAACCGCGGCGTCATCCGGGCCCATGAGCGTGGCATTGTGACATCCGCCAGCCTGATGACTCGCTTTCCGAGCAGCCCCGAGGCCGCTTCATATGCCCTG
>JABAOH010039621.1_pt1 | contig 15786 bp, 14 predicted proteins | sample 7062181 | NCBI WGS metagenome assembly JABAOH01 (sample SAMN14538630, study PRJNA623070) | marine sediment metagenome | biome: marine biome [ENVO:00000428]; feature: marine pelagic biome [ENVO:01000023]; material: deep marine sediment [ENVO:00002113]; isolation source: pool of 5 deep marine...
ACATCTGTCTGACAGATAGTTCGTCCTTGAGAAATGGCGATATAAGTCCTCTATAAAGCCTGTTCATATCTTTGGGGCTTTTTTTGATGCTACTCACAACCCCAGCTATACCGAACATACTGTTCGCCTTTCTATTGGTTGCTTAATCGTGAAACGTCCTATGGCTCAGGTATTCCGAGACCAGTTTTTTCACAGGTGACATAATTGAAGGAACTATATTGCGTTTACTCAACGAAGACCGAGAACAGTTCATCAAAGACACGTCAGAAAAAGCAAAAAGTTCAAGGAGCCACCTTTTTTGACACAACTCTTCCCGCGTTGGTATATTTCACTGGTTGAGACTTGCCATAAATATATGTATTTCGTACACAAAATTTAGAAAGGATACCATCCACGGTTACTATTTCGTTGAAGAGGTTCGTTTGTCTTCGTGAGAATCTGGAAATATTTCATAACGCCTTTCTATTTGTGAAATGCCCCAGTGAATCAAAAAAGACGGCCTTCCAGAGCATTGAGTAAATCTATCTGGGATAACACAGGGGACCTTTATAGGTATATGAAGACGCCGGAAAGCTGCATCAAACCTCCAGAAAATACATCGATGCATTTTCCATAAAGAAAACATAAAATCATAAAGTGCCTGTTTAAGCCTATTCCTCTTGTTTTTGTTATTCTGATAAAACTCTTCAAATGATTCAGCTGAATTAGGATTCATTCTGGACAACATGGAATCATGCCTATTAAGTAAAATAGTAGTTGCTTTCTTAGATTGCCCAAACAAGTGACGATCCACTCCCTTTTCCTCCACGATCCGCCGGGGAATGGGACGATCGTAGCGGCCCTTCACAGACCATGGTTTCATCTCCTCGGAATTACTGATTCTGTGAATGGATGGAAGGCTAAGACAGCCGAAATATGCCAATGGTACATAGATAAAGCCGACACGAAACTTGAATTCTATTAAGGAACTACCGGAAGCCTCAGATAGGATAATGTCTTTCTTGACTGGCTTCGTAAGGAGCCGGTCCCAGACTTTATCTCCATGGCACCCAACAATTAATATCTTCTTATTTAGGCAATCCTCAAACGCAGCAAAATGAAAATCCTGACCCAAATCACCACAAGCAACAAATTCTGCTTCAGGCATGCCTTTCTTATTTAAGACCTCAAGACGGTCATATTCCCTAACCTGAAGCCCTAATTTTTCACCTATCTTTTTCCCACTATCATTAATATGTCTCTTTTTTCTCGGTCGCGCATCGCGAAACGTTACCCCTTCTTGGCACCCGATCTCTGTTGCAATGGCTGTACATGCGGTTGAATCATAACCACTTGATAGAGCTGATAACAGCGAATACTTAACATGCCTATCTTCTTCATTTGCGTTCTTATGTATACTATCAAGGCTTTTGATTAAGAACCATTTGTAATTAGCGAAATCGGTAAATTCCGGCGGCTCGCGCTTGGCTTCCACTGTAATGTTCAGCTTACCGTTGATTGCAATATTGCGATAATGATAAATATTTATCCTTTCACCGTTTTTTGCGGGTATCGACCCAACATGATTAGCCATCCTTAACAACATATTGAGAAGGTCCACCTGATAGTGAATGTAATTCTCGTCCAATTTCAAATGGGCCATTGTTAGTACAAAAGCCAAAGAAGGCGATACAAATAGCTTTAACCCAGTCTGGATAACATGAAGACGTTCATGGACATGGCATGGAGTACAGAAGACTACATCGTTATCCCTGGTTCTCCCCCCTGACCCCATCAATAAATAGGATTGATCAAAATCCCCATCGGAAAATTTATCTTCCCATGCGCCTTCCACGAAGAAACAGTCACGAACCTCAACCCAAGGTCCGTGAAAAACATCTATCACATCCCGGTTTCGATGCATTACTGCACACCAGGCTAATCTGGGAAGCGAGGGAATCTTATGATATAAAAACCTCATTATTTCTTCCCTCTTGTAAATATACCGTCTAATTTGATTAAAGTAATCATAGGTCTGTAATTATTCTGCGAAACAGAATCATCCTTGCCCATGCCCACAAATTCGACTTCGTGGAAACCTCATCTTTGCAATGAACACCAATTACACATTTTGCCGTGTGATTATTATCGCTTCTTCTTTCGTCGGAAGCGTGGTGAGTTTTGCCAAAAGCCAAAGCTCAGCAACGACCGCCGCAAGAGCCAACGGCATCATGGCATATCCGCCAAAGTCATGGAATATTTTCTCCCAATGCTCACCTTCAAGTACTGTGAAAAATAGCGCTGTGATTGATAATCGCATGGTGTTACACAGTAAAGCGATGGGCATGCTGGAAGCCAGGACTATCAGTTTTTCCCACCATGCTCGCTTTACCAATAGAACAACCAAGCCGCTAATCACAAAAAAGGCGGTGATCATTCTCAAGCCGTTACACGCTTCAGCCACCGCAACGCTTGCATCGCCGATATGGATAACATTGCCTTCCTGTAAGACCTCGTAGCCTATCATCTCAAGACAAAATACGGCTGACGAAGTAGCCCAACGTTGTAGAGGCAGCGTCACAGCCGCCTGGACCCGGTTGGGCCAAGGCAGCATCAAACATAGGAACAGTAATACCGTAGATACCTTTCGGAAAAACTGCCAGCCAAACAGAAGAAGCACTAATGCAGCAACACTTAGAACAATGGATAATCTTTCTGCTGAGCTATACATAAAGAACAGCCCGAAAAGCCTGAATGCCTGGGCCGCTACGAAGGCAAACAGACCCCAAATACAAGGCCTTATCCGGCACTGAGCGATGCTATGACGTCTTGACCACAGGATATACACAGCCAGAAAAGGAACTAAAAGCCCGCTGGAGTATTCATCACTTCTCTGGCATAAATTCCAAAGGTTCACAAGATCGGGCCAATAAGACCAAAGAAATGCAATCAGGACAAGGCTGCCCCCAAGCCAGGGAACAATCCTCGTTTTGCGCGACTGCATCCAATCGAGCATTTTTACGTTAATTTTATCAAGCTGTAATTGTAATGCATGCTGCAATCTGCTTGCGTTACTTTTCGCAACTTTCAACGCATTCTTTACCGAACTTTTCAGAACCCCCTGCCGTTTAAACGGGATGCATTTTTCTTGTATAGCAGTATTGCGTTGCACAATAGCCCGGTAATCAATTACACATCGTTGAACTTCGCAATTTGGTCCTATTTGCGCACCGTCCCATAGCACACTATTTACCGTAACACTGTCTTTACCAACACTAACGTTTTTCCCGAGTATAGTCGGCCCGAGAATGACTGCTCCCTCTGAAATGTTAGCGCCATCCATAATAACAACCGGCCCATAAATTCGCGCTGACGGGTCAATCTTGGCATCGGGTGCCATCCACACGGTTTGTGAATCGACGCCTTTACAAGGTTTCAAATCCGTACCCAGTTTTGTGGCGCTTTCGAGGTAATTGGCAATGGCATATAGATATTCCCGCCGGTCCCGGAAATTACCAACGTGATTTGGCAATGTCGCCACGTGAACAGTTTTGCCGGCACGAAGCATTTCAGGAATCAAGCCTTCCTTGATATCAAAGTAGCCTTCTTTTGGAATATGTTCCAGGACGCTGGTTTCACAGACATAAATCTCTGCCGGTTCGCCCAGCGATTTACCGCTTCCACAGCCGGGATTTAATAGCACCGTCAAATCGGATTGACCGTCACGGTGAGCGCTTATCAGCACATCGATTTTCGGGGGACATGTCATACTGGCGGGAAATACCAAAAGGAGCCCCGCTTTGCGGGAACCTAATACGTCTGTTTCATCAGCCACAGCGTCGCGAATACACCCTGCAGTGCCGACCGGCAGCGGTTCATTCAAAGCCTTCAATTCCAGACGATTATCAACGTGAATCGATTCGGCCAGCAATGCACTGTCACCGTTGGAACAGATTACCGCCTGTTTTATTCCTTGATCGGCTAAAGAAATCAGCAGGCGTTCCAACACAGGTTTTCCCACCACCGGCCACAAGGCTGTGGGTAAATGCGGCGCCGGGGGACAGGGTCCGAAGTCACGGCTGCCGGCAAGTATAACAGCTCTCATATTTTGTTTTCTTAAGCGGTGCTNNTTCCAATAAAACCGCCAGTACCACATACAAGAGTTGCGCTCTTGTCCGTCATTCTTCGACCTCTCTCTGGTTGTTGAACTTTTCTGTTACCAACCAATATATTAACAAGCTATTACCTATCAGATAACGCCTCCAAAGCCTGCGTGGTTCAGAAAGCAATCTAAATAACCATTCCAAACCGTTGCTTTGCATCCATCTGGGCGCTTCTTTTGCTGTTCCGGTATGGAAATCGAAAGCTGCTCCCACACCTATCATTAGAGAAACGTTTAATTTATCTTTATGCTTATTCATCCAAAGTTCTTGCTTCGGAGCGCCCAATCCGACCCAAATAATATCCGCCCCTGAGGAATTAATCATTTCGCAAATCCTACTATCTTCGGCTTCAGTTAATTCCCTAAATGGAGGACAATAAGTTCCTGTTATTTTTACTCCCGGAAATTTAGTTTCGAAGACTCTTTTTAGCTGTTCAGCCACACCTTCTTTTCCACCGTAGAAAAAATGTCTGTATTTTTTTTGAAAAGTTCTTTCAAAAAATTTAAGCATAAAAGTAGTTCCACGGGTATTGGTCTTTATCTTCCTGGCACCTTTGGTTCTGGCAATCCAAACCAAAGGCATACCGTCTGGCAACGATAAGTAACTTTTATTGCTAACCTCTTTAAAGAACCGATTTTTTTGAGCATTAACCAAACTGTCTGCGCACACCAAGGTCACGTAGCCGGTAGGATATCCATTGTTAATATGCTCTTCTACTTTCTCGATTGCTGAATCATAATCTTCTAAATTTACTCGTACTCCCAAGATTTCGATAGTGTCTTTCATGGCTCTCAAATCCTTCTTTTTGTTCACCTCAAATCCTCTCGCAAAAAACCAGCAATCGCCAGGAGTATTTCAGATAAGAACCCTTGCAAGTTCCTTAGATCCCACTGATTCCCACTACTCAGTTCTCAACACCTTTTACGTTAGATTCTTTCTCATCAAATAATTCGTGAAGCACCAATTCTGCTTTACTGTCCCATGAGGCTTGGGTCACTTTTTGTCTCCTTTTTGCGACAAGCTCAGGACTGTTCTCGGAATGAGCCTTCTTAATACAATCAGCAAACTCTTCGGGTGTTTTAGCTTCATAGACAACATCGAGATATTTATCCAATTCAGGGAATGGTGTGCTGACTATAGGTTTGCCAAGTGCCAAATACTCTTTCAGTTTTATTGGATTACACGCTTGAATCCAGCGGTTCTGCCTCCAGGGCATAATAGCCACATCAAAACATTTCCCATAATGTGGTATCTGCTCATACGGCTTCTTCCCAAGCATCCATACATTATCTCTCGCCATTAAACCGGAACAATCTGCCATTGCTTTACCAACAAACACGAAGGACTTCTTAGGTAAATAATCAACCACTTTCTCCATAAAACCTATATCAACTGTATAATCATCAATTTGTCCAAAAAAGCCCACAATGGGCTTTCTTATGTCTCTCATCTCACCCGGTAAATCCTCGTATTTTTCAGCAGACGCAAACATCTCAAAATTTACGCCGTGATCTATATAGATTGCTTTTTTGCACTTGTCAGATTCTTCTTGATACAACATCCTGTTGACAAATATTGTAAGGTCCGCGGCGGCTCTCAGTTTCTGGTTATAGTCTTTAACTGTTCGTGCATCAGCATTGGGCAAGTCCTCAAAACAATCGGTTCTTTGGTAAATTAATCTACTCTTTTTCATATTGATCGCGACGTCGCACGCTGCAGGACAAGCCACCCATACGATAGGATTCCGAATACCGAGTCTGCGAGTTACCAACCGAAGTTGAAACTGCAGAAGTATTCTATTGAGCGGTCTTAACCAGCGAATATGATGCACCGGCAGTGAAAGAGGGCTGTATATCCAGAAACCCTCACCGCTTCTCTTCAGGCCCCGAAAAATGCTTCTGGCTTTTCTAACCAGCTTGTGAATGAACTCCCTGCCTTGGCTAACGTTGGGTTTTTGCATAACTATAGAATTTATGTAAATAGAGTTGCCGTATTGTGCACAGCATCTCAGCATTTGTATATCAAAGTGATTACGATTATGGTACCACCAGTCATTGCCGCCGAAACAAAGTATGTCCATGTTCCTTGGATTCTCCATGGTATTGCCCTTTATCTTAAGGAGTCATTGAAGTCCCACCAGGTCATTCCTTAGTTTTGGGGCGACCTTTATTTAAAACAACGTATAGATGAAGGGGGCTAACGCGGAACCTTCTGTAAGAACAATCAATGCGCCCAATAGAATTAGACAGATGATTATTGGCACTAACCACCACTTTTTGCGGACTTTTAGGTAGTCCCAGAACTCCCCTACTATCGAAAGTTTACTCATGGATCCCACTCCGAAAATCACGAATTTTAATGATTTATGATTTCAATCAAATATTTAGAGATGGCCTCAGCAGCAACTGAATGCCCCAACCTGCTCCAGTGCCCATCATTTTTGAATGAAAAATATGGCTCTTGCAAATTGTGTCCTTTTGCGAACTTCCGAAACACCGGCAGCAGATTAATACATTTAATATCGTGAGAAGCGGCAAATTCAACCAACCTATTTGTGGGATAATCGACATCAAAATCTTCAGGAGGTACAATTCCGGTCAGTTTTAAGATATGTTCTTCTGTGTTTGGCACTATTTGAACTGTATTGGTGAGAATTACCAATAAAAATTCAGCGCCATCCCTTTCTACTTCATCTTTCAAAACTAACAAGGTATGTTCTGTAATATCCCACGCCTTTTCCCACTCTTCATGAACCGGAGGTCCATAAACGCCGAAGCTGACATATTTAGCAGGCCAGGGTCTTCCCCACAAAGGGCGTTTATCCTCTTGGACTGTCTGTGATATCTGGTCTAATAATTTGATAAACCTTTGCAGAAGAATCGGACTCGGAAGGAAAAATGCCTTTGTCTGTGTAGAGAACTTTTCCTCCGGTAAGCGATATTGAAAATCTCCACCATTTGTTTTTATGCAATAAGGGGCACACTTTAGAAAAGCATACTCGCTTGAAAGTTGAATTTTCATATTATTGTTGTTGATATCATTACAGGGAAGAAAACCAAGGATCACTATATCCGGCTCAAATTGTCTAACTTTACTCTTGTAGATAAACAACTCTTGAACCGTACCTACTGAAAAAATACCAAAATTCAGAACCTCAGCTTTGTCTCCCAGAGATCCATCGATTAGATCGGACATTCTATAGCCCAAACCGACGTGAGCCCCGTTCACAAAGGAATCACCGAGCATAGCTATTCTAAGTTGACCCGGCTGCTTTTGAAGCTGTCGATGGCTGTCATACATACCAAATGAGTTAATGTACGGTCTTGAATTGTGAGGATCATCCATCCAAATTCCTACGTCCGGGTCATAGGTATAATGAAAAAAGCCTGGCTTTATATAGTGCAGAGGAGCAGTAAAAAAACGTAGAAATATTTCTGAGATTAAAAGGCAAATTATTATGGATGAAAAGGTCAATAACAGATTCTTCGAGAAAATCTTAGTTTTGAAAATTAAAAGTAGTAAACCCAATAATATACATACGATATTAAAACTCCAAATAATAATTCTATGGATAGGGGAACTTATAATACCGTCAGGACTAAATAAGGAAGTGAGCGTCCATTTATTACATATAATACCAATTATGATAAATAATGAACCGATGACAACAACGGTTTTGTTACTTTTAGAATTGTTTCTCATAACCGCTCGTTTCCTGTCTTGTGTTGTCTTTAGAACGCCAATAACTTTCTGCACTTTTATCAAATGCCAAATCCAGACGGCCCTTGCCAAAGAGTTTTGCCAAAAGCCCGATTGGTGTGACCACCAAATAGAACAAAACACTCAAAATTACCCTCGTCATAACCCAGCCTAAAAGTAAGGCCAAAGTCATCCATACTTTGTGGATGGGCTTCAGCAAAATGGGCACAACTATGCCAAGGAAGAGAAACGCTGCAGAAAAGATGAGAAAGTAAAAGTGGTATTCTTTCTCACGCCAGAAAAATAATCCTCCCAACAAGCCCAAAACGATACCAACCATTATCCCAAATTTTCGCAGTTCTCTTTTCCCACTCGCGATATTCTTAATTTCTTCAATAATCATGGTCTCTTTAATCCAACTCAAACTCTTTTAGCCAATCAATATCTTTGTCCAACGGCTTTTGCTTTTTCTTTTCTACGAGAAAATTACCCATAATCAAATAGTCCATATTGGTCCTCATAAAGCACAGATATGCATCCTCAGGAGTACACACAATAGGCTCGCCACGAACATTGAAGGAAGTATTGATGATTACAGGACAGCCATATTTCTCATCGAACTTTTCTAACATTCGATAATATAAGGGATTATCGTTCTTATCCACGGTCTGAAGTCTGGCTGAGTAGTCAACGTGGGTGACAGCCGGAATACAGGAACGGACAACATGTAGTTTTCTAACGCCAAAAAGTTTTTCCTCTTCGTCTGTTATTTTTCGCCGAACTTCCTCTTTCACCGGCGCTACCAAAAGCATATACGGACTTTCTCGGTCAATTCCAAAGTAATCAGCAGCACGTTCGTTGATTACCGACGGTGCAAATGGCCGAAAGCTCTCCCGGAATTTTATCTTCAGATTTATAGTTTCCTGCATCTTGGGAGACCGAGCGTCTCCAAGAATCGAGCGATTGCCCAACGCTCGGGGGCCAAATTCCATTCGTCCCTGAAACCAGCCAATTACTTTTTGGTCAGCAATCAATTCGGCAATCTTTTCAGGAATTTCTTCGTCACTTAATTCGGCATAGGGAATATCGTTCTTCTTTAGATACTCTGAAATATAGCCATTTTGAAATTTTGGTCCAAGATAGGATCCCTGTTGAAAATCCTTCTTACCATCAGTAATCCTGCTATTCCCTAAATACTGATACCAGACAAGAAGAGCCGCTCCCAGTGCTCCTCCGGCATCTCCAGCGGCGGGCTGTATCCAAATATTTTCGAAAGGACCCTTCCTTAAAATCCTTCCGTTGCTGACACAATTCAGGGCCACACCACCAGCCAAACAGAGATTCTTGTGTTTGGTCTCTTTATGAACATGTTTGGCCATACGCAGCATCACTTCTTCAGTGACTTCTTGCACAGAACGGGCTAAATCCATATCACGCTGAGTCAAACGGGATTCCGGTTTTCGGGGAGGACCGCCAAATAACTTCTCGAATCTCCTATTGGTCATAGTTAAGCCGGCACAGTAATTGAAATACTTCATATTCATTTTGAAAGAACCATCTTCTTTCAAATCCATCAATTCCGAGAGAATTAAATCTTTGTACCTGGGTTCACCATAAGGTGCTAATCCCATCAATTTGTATTCACCCGAATTTACTTTGAACCCTGTATAGTAGGTAAATGCAGAATAAAGCAGCCCCAAGGAATGTGGAAAATCAATCTCAGCCAGGATATGTATCTCATTATCTTTTCCAACGCCATAGCTCGCCGTTGCCCATTCACCAACGCCATCTATGGTAAGGAAAGAAGCTTCTTGAAAAGGTGATGGGAAGAAGGCTGAAGCCGCGTGAGACTCATGATGTTCAGGAAAGATAATCTTCCCATCAAAATCAAGTTCCTNNTTTTTTGCTTTATCCATAATGGTATGGCTTTAATAAACGACCGAATTCCAACAGGTGCATAGGCTAAATAGGTCTCCAAAATACGTTCAAATTTCATAAAGGGCTTGTCATAAAAAGCGACAAAACTTAAATCTGTTCCCTTTAATCCGCTATTCTCTAAACAGTAATTAATAGCATTCTTTGGAAAAGAAAAATCGTGCTTCTTACGAGTAAAGCGTTCTTCTTGAGCAGCAGAAAATATCTTACCGTCTTGAACCAGACAAGCAGCGCTGTCATGGTAAAATGCTGATATCCCTAAAATATTCATAAATCTTCCTCTTGATTTTTATTCTTCAAAAGCGTTGCTCAAGAAATGACTAAAGCAGGGCCTTGAGCAATTTCCTTTTCTTACAGCCTTCCCTCAAGTGCCTCTTTATTCATTAATAATTTTTTCCAGTTCGCTATACAATAGAAACCACATATCGAATAGGTTTTTACAGTTTGGATCGACGTCTCCCTTTCATTTTTTTGAAGCATTGCGACAGCAAGCCAATAAGGAACTCTCAAAAAAAGAAACAAAGCTATGAGAAAGCGAGCAAATGGAAATGCCAGCTTACTTCTATGTAGCTTCATAAAAATCAACTTGCTTCCGGATAACTGCAGCCTAAACTTCCTGGTCATCTGTTTTGTAGTTTGGGCTCCATAATGAATTATTTCAGGCTCAGGCGTGAACAAAATTTTCCAGCCATTCTTATGAAAGCGATAACACCAGTCAGGGTCGTCGCCATATACAAAGTAAGTTTCATCCATAAGACCTACTTGTTTTATGGCCTCTTTTCGTACTAAAGAGAAACAGCCGCATACTGTCTCCACTTCCCGAACATCATTAAAGTCCCACCAAGTCATTCTTTCTCTTCCAAAAAATTTGCTTTTAGGGAAAATTTTGTAAAGGTAGGTTGCAGACAACAGCAGGTTTAGAAGAGATGCGTACATGAAACAATTCCTCTGTAAAGTCTTATCAGGATTCAGGACTTTGCAACCAACTACAGCGGCTTCCGGATGTTCGTCCGCGAATTTGACTGTCTTAGCTATTGCGTTATCCAAAATAATTGTGTCTGAGTTTAGAAGCAGAACATACCTGCCCTCAGCTATTTGGATTCCCTCGTTATTAGCCTTTATGAATCCTTCATTGTTTTCATTTTCTATTATTTTGACTTTTGGGAACTTCTCTCTCACCATCTCAGCGCTTTCATCTATTGACGCATTATCAACATATATAACTTCAAAACTAACTCCTTTGGTTTCGTTATAGACCGATTCTAAGCAGTCGTATAACAGTTCCCGAACATTCCATGCAACGATGATTATTGATACATCCACCATACTTCAACCTTGTCCCTAATTTGGATTACTCCGTTTACCGGTAGTTTGTACACGGTTATCTTGAGATGCTGAGCTTTCCAAGACATCACTTGTACGGCCCTAGCGTTGCTTGAGTCGTTCACACTCGTCTGCAAAAGGTCAAGAGAAACAACAAGGAAGTGTTCTCATTTAATACTTACTGTTACTTAATTTCTTGAAAACTCGTATATTATAAAATTGGTCGTTATCATAATCCTCAAAATAGGCCTTGTGCTCATACAAATCGTCTACTATATTTTTTATTACATATTGGGGCTGAAAACCTAAGTATGTTTTCGCTTTGTCTATTGTGACTTTATAATTTCGGAAATCCTTCATATTCTTAATTACTACCTCTATTCTGCCCCCTATCAACTTTTCTACTTCGTATTTTACCACATCACCAACCTGGCCAACCGTATAATTACCGGATGCAACATTATAGACTCCACTTAAAGAATAATCTGCCTGGATGGCCCTTAAATATGCTGTGGCAGCATCCCTGATATCTAAAACAGGCCGCCAGATAGAAGGATTATCCACTATGATTTTTCTTTCAGTCACAGCAAATTTGAACATTGTATTGACAATCAAATCCAATCTCATACGGGGACTAAATCCGCACACAGTACCTTGTCTTAATGCTATAACTGAAAAATCTTCATCTTGAAGCTGCAGCACTCCTCTTTCACCCTGTAATTTTGATATTCCGTATGGGTAGCCACATGTTACCGGGCTCTCTTCATTGTAGAGTTCATTAACTGTGTACCCGTAAACAGAACAGGATGATGCATAGATAAAACGCCTTACGCCAGCTTTTTTTGCAATAAAAGCCAAGTATGAAGGCAAGGCTGCATTAAAGATGAAATTCATAGAAGGATCAAACTCAGCCATCGGGTCATTTGAAAGACCGGCTAAGAAGAGAACTTGGTCATACAATTCTAAATCTTCTTTCTTGCACTTGAAAAGGTCCTTTTGGATAACGTTTACATTTTCCGGCAAATGATTGCCGAACCACAGCAAATCAACAACGTCAGTCTCATATCCATGTTCGAGCAAAACTGGTATCAATTGAGAGCCGATATAACCTGCACCACCTGCAACTAAAATTTTCATCCTTCTTAACCTCCCCCTTATCGCATAAACTATCTTTTTATTATTTCTTCATACCTATCACAATTAAGCGATGTATCTACCGGCACATTGAAAGGAACATCACTTATAGATAGTTTTTCTACACCCTTGGTTTCGTCCAAACTCTTTGCGTATTCAAATACAGTTTTTCTTTTGCCCCCAACGTGTATAACTCCGGTGAGCTTCTTGTCGATTAACCTGCTAATCTTCTCTGCTATAACTGAAACACTTTCTCTACTTGTCCACTGGTCGGTAAAAGCCTTGCTGTATGGAAAAACATTGGGGCCAAAAGTCGTTCTTACGATTAGAGACTTATCGTACATTCTCACAGCACATTCTCCCCCCAACTTTGACCATGCATATTTATTCACGGGGTAAACAGGGTCGGTTTCTTTATAATTGCCTTTATCGCCCTTGAACACATAATCCGTTGATATATAAATTAGCCGGGCATCAAATTCCATACACAATTTCACGACATTTGAGGTACCGACAATATTGGTCTCAAGTGCCTTTAGTGGGTCCTTATCAATCAATGGTGGTGAGGTAAACGCAGCAGCGTGAATAATTAAGTCACAGCCGTGCGATTCCATATATTGCTTCATCTGATTATAGTCGGTAACATTAAATTCCTTCGAAGAGGGATAGTCTATATCAGGTAATATTCTCTTGAATTCCGAACCTAATAGTCCACTCCCTCCCGTAAAGATGGTCTGTGACTTATTTGTCATTTCTTGATCCTTCATGAAATTGGTAAATCACAATTTTCAGTAAACAAAATTATTGGAGCGCTCATCACGATTCCACTCACTGACAGACAACCCATTTTTATCCTTATCAGAAATCAGACTGGTCAACGGAGCTATGCTGTCAAATAAGTCTTTTAAGTTCGGCTCACAGACTGTCCAGTCAATGTCCTCGGCTAAAGGCGATATACTAGCTTCACAACCAGGGCTATACTCACCAGAGCAAAAATATTCGATCATAGTATCTTCTGTAAAGAAATTGCCATGGGCAAATCCCGGGGGAACCCAAATCCATTCCTGATAATCGGCTTTGTGATCGGCCGGCATATCGTAAAGGATAATTTTGCCAAAGGTTGGGGAACCCTTTCTTATATCCAAAACCATGTCGATCATTCTACCGGTTAAAGTACGAACTAACTTTCCCATATACGGATTCCACTGAAAGTGCAAACCGCGCACTGTGCCCTTTTGGGAGTAACTTTCGTTACACTGCACAAATTCCACATTCTTCATAAAGGCCATTTCCGGATGATCCTTGAAATCACTTTTGCGATAATGTTCGGTAAAATAGCCTCGGTGGTCGCAGAAGCGCGCAAACTTGATTACTTTCAGGGCTTGAATTTGTAATGTTTTAACTTCATATAATTTCATTGTTTATGTCTCGTATGTGTTTATAGATGAAAAAACTTAAATGTTTGAGAACTGAAATAACTAAGCCCTCAATAGCAACGATTCATGTATTTAGAAAAACGATATTCAGCCCGACTCTTAGGAAAATTTTAGTCATATCTCCGTCCCCTTAATAGCGCAATTTTTTGCACAATCTTTTTTGACCCTCGGAAGAAAAAGCTATTACGCATATTTGGTATGTCTCTAAAATCTTTTTTTGATGCCTTACTAAATTCGTCCTCTGTCATGCCGATGTTTTTTAAGAACTCCGGTAAAATAGCTGGAGGCTCAGTAACTTCTCCGGCAAGCGCTTTTCTTAAAGCTTCTTCTCGATTGATTTCCCCATTCCTGATAAGAAGACTGTACAGCGAGGTCACTTCGGTACAACCCCACCTCGTATAATACAAGTAATCTTTTAAAGGGTCAAGCAGGCAATCGCCGTGCTGTATTGCACCGGCAGGACGCTTCCAACCGATTGTTTCGAGTGTATCATGAATCTCCTTGAGACTTGGCTGCAGATAGTCAAGAACGGTGACGACTTGGGGTGCTGTGCCGATAATACGCTGTATGGCCGTCAGGGAGTAAGGCTGAGCCAGGTAATACTCTCTTTCCCTGCGGTTTATAAGGCCCTTCGCCACATTAAGATAGTACTTTCGATCCATATACCGAGATGAACTCACTCCTTCGAGGCCGGGACCCGTTGCCATAGCATTTCCAGACATAATTGCTTTAATACCATTTTGCCGGGCAAGTCTAAACTGTGTCGCATTAATAAGCATGTTGCAAGGTGTACAAAACTCACCGGCTCTCAAAAGAAAAGTCTTAAAGAGCTTACGCATCATATGTTGACTGGGTTTATAAACGACCAAATCAACTCCCAACCGGTTGACAGTGTTTTCGATGTTGCTGATAGCATCAACATGTTGAAAGCCGTTACTGAAGTTAAAGGCTAGTGCCCTCAGATTGTATTCTTTAACGAGGACATAGAGAATGTAACTGCTTTCTTTGCCCCCGCTCAACGGCACTACACAGTCGTAACCACCCTTTCCTCTCAACCCCTCGATAAGCGTTTCAAATCTCTCTCTCGTTTTGTCCCGCGATAGCGCCGGTGTATCTATGTGGCTTGCTTCGAATTTCCTGCAGTAACTACACTTACCATCTTGGTCGAGAGTTAGACCCGGCAGATTCACAGGCAAAATACAAGAGGAACATCGTTTACTCATCACTTAACTCCAAACTGAGGATGTCAGCTTCTCACGATATGGACCTTCTTTTCATTATTGTCCAGGTCGATTTTGATTTTCTACGTATCTGCTTTTCTGCCAAAGTCTTCCCTTGGCTTTTGGGCTTCCAAAATAATCTGGTGCCGCATCCATTCAAGCATCGATGTAGTGTTGACGATGCGCTCATAAAGCACACCACATACAAAGAGAAGCCAATGTCGGGTGAGATAGTACGGCGACCCTTCAAATAATTCCAGCCGCTTAACTTGCAATCCCGCATCCTTACATAAACGACGCAATTTGCGTTTGGAGTTGCCCCGATAGTATGTGGGAAAAAGCTCTCTTTCCTTCCTGGGTTCCCACCACACGTGAAACCAATACGGTGTAATTCTGGCAGCAATCATAGCGTAGTGAAACAGGTTAGGTGTCAAAGCAAGGACATATCCTCCAGGTTTCAATATCCTGGCAAATTCGCGAAGAGTTTCCATCGGGTTCTCGAGATGTTCTATCACCCAACGGCAATGAACTATATCGAATGAAGCATCCGGAAATGGAAGGCGTTTTGATAAGTCACAAACCATGGTATCATTGCAGCGCGGGTTCTCGTGAACGTTTGGATCAATATCTATGCCCATAATATAAATTTCTTCCAAAGGGGCCGCACGAGCGCATCCTCTTGTACGACCGCAACCGGCATCAAGCACTTTCATGCCGGGCCGCACGTGAGCACAAAAAGCTGCATCTAGCACATCTTTTTGAGGTTGAGGATAATAATGTTCCCTTAATCTCGAGACAATGTTTTGATTAAGAGTCATCTGAGGTTTTTGCTCCAAAAAACTCAATCGTCTTCGTAAGCACTTTTCGTCATTAGGCTCCTGCGGCACTTACTTCGAC
>JABAOH010161484.1_pt1 | contig 15784 bp, 17 predicted proteins | sample 7062181 | NCBI WGS metagenome assembly JABAOH01 (sample SAMN14538630, study PRJNA623070) | marine sediment metagenome | biome: marine biome [ENVO:00000428]; feature: marine pelagic biome [ENVO:01000023]; material: deep marine sediment [ENVO:00002113]; isolation source: pool of 5 deep marine...
GGCCGCAGCGGTTTCCTGCAGTATGCTCTCCTTGCCCGACGCCTGCCTCAGCGTCGAACGAACCCGGTCCAAGGCGTCGCCATAGTCAATACTGCCTGACACTCTAAGTCTGCTCCTCTAGCCACTTCTCGGCGTCCATGGCCGCCATGCAGCCGAATCCTGCCGCGGTGACGGCCTGGCGGTACCTGTAGTCGTGAACGTCCCCTCCGACGAATACGCCCTCCACGCTGCTCTTGGTGTGGTCCTGAACCCTGATGTATCCCTTCTCGTCCAGATCGACCTCCCCAGTCAGGAAGTCGGTGTTGGGCTTGTGGCCGATGGCAATGAACACTCCATCACACTTCAGCTCTACCTCCTCTCCCGACTTGACGTTGCGGATTCGTGCGCCCTCCACCTTCTCGTCCCCCAAGACATCGACGATAATGGAGTCCCATATGAAGTCAATCTTGGGGTTCTGAAAGGCCCTCTGCTGCATGATCTTGCTGGCCCTCAGCTGATCCCTTCTATGGATTACCCGAACGCTATTGACGAGCCTGGAGAGGAAGATGGCCTCCTCCATCGCCGCGTCCCCGCCTCCCACTACGAGGACGTCCTTGTCCTTGAAGAAGTGGCCATCGCACGTGGCACAGCTGGAGACACCGCGACCTCTCAGCCTGTCCTCTGCATCGAGGCCCAGCCACTTGGCAGAGGCCCCCGTCGCCACGATGACGGTCCGCCCCTCGTACCGCTTCCCCCCCGCGAGGACCTTGAAGGGCCTCGTCCCGAAGTCCACCGCCGTGGCGTCGTCATATATGAACTCTGCATCGAACCTCTCCGCCTGCTTGATCATGAGGTCCATGAGCTCGGGTCCCTGAACCCCGTTGGGGAAACCGGGGTAGTTCTCCACCTCGGTGGTCAACATGAGCTGGCCCCCATATTGAGAACCCGCAATCACCAGCGTAGAGAGGTTACCCCGCGTTGAGTAGACGGCGGCGGTCAGGGCCGCCGGCCCGGAGCCTAGGATTATCACATCGTACACCAACAGAGTCACCTCGTCTCTCTACAGTCTAATAGAACGCCTTGGGCTAATTAACCCTTTTACGGGAGGACGAGCATCAAAGCGCTACTTCGAAGGGTGGGAGGGGCGACTCAGTTGTGGGCCTTAGTCAGCTCGATCCACTTGCCGTTGAGTTGGGTGTCGTGGTCGAACTCGAACATCACCTTGAAGGAACCCCCCTCGTATCGAAGGTTAGCGCTCATCAAGGTGGCTTGGTATAGTTTCATTGTCTTTCCCTTGGGAGTCGTGACGATTTTGGCGCACTTCAGGAAGCCGGCATCCTCCAGCTCGTGAATCTTCCTGTAACACGCAGCTATGGGGATGTCGTACTTGTCACTGATCTCCTGCACAGACTTAGGGGTTTTATGTGTCGCCACCAGGATCCTTTCAGCATAATCATCAGTCAGGAGACGTGAAATCGCCTTCTCCCTCATTGGGCTCCGATGAATAGGTCGATTTAAGCATGTTTCCATTCAGTTATCAGAGGTGAGACTTATTTTTACGGCTGGAGTCACACGATCTGGGTGACAACCGCCTTGGGGTAGCCCTTGCTCCAGTCAAAGGTCAGATTATGGAACCCAGTGTAGGGTTTCTCCCCGTACAGTAGGATGCAGCCGTCCCTGTTCTCTATCTTCAGGTGGACCGAAGACATTGTAGCTATAGCTTCCTCCGACTTGCATGAGGGGGAAGTCAGGCCGACGAAGATATCCTTGGACTTCCTTACGGAGGAGAAGTGACCCGTCATCTCCGAGGCGACGTTCTCCCCGTAGACCGCCTCGAGGGTATCGAAGGCCATGAGGGAGAGGTAGGGGTGGTTGGCCTCCTTCAAGTTGTACTCGATGGTGCTCCACTTCAGGTCGGTTTCGGCGCTCGCCCCCTCCATCTGGAGGGCGTTACTGCTGCCCTCCAGACTGCCAAGGGGTGAGGACTCGAACACCCTTACGTAGGCGTCGAAATCCCTCTCACCTGTGAATGGCTTCATGGCCTGCCTGACAAGGTCAGCGGTGCTCTTTCCGGGGGGGACGAAGACGACGCCTCGCTTGAGTCGACAGAAGTTGCACATCAGGCCCAAGAGAAGGGGGTCGATGAAATCGCTAGGTACGTTGACGTCCACGTGGATGGACATGATGGTGCCCTGTCCCATCATCCCTATCAACGCGTCTATGTCCTCGTTGCCGGTGGATACCCTGCTCCTCTTGTCCTTAACGGGCTTCCACCTTCTGAATCGGCCCTTTCTCCGAGGGGCGAGGTAGGAGAATGATCTGACGCGGCCCTCCTTCAACGTGAAGAGGTACTTATGCTGGGCTATCTCCATGCCCCTGAGCTTCTCCACCCTCATGACCCGAAGACGGCGACCGTGGAGCTCCTCGTCCCTCAGCTCCAACACTCCATCGCCCAGGTAATCCAGCTTCGTCCCCCCACTGCTCTCGAGGACGTAGACTACGTTGGCGTTGCTGCTCTCCACCAAGTCCTTCTGGACGGTGTTAATGAGCTTAGCGGCGTGGATGCCGTACCTCTCACTGAGGGCATCGATGCTGTCTATGATCAAGAGGCTCTTCCGGGGCAGGTTTCTGTCGATGGCGTCGTAGGCGAGATCGATCTCAGGCAGATCGGATCCCAGGTCGAAGACCAGACTGTCGTCGATGACCTCTCCCTCTCCGACCTTTTCGTAGATCTCATCCCCTTCCTGACCCATCTCAAGCCGACCCTCCAGCTTGTTGAGCTCCGTCCGGTCGACTCTGGTCACCCGCACTTCGTCCTCAGAAACCTCTCGCAGCAGGCTCCTGGCCTTTCTTATCCTCTCCATCTCCTCCTCGTCCGCCTCCTCGAAGCTCCTCAGGAAGCCACGACCGACTCTCATCAGATCCGACTTCCTCACCTTATCGCTCAGCCAGGGGAACTGGCTGTAGAGGGACTCGTCGGAGACGCGGATGCTTAGGTAGTAGCTGCCGGGGATATCCTCCAGCTCCTCGATGAGTTGCAAGGCCAGAGTCGTCTTGCCAGTGCCCGCGGAGCCCTTAACGATGAGGGAGTGGCCTCCCTTACCCTTAAAGAATGAGAGGACGTCCTCGGGTATCGCCTTAACATCCATGGAGCCAGCTCTCTCTCGACACCGCGCCGGCTATCCTATAGTTTTTCGCACTAATATCACTCGTGATAATATCCCTTTGGAGGGTCTTCCTTCAAGTAGCGTAGCACTTCCTCATCCGTCAGGTCCCACCAATTCTCGTAGAAGGAGGCCACGGCGAAGAAGGGACGGTGGCTGACCTCGAGGGACACGATGGTATCGGCCCACGACTCGATGGTGTCTAGTGCCGAGGCCGAACTGCAGGGGACTGCTACTACGAGCTCGTGGGGATGCGATTTCCTCGCCCACTTCAGGGCAGCAAGCATGGTGAAACCCGTGGCGAGACCATCGTCCACCAGGATGAGAGTGCGGTCGCGCACGACGGGACGAGGTAGGCCTGGCCGCAGGGCCTTCTCTCTCCTCCTGACCTCTCGGAGGACCTCCATGGTCAGGGCCTTGACCTCCTGGCGGGATAGCCCCAGCTGCGCCACCATGCGATTGTTGAGGGCCAGCTCTCCGTCGGGGCCCACAGCGCCGAATCCCGCCTCCGGCTCCCATGGGATTGGCACCTTTCGAGAGACAAGGACGTCGAAATCCGCCCTCAGTCCTTCCGACAGGCGGTATCCCACCGGGACCCCTCCTCGGGGGATGGCCAGGACCAGGGCCCCCGCGTCTCGATATGCCTCCAGGGCCTCGGCGAGCTGCCTTCCCGCGTCCTCTCGATCCTCAAACACGGGGCACCCCCCGGAACCACATCGAATCCTCGGACACGGTGATTCCCTCCTGGCTCTGGTGAAGCCGCGGATCCCGACACTGCTACCGACCCATCCTCTTGGACACCGATATAGCTGATGTTTGCGGGCATTAGCGCCGGGTCGAAACTCACGTGTTGACCTGGGCTCCTTCCGGCCCACGGAGAGCCTGGATCAGGGGCCTCCACGCAAGGCAGAAACATATTATAGACTCCCGGTCTTGATTTGCGAGGATGAAAAATCTGGAGGTCGCCCGTATCTTCAACGATATTGCGGATATGCTCGACTTCCAGGGGGTCCGATTCAAGCCCGAGGCCTACAGGCGCGCGGCGAGAAACCTGGAATCCATGAGCCAGGACCTGGAGGACGTGTGGGAACAGGGGAAGCTGAAGCTCCTCTCCGGCATCGGAGAGGCGATGGCCGAAAAGATCGCTGAATACCTGGAGACGGGGTCTCTCCGTTACTACGAGAAGCTCAAGGCGGAGGTACCCGCGGGTGTGGTGGAGATCATGCGTGTCTCAGGTGTGGGCCCCAAGACGGCAAAGCTCCTATACGACTCCCTTGGAATCGAAACTGTTGAACAGCTGAAGGAGGCGGCGGAGGCAGGCCGGATTCAGAGACTGAAGGGGCTCGGCCCAAAGAAAGCTGAGAACATCCTGCGGGCCATCGAACTCAGGGCCGCGACCCAGGGCCGGATGCTGCTGGGGGATGCCCTTCGCCTGGCGGAAGGCCTCATGGAGTACTTGCGGACCCACGCCCCCATTCAAAGGATGAGCGCGGCTGGAAGCGTCCGGAGAATGAGGGAGACTGTCGGAGACATCGACATCCTGGTCACCTCCACCGACCGGAAGCAGGTGATGGACGCCTTCACCGGGATGCCAGACGTCGAGGAGGTCCGCCTTAAGGGGGACACGAAGTCCACGGTCATCCTGAAGGAAGGCCTCCAGGCCGACATCCGGGTGCTGGACGAGGATAGCTTCGGGTCCGCTCTCCAGTACTTCACGGGGTCCAAGGACCACAACATTCAGCTGAGGAACCTGGCCATCGACAAGGGTATGAAGCTGAACGAGTACGGTGTCTTTCGAGGTGATGAGAGGATAGCGGGCGTTTCGGAGGAGGAGGTCTACGCGGCCCTTGGTCTGAGCTACATCGAACCCGAGATCAGACGGGCTCAGGGAGAGATAGAGGCTGCTCAGGAGGGGAGGCTACCGAGGCTGATCACCGCGGAGGACATCAGGGGGGACCTGCACGTGCACACCGATTGGACAGACGGTCACGACAGCCTCCATAGGATGGTGGAAGCGGCGAAGGCCAAGGGCTACGAGTATGTGGGCATCAGCGACCATTCGCAGTCCCTCTACATCGCCGGCGGCATGAAGGAGGATGAAATTCGGAGGCAGATGGAGGAGATTCGGGCACTCAGGAAGACGGTGGAGGGAATCCAGATCCTCCACGGCTCCGAGGTGGACATCAAGGACGATGGGGAGCTCGATTACAACGATGACGTTCTGGGGAAGCTCGATTACGTGATCGCCGCGGTCCACTCCCGGTTTAGCCTCCCTGAGGAGGAGATGACTCAGAGAGTCATCACCGCGATGGAGAACGAGCACGTGGACATCCTTGCTCATCCGACCTGCAGGCTCATCGGGGAGAGAGAGGCCGTGGCCCTGGACTTGAACCGGGTGATTGAGGCCGCCGTAGACACTCAGACAGCCTTAGAGATCAACTCCTTCACGACACGGCTGGACCTCAACGGTTCCTACGCCAGGGCCGCAAAGGAAGCGGGTGCAAAGCTGGTCATCAATACTGACGCGCACAGGACGGTGCACCTAGACTTGGTGAAGCTCGGCATCGGTCAGGCCCGGAGGGGTTGGCTGGAACCGTCGGATGTCATCAATGCCCTGCCTTACGATGACCTATTAGCCTGGCTTCGGAGCTGACGGAGATGAGTATCCTGGGCCTCAGGACTCCCTAGCGTCCCTGATCCCTTTCAACCTGTTGAACGCCTGGCGCACCACCTTCTTATCATTCTCGTAATGGAGAAGCCGGAGAGCCTCCTTCTCGCTGCACCACCTGAACCTGTCGAAGCCCCTCTCCAGNNGCCCCTCTCCAGCTTCATGCTCCCCCCCACCACCTCTGCCAGGTAGTACTTAACCGTCTTATCATAGTTCACGTCGTCGGTCGACCAGTAGTATCGATAGCGGATGTCCATGAGGTGCCCGGCCAGGTGGCAGTAGAGTCCCGTCTCCTCTCTGATCTCCCTCAGAGCCGCCTCCTCTGGCTCTTCGCCCTCCTCAACGCCGCCCTTGGGGAGACACCATCTCCTCTCGTCCGTCTTGCGAAGGAGCAGCACCCTACCATTCGGTCGGAAGATGGCGCCCCCAGCAGAGGTCGTCTCTACGATTGGACTTTCCGCCCTCTGAGGTTCGCCGGCAATCTTGACCATCCGACTTCACCTAGACATGCTCCTGGCTCGCCTTAAGTCTTCTACCAGCCTTTCTCTGAAGACTCGGCTGTAGCGTGTGGAAGCCGGATGATAGGTGGCGACGAGGGGAATGCCTTGGAACTCCGTATCTTCCTCCCTTTGACTCGTGAGGCTGCCACTTCCACCTAGCAGTGATCTGAGGCTAATGGCGCCCAGCGCCACGAGGACCGACGGTCTCACGCACCCTATCTGCCGCAAAAGGTAGGTGCGGCAGGCCTTCATCTCATCCGCCTTTGGGTTCCGGTTGTCTGGGGGCCTGCACTTCACCACGTTGGTGATGAAGACCTCCGATCGTCCCACACCTGCCTCTCGCAGGGCCTTTTCCAATATCCGCCCTGCCATCCCGACGAAGGGACGGCCGGCCTTATCCTCCTGCTTCCCGGGCGCTTCGCCTATCAGGAAGAGGGCCGCCCGTGATGACCCCTCTCCAGGAACGGCGTTCGTCCTTCCCTCGTGGAGTCGGCAGAGGGTGCACGTTCTGACTACGGCAGCTATCTCCTCCAGTGCGGTCTCGACAGCCATGAATTCCCTTCTGCTAGGGTCAGGCCCGGTCGCACGGCCAAGCGTCGGTAGGCCTTCTGTTACCGTGCAGCTGGGCGATTGCTCAGAGGTTAGAGCTACTCGAACTCTTGCATGACCCTCTCATAGTCCCACATCTCGGGTGAGAGGTCTTGGAACACGGGTGGCTCCTCCACGCTCCGAAGGACCAACTCCTCGTAGGGCTTGGGTACGGTCTCTGCCTGATAGATGACCCCCACGGGGATCTTCTCAGACGTCAGAAGGAGGTCCATGGCCTCTCTCCGGTCTCGCGGATCGTACTGCTCCTGGGCCAGCCGTCTGATGTTCTCCCGGAACCAGGTGTAGGTGTTCACCTTGTTGAATGTGACGCAGGGGCTCAGGTCGTCCACCAAGGCGAACCCGGGGTGCCTTATGGCGGCCTCAATCATGGCGACCGTGTCCTTCATGTCTCCCGAGAAGGACCTAGCGACGAAATTGGCCCCCGAAGCCACCGCAAGGGTGCATCCGTCGATGGGGTGTTCCCGGGAGCCCTCCGGGGTCGTCCCAGATGGGAAGCCCATCTGGGCAGTGGGGGAGTACTGCCCCTTCGTGAGCCCGTAGACCTGGTTGTTCATCACCAGCATGGTTACGTTTACGTTCCTCCGAATGGCATGAATGAAGTGCCCCATGCCGATGGCATAGGCATCTCCGTCCCCCGTGGCCACGATGACCGTCAGCTTGGGATTGGCAATCTTGATAGCGGTAGCGACCGTCAGGGGCCGCCCGTGCACAGTGTGGAAGCCATACGCCCTGAAGTAGTCGGTTATCTTGCTCGAGCAGCCGATGCCGGTTACGAGAACGATGTCCTGAGGGCGGAGCTTGAGGTTCACCACGGCCCTCTTTAGCGCGCCGTTTAGGCCGAAGTCTCCGCACCCTGGACACCAAGTCTCTGTATGGGCGTTGAAGTCCTTTATGGTCAGCTCATACTCGGCATCCATCTACGCCACCTCCATCACGACCTTCGCTATCTCTCCCGGCGTCATGAGCTTGCCATCGTATCTCCGGATGGACGTGATAGGAGGATTCACACCCATCAAGCTCGGGAGCAAGAAGGAGAGTTGCCCAGCGTAGTTGTGCTCCACCACGAAGAGGTGCTCTGGGTCCCCGAGCAGTCCAAATACATCCGCCCGCTGAAACGGCCAGAGAGTTCGGAGCTGCACGTATTTGGTGTGGATGCCCTTGGACTCGAGGGCTTCCATGGCTTCAAGGATGGCACCAGTAACATAGCCGAACCCGATGAAAGCCAGGGGCGAGGAGGGGTCGCCGTGTAAAACGGGGGAAGGCAGATGCGGCCAGGCGGCCTCCAGCTTTCTCATCCGCTTCTCCATCATGGCCCTACGGAGGGCGGGTTCCTCGGTGGTGTATCCCTCCTCATCGTGCTCCACCGTCGTGGCCTCGTGGAGGCCACCCTTTAGGGAGGGTATAGGCCTGGGAGACACGCCATCCTCCGTGATCTGGTACCGCTTGAATACCCCTCCGTTAGCCGCCACCTCCGCCTCAACGGCCCGGTTGAGAAGCTTTCCCCGGTTGACCTTCACACGGGACAGGTCCAGCCTGGGCACTGTCTGCTTGTTCTGACAGATGGCCTGCTCCGTCAGCAGGATGACCGGGCACTGGAACATCTCCGCCAGGTTGAAGGCATCGACAGTCATGTAGAAGGCCTCCTCCACGCTCCCGGGGGACAGGACGATCCTCGGAAAGTCCCCGTGTGCGCTGAAGAGAGCGTGCTTGAGGTCTCCCTGCTCCGTCTTCGTTGGCAGGCCCGTCGCGGGCCCCGCCCGCTGCCCGTGGACCAGAACGAGGGGGATCTCGGCCATGCCTGCCATGCTCACCGCCTCCGTCATCAAGGCAGCCCCCGGTCCGGCGGTTCCCGTCATCGACCTCAGGCCTGCGTAGGCGGCACCGAGGGCCATGGTCACCGCCGCAATCTCGTCCTCCGCTTGGACGACGGCGCCGTTGTACTCCGGAAGGTGGGAAGCCAGCCATTCCATGATTTCTGTCACCGGAGTTATCGGGTATCCGGCGTAGAACCTACAACCGGCGGCCAGGGCACCGTAGCCTATGGCCCAGTCCCCCATTAGCAGGAGTCTGTCACCTTTTCCGCCTCCTTCCAAGACGTAGGGATCGGTCTTCCTCAGGTGCTCCTCAGCGTAGTTCACACCCAGGGCGATGGCCTGCATGTTCTTCTGGACGATCTCCTCGCCCTTGCGGGCGAACTCCTTGGCCGTGACCTCTTCCACGATGGAGACCTCGATGGAGAGGAGGTGAGCCAGTACGCCCAAGGAGATCACGTTCTTGAAAATCTCCGCCCTAGTGCCGCCCAGATTCTCCACTGCTAGGTTCTTCAGGGGAACCCGGTAGATGTGAATGTCCTTCCTGACCCAATCTGGTTCGTCTCCGGCTGAGTTGTCGTACACCATGACACCGTCCGCCGACAGCTCCTCCACGTGGAGCTCGACGGCCTCCCTGTCCAGGGCGAGAAGGATGTCGACGTGGTCCTTTCGAGCCATGATTGGGCGGTCCTTGGCCCTTATGGTGTAGTTCGTCGGGAGCCCGCGGATGTTAGAGGGGAAGTCTTTGACCGTGAACACATCAAGGCCGAACCGAGTGAGGACCTTGGCTAGAATCTCCCCCGTCACCAGGCTGCCATCGCCTGCCCGACCGCCGATCATGATCGCTGCGTCGTTCTTAATCATGGGGCCGTTCTCCCGCTGATGGAAGGAATTATGGTCTAGCCTCGTTATAAGGATGGGGCATTCTAAGGAGGGACGGGCTCGTGACAGAGGAGGGGAGGCTGTCTAGTCCCCGCCAGCGTGGATCTTGCGGCAGATGCAGTACTCTACGGCGAACTTGCAGATAACACAGGTGTCGAGCTCCCACTCACCCTCTGGAGACTCCCACTGGCTGGACTTAGTATCCACGTGTATATCTACGTCTCGCTCTTGGTTAAGCTTTTCTGCAATTATGTCGATACAGTATCTACTCGCGTTTGCGGACTAGCTCTCGGATCCGAGCGGCTAGACGATCGATCTTTCGGTTAAGCCGGGTCCGAATCTTCTCCAACCGCTCTCGGCTTATGTGCCCCTCCTCCAGAGCCTTCTCTGCCCGCTTGATATCCCGTCGATAGCTCGCCTCGATGGAACGGTACCGCTTCAGCTTTCTATCATCCCTATCCGACCTGGGCATCTATCCCTCCAGTGCCGAGTCAGCTGGGACTCTCCTGCAAGACGATGGTCGCGGTATACTTCTGGCGCTCCCTAGCCACGAGGACCTCTATCTCGCTGCTCACCTTCCTCCTCCTCATCTCCCTCAGCAGATCCGCCAGGTCTCCTACTGGCTTGTCGTCCACCTGCAGGAGGACGTCTCCACTCCTCAGGCCGGACCTGGCGGCGGGACCGTTTCGAGCCACCTGAACGATCAACACCCCCTTCTCCACAGGCAGACGGTAGTAGTCGGCGATGCCCCGGTTCAAGGAGACCCCGTATATGCCGAGCCATGGCCGACGGACCCGTCCCACCTCCAGAAGGTCCTTGGCAGCCTGGACGGCGATATTGACTGGTATGGCGAAGCCGATCCCCTGGGCTGCTGGCACGATGGCGGTGTTTATGCCCACGGCCTTGCCGCCACTGTCGAGAAGGGGCCCACCGCTGTTCCCGGGGTTGATGGCAGCATCTGTCTGGATGAGGCTCGGCAGAATCCCCTGAGGGGTAGAGACGGAGCGGTTCACCGCGGAGACCACCCCTGTTGTCACTGTGGGACCGCCAGCGAGTCCTAACGGATTTCCCACAGCGATGACCATCTGGCCCACCCGGAGGTCGTCCGAGTCTCCCACGGATATCGGCTTCAGACCGCTGGCCTCCACCTCCACCACGGCGATGTCGTACACGTCGTCGCCGTAGCTGACCACGCCCTGGACCTTCTCGCCATCATGCAGGGAGACCTCGATCTCCCTCGTCTTCTCGACAACATGGTTGTTGGTCAGGACGATTCCGTCCCCAAGGATCACTCCTGAGCCCACGCCCTTGACGGGAACCACATCGAAGAGGGAGGCACGGATGAGCCTCACGGTACCGACGGAGACCACAGAGGGGAGGGCGGAGTCAACGGCTTTGATGATGGCCTCCTCATCAGGTAACAAGGAACCACCGAGATGGCGATAGGCCAGATGGTTAATAAAGCCTCACGGGAAGATGCCGCGGAGCCTATAGGCCTCCGCGAGACGCCGCAGGGCAACCGTGTATGCCGCCGTCCTCAGCTCCACCCCCTCGGCGTCGGACACCTCCTTCACCCGCCGGTAGGCTTTGATCATGACCTCCCCCAGCCTCTCCCTCACCTCCTCGAGGCCCCAGAAGTAATACTGTAGGTCTTGGACCCACTCGAAGTAGCTTACGGTGACTCCCCCCGCACTGCACAGAATGTCGGGAAGAACCTTCACGCCCTGCTGTGTCAGTAGGCGATCGGCCTCCGGCGTGATGGGCGAGTTGGCCGCCTCGGCCACAATCTGGGCCCCCACTGTCTTGGCGTTGTCCCCGTGAATCGCATTGGCGAGGGCCGCGGGGATGAGGAGATCGCACTCCGTTGCCAGGAGCTCCTCCTTGGTGATTTGCCTGCCGCCCGGGAAGTCGCGAACCGTACCGTGGCCGAGCTTGTGCAACCTCAGCTTCTCGACATCGAGGCCTTGGTCAGAGGCGACACCACCGCCTGAGTCGGACACAGCCACGACACTGCAGCCCTCCTGCGAGAGCAGACTAGCAATGTTGGATCCAACCTTCCCGAAGCCTTGAACAGCGGCTGAGGAGCCCCGAAGGTCTCTCCCTGAGTCCTTGAAGACCTGCTGTACAACGTACAGGAGTCCCCGAGCAGTGGCGTCACCCCTTCCTACTGAGCCCCCGATCATGGGTGGCTTCCCCGTGACAACTCCCGGTACGCTGAAGCCTGCGTTCATGCTGTAGGTGTCCATGGCCCAAGCCATCATTCGCTCGTCCGTGTTCACGTCGGGTGCCAGGATGTCCTCCTGGGGTCCAATGATGATGGAGATTTCGGAGATGTAACGACGGGTCATCCTCTCCAGCTCACCCAGGCTCATCTCCTTAGGGTTGCAGGATATTCCGCCGTAGGCACCGCCGTAGGGAAGCTCCACCACGGCGCACTTCAGCGTCATGAGGGCTCCAAGGGCCCTGACCTCATTCAGACTGAGGCCGGGAAGATACCTCAGACCCCCCTTGCAGGGACCCAGGGCGGTGTTGTACTGAATACGATAACCCTTAAAGACCCGTAGAGTCCGATCATCCATCTGTACGGGGAAGTTGACAATCAGCTCCCTCTTGGGACGCTTGAGGATCTTGATCAGGCCGGGGCCGAGGGCCATGCGGCGACCCACGTCCTCGACCCTCACCTTCACGGCTTCAAAGGGATCTATCGACACGGATGGCATTGGGACTCAAGGCCTGGTCGGCAAAATAAAGGTTCCCAACGACCCGATTGCCCTAGCCGTCGGCCGGGTTACTCATTCAGCCGGCTCTGACGCTCTTGGCCTTCTTCCTGAGGCTGATGTCAAGGACGCCGTTGTTGAAGGTCCAGGAGAGGCTTGAGGCTTCCACGCGGTCGGGCAGATCAATCGCCTTCCAGTACCTCCTGAAGCCCTGAGCTTCGATGGTCAGTACCCGCTCGGAAGTCCGCAGGCTTATCTTCTCGGGCGTGGTCCCAGGCAGATCAACCGTGATGAATACATCCTCATCTCCGTCGATCACGTCGTACACCGGCTCTCTCTCGCTTGGGTCTCGTCCTTCCACCGTCGGCCTCATAGAACCGAACTCCTTGATCTTGGGAACACCGTCCTTTCCGACCCTGACAGAAAAACCGTAGACGAAGGGCTTCTTCGGGTTTGGAGACCTGTTCTGGAAGAAGGACCGAAGCATCTTGTCGATCCTCTTCCTCATCTCCTTGAAGTCCTCCTCAAAGCCCATGTCTGCCCCTCTCTCCTGTCGGGCGGGCCATATGGGCCCCCTCCACCCTTGCTGGGCCCAAGGCCAGGACAGAATAGCTGGCTGACTGATATTAATGTTTCGCCGAATTCCGCGGACTTCAGCCCACCGATGTGGGGGCCGAGCTAGGCGACTGCCCTGTCATCCGAGTTGAGAAAGGGTCCCCTCTCTGCGTCGCAGGCGTTGCAGTGAAGCATGTACCAGCCGGGCTCACCCGCCTTCCTGACCATGGCCTCCTCTCCGCACTCGGGACAGGTGTACGCCTTCTCGGCCATGAATCTACCCGTACATTATCTTCGAGCGTTCGGCTATGTCGGCGATGCTCTCCTCGTGCTTCTTCAGGGAATTCTTGAGCTGACCCTCAATGACCTCGGCCTGTCTGTAGAGAGGCTTTGGATCTATCTTGATCTGAGGGACCAGCGGGTCCAGGACCTCCAGCAGCTTGGCCGCGGATCTCGCATCTGGGTACTCCTTCGTAGTCTCTGCCAGAAGGCACGTGACCTTCAAGCCCTTCGCCTCCCCCAGGTAGCTCAGCAGGCCTGACAGACCGCTGAGAATCCCCTCTCCCATGGACTTCACTCCCATCTGGCCCAGGCGGTCGAGGGCCTGCTGGTTGTTTGCCGCGCCGTGGACTTGAGTGTCGGTGGCGGCTTCAGGCCTGATTAGTCCCTCCAAGACCATGACCTCCACCACTTCTTTCTCCAGGCACCACGAGAGCAGCGCCTCGGACAGGTCGTAGAGGACTTCCGTCCGAGGGGGGAAGTCCGACATGACGACAGCCAGCTGGTTGCACTTCCCATCCGCCCCACAGACCATGGGAGCGGCGTGTATCCGGGCGGGGCTCGAGACACGGCCGTCCTTGAGGACCGCCATCGGGGGGAAATCAGGGGAGATAATGGAGGCTATCCTCTCCAGCTTCAGCGTGGATATGAGGAAATTGGCGGCAATGCTGCCGACCAGCCCTATTCCTGGGAAGCCCACTACGGTAAGGGCGGCCGACAGGTCCATCTCCGCCTGGTCGACTATCCTTATGTCGGCGCTCATCCAATCACCGCTCCATCTGCCCCCTGTCTCTTAAACGTTTCAGGAGGACTCTTCCTCCTCCTGCGCCTCCTGCCCAGGTGCTTGAAGCTGCCTGATTCTGTCTAGGAGCATGCGCTCCCTTGGAATGCCCACGAACTCTATGGTGCCGTCGACGATGATTCCGGGGGCGTACTTGATGTTAAACTGGGCGGCGTAATCAGGGTCTTCCCGCGGATCCACCTCCCTGTAGTCGAGGTCTGACAGCTTCTCCCGTATGCGACCCAGCACCCGAACGGCCCTCTCATGCTGCTGTCCCGTGGGAGATTTGAGGTAGACCAGCTCCACGGTGCCTGAGAGAGAGGCGACCCTTTAGAAGGTTTTCCCATGGGGATCCACGACGGGCACCTTCATTAAGGGCGCTCTGTTAGATTCCGGGCCGGTCCATCGATGATCGTCATCGTCACCTCTGAGGCCGACCCTGCCAGCCTCAACATCCGCGGGAAGCTACTGCAGCTAGGCCGATGGGAGAGCGTGGAGCGGTTCGACGACAGCCCCGTCTACAGGGCAGGCGAGAAGACTCTCCTAACCCTGCGAGACATGCACCTCTATCGTGACCGCCTGGACCGGGAGGTGGAAGCGGGTCTGGGGGAGAGGCCTGAACTCATCATATATGCCTCCCGGCACAGGAGCGAAAGCGGGATGAAGGCCTTCACCGTCCATCCGCTTGGCAACTTCGGCGAAGCGGCGTACGGGGGCCTGCCGGGCGAACTCGTCCCATCAGCGCCCCACTGGATGACCCAGGCTCTACGGCTCCTGAAGGAGAGGGTCGGCGGCTTGGAGCACATGGTTTCCTTTGAGGCCACCCATCACGGTCCCTATCTAGAGACTCCAGCCTTCTACATCGAGCTCGGCAGCGACGAGACAGCCTGGCGGGAGGAGGAGCCCGCCGGCGTAATCGCTGAGGTCCTCCTCGAACTCACGCCAGTGGAGAACCCTATCGCCCTCGGTCTTGGCGGTGGCCACTACCTGCCTCGGATCACTGACGTGGCCTTGGAAAGGAAGGTGTCCTTTGGCCACATGGTCCCGAACTACGCCTTCGAGACGCTAGACCAGGCGATGGTGCAGCAAGCCGTCGACAGAACGCCCGGGGTTTCCATAGCTTACCTTCATCGTAAGGCCCTGAAGGGTGAAGTCCGCGCGAGAGTCATCGAGATGGTGGAGGCCTGCGGCGTGAAGCTCGTCCGTGAGGCCGACCTGGGTACATTGTAGGCCACTGATGGGCTGCGTCCCTCTACTTGGGATTGATGCAGTTGCGACGGACAAAGAGGGAGACTTGAAGCCAGGTGACGGCCGTCAGCCTTCTTGCCTCGCGGGGGACCCCGAGGCCTCGACTTCAGGAAGGTCGAACCCTGATTCGACTAGCTCGGCCAGCCTCGCGAGAAAACGCGCGGCAGGGGCGCCGTCCACCACATCATGGTCCAAGGCGACGGTGACGGAGAGATACTCGCGGACGACGACCTTGTCTTCAAAGACGCCGGGCTTCCGCGCGATGCCTCCAAGGGCGACAGTGAGGCCGTAAGCGCTCAGTGGAATCGGCCACCCCCCACGTCTCACGAACATGCCCACGGATGTTACGGAGACGGTGCCGGCGTGCCTCTTGAGGAAGAACGGGTCCTTTCTGAGCTTCCGCCAAAAGAGGAGTTGGCGGAGCGGTCTTGGGAGCGAGGCCAGCCTTCGGGCTCGTCGCATCTCAGCGCCGCTCAAGTAGTCTTCAGCTGTCTGGGCCTGCACAGAACGGATCTCCTCCGTGATCTCTTCCACGGACCTCTCGTTCGCCCTCCGGATGACCTTCAAGACCGGGAAGCTGCCCCCTTCAAG
>JABAOH010030013.1_pt1 | contig 15780 bp, 13 predicted proteins | sample 7062181 | NCBI WGS metagenome assembly JABAOH01 (sample SAMN14538630, study PRJNA623070) | marine sediment metagenome | biome: marine biome [ENVO:00000428]; feature: marine pelagic biome [ENVO:01000023]; material: deep marine sediment [ENVO:00002113]; isolation source: pool of 5 deep marine...
CAACCCTCGCAAGGCGATCGTGACCTCGTGGTAGCTCAACAGTTGGGTCAGCCATACCGGCAAACCAAAGACGGCAACGAAGAGAAATGCGTTATTGGCCACTCGCTGCGCCACGGTGTCTGCTTGCCGCCAGACAAACTTGACAAAATCATCAAACGAGCGATGCCGCCTGGCGTGCACAGCCACCTGCGAAAGGACCGCCAGGATCAGGAAGGCAGCTAATGCATACAGATTGACAAGTTGATCCTGCACGGACCAGACGAGTGCGAAGCAGCATAGGACGTAACCGACCAGGTAGGGGCCGTGGGCGAAGCGAACCCTAGCCTTGTCGAGCGCGAACCCCGCCCCAAGAAGCACGGCGGACAACCCCATCCACACCAATGCATACTGAGCCTGGGTGAGATCTGGCCCATATCTGATCCACGACCACGTGGTGGGGAAGAAAATCAAGACTGCTGCGGCAAACATCGGCCAACGGTTGCGATAGAGGTGTGCAGCCAGCGCAGCGAGACAGACGGCAAGCACTTGTGCAAGGATCAGTGGTAGCGGGTCGGCGAGCCGAATACCGGAGAAAGCTGTGGCTGTGCCGGCGGATGTCAGAGCAAGTCCTAGTCCGCCGAGAATGATGTTACCCAAACGCAACGGCCAACGAAATATCTCATACCATGCTGTCGCTTGCACTTCGCTTCTGCGCCCCAACGTGCGTTCAATGAGCATATACGCGTATGCCAACCCGACCCACGACACCGGAACGTAGACCTGCGGGACACGGAACAGCGTGAGCGCTTGGCCAAAAGCGATGGGAAATGTCACGGCAGCCGCCCAACCGAAGGGAGCCAGCTTGAACCAATGTGCGCTTAAAACAAACAATCCCGAGGCGATGAGCGGCGTCACTGCACCCACCCAAGGGACGTCCAATTCATAGACGCCAAATCGTCCGAGCAGCGAGGCCCCCACGGCAAAGACCGCCATGGCGTAACCGCATATATACGCCGGTAAGGCCAGCCTTCTACGGAGCCGATCCAACCGGAGTGCAATAGGGATATAAACCAAGCTCGCCAACAACGCGTACGCAAGGGAGTATGCGTGGGCTGTCACCGGTGAAAGTTCCAAGGACAATTGGAAAGGCCAGACGAAGAGCATCACAGTGACGGCCGTTTCGTATACACGGCGATAGAGAACTGCCAAAGCAGCAAAGATAGCGACCACGAGATATAGAGTGGTCAACAACGCCCACCGCTCTCCGAACGCCACGAGGATCCCACTCACTGCCAGCACATAGGCGAGAACATGCGCAGGTAATCGATATTCCGCCTTGCGCCGCCGCAACACCTCGCCTAAGCCAACGTAAACGAGACCGAGGGCCGCAAGCGCCGTGCCCAGCCATGTGGGTTTGAAAACGCTTCCCATCCAGGCGACAGAGAGCCACAAAGGCACCAATATCCCCACCGGCCAGAGGAAGATCGTGGTCTCAAGCCACTCCGGCAGCTTAGCCAGGTAATTCGAGATCCCTGGGAGACGATCGCGATCTTGGATCAACGNNAGCCCGACCCAGCCTACCATCAGCCAAGCACCAGATTGGAGCACCTCGAAGTCGAAAAACAAACGATCAAGCGCCAGCGAGAACGGCACAATAAACAACCCACCGCTCAACAGAACCAGGCTTGGCCGGTCGTCGATGTAGGCGTTCCATCCAAGCACGAGCGACGACAGCGCCAATGCGAAGACGCCGGCCCAGCGGTCTGCAAATATGCTCACGAATCCGGTAAGGACGGTGATACCGAGTAACGCCCATTGAGCGTAGCGCGTTGCCAGGAGAATATTTTCCCCCCACTCCGATTCTTCAGGCCATCGTCGTGACGCACCTTGACGTACAAGGAGATAGAGGATGGATAAGGCGCCTATGGTCGTCGCATACCACGCATACGGCAGCCGAATCAACCTAAATATGAATGCGAAGGCACCGATTGAAGTCCACACGGCAGCATGCGCGTATAGGACTTTGGGGAAGCGCCACGCCAGCAATCCAAAACCGAGCGATGCAAAGACGAATGTGGCTGTCTGGCCCAACGCCACTCTACCTGGAACGAACAGCACAAGTGCGATACTTATCGGGAGCACCAACTGCGCCATTCGCCTGGCTGCGCACGCCAAGCGGTCCCACGGATCTGCGATTTTATCGAGTCGTGCTGCGCCCTCAACCATAGCCGGCGCAGAGGCTGAAACGGCAACAATCTGCCATTCGAGCGGCAGGCGCAGTAAGCGTGTAAATGCCAGGAGCGCACTCATCCCACCAAGAAGCGTGATATATCCGAAGAATTCCGTCTTCAGTTGCCGGGCGCCCAACGCATAGATCAGCGTACAGACCAGAGAGGCACCCAGCCAGTAGACAGTCAGGTCCACACGTCCAGCGAGCCCACCGAATTGATACACGGCCGCGAAGTCCACGGCCACCAAGAGCGCACCCACATCCGTCAACACACCACCTGCCACTGGCAGCTTGAGACGGGTGCGTACCAGCCAACCCGCTAGGAAGAATACGGTAGGCACGGCGGCGATGAAGAGCAACTGAAGCATGGGTGGGAAGACATCCCAATAGCGAATGACCAGGACGGCAGCCGAGACTACGATCATGAACGCTCCCAGATAGAGCAACCCGCGCAACAACGCGCCTGAAACCACCAGACCCCATGCTCGCTCCCACCATTTCGCCCATTCCAGTTTTGGCAGCTTGAATGCTGGACGTGGGGCTGGCTCAGGGATCACCACAGCTTCAGAAATCGGTTTCACGATCGCAACTTCATCAGCTTCTAAAACATCGCGCGGCGTCGGCGCTTCAACTGCAGGGAGTGGAAGGTCGGCGCGTTTCTTGTATAGCATGTCGAAAAGTCTCTGCCCCTCCTTGCGAGCGAAGTTCAGCTCCTTTTTCCAGAGAGGCAATTGCTTGATCGCAAAGCTAAGAATGAGATGCTCTTCGGGCTCATCGAACACCATGTATGGGTCGGGAAGCTGGGCCCTCAAAGTGGCAGCTTGCTCCGATAAGTGATCGTGCAAGGCGAGGCTCGTCTCAACGCTGAGCGCTCCCGAGGCAACCCAATCCTGCAAGCAATTCATAACCGCTCCCAAGAAGCGAATTTGTCTAGCCTCCTCCGGTGCAACTGCGATCTCAGGTACGACAGCCGGTATTTCCTCTGTAGGAGCCAGGTGTGGTGCGAGATCGAGCGATTTCCGCAATGCTTCGTGCTGACTCACGGCCTCGCTTCGAAGCCGGTTATACATTGCCATCCCCAGACTAGTGGCTCTTTCGTCCAGCCAGGCTAGCAGGAAATCGAGATGTTCCAGCGTCTCGAGTTCGTCCCTGGTGAACGCCTCACCACACGAGTTACACCTGAGGAGCGCCGTATCCGAGATATGTCCACAGTCAGGGCATTTCATAATTTGACCTCACCTATAGGCAATATAGATCCCAATGAGCGTCGGCTGCACGACCTGCTTACAAGTATGGACTGCGCGAATTCCTACCTCGACAACTAAAAACATAGGCTTCCTTCAGCGGATCCATCGTACCGGGCTCGTCTCCGTTGGAGTCTCTTCACTCTCGTCTCAATATTACTTTCCAATAACTTTCCTCTTGTGCTTATGCACACAGCTGTGTCCCCAAGTTCGTCTTGGGTCGCTGTCTCGGAAGCTCGCTAGCCTATTCACAATCTATACATATCCTGTTATGCAACCATCTCGTAAGACGTTATCCCACCATTTATCCCCGAACCCACTTGAACAGGTTAAACGCCCATCTAGAAATCAGTCGAAGCCAATCAAGCAGTCTTCGTTTGTCCTATTGAAACAGGACACTGACTACTGAAATGAGCGTTCAACCAGCGAATGAAAACTACACCTATTGAAGAATGGAGCATAGCTTGGAGCAGGGAAGCTATCTCAAAGTGGAGCGGTTCTAGACTTTATGATCCTGCCCTAGCATAACTCGATTACGACTGTCAATTCCAGAGATTACTGAGGGAGTATAGGCAAAACATCCACATAAGGCCAGAGCCGGTGTTAATAAAACAAATGGTATGCTTCGCGCCTACATGATCGATGGTAAGAAACTCATCCATCTCATTTGTAACCACAAATGCTCCTTCGAAATGTGCTTTATGTCATCCGCTCTGCAGGGCAAAGCGAGGTTGATCTCAGGAGCCAACGGTCATACAATGACTTCGCTGTTCTTCCATGGCCATCAAATCAGAGACTCTATGCACATCCCTAACCTGCTTAACGTCTGCCACATGCCGCGTGCACGAATCGCTGAAAATGATCTTGTAAACTCGACCATCACGCCTCCGGGCGAAGACAAGCTCTAGGGAAAATTTTCTTGCATACGAGATACTCGCTTCGGATACGTCTATGCATTAGGACCAACTGCCTACCAAATGCGTAACCATGTGTTTGAAATCAAGGAGATCATCAATGAGTGAACGTGTCGCGATTATCGGTGTAGGATGGGCTGGCTACAAGCCCGTCACGCCGGAAGTTTCGTATAAAGAACTTATGTATGAGGCGGCGGTGAATGCTTATACCAACGCCGGCGTCGATCCCAGGGCAGACGTGGATAGCTTCATCACCGTTGCCGAGGATTTTATGGAGGGCACCAGCATCTTCGACGAATACGTGCCGGATCAACTCGGCGCGGTCTTGAAGCCCGTACATACCATCGGGGGCGATGGACTTCATGGTCTGGCCACGGGCTATATGCTCATTCGCACGGGCATCGCCGAGATCGTCATAGTGGAAGGACACAGCAAGGCCTCCAACGTGCACACGCTACCAGAGGTGACGGCGTACGCTCAAGACCCTGTTCTCAATCGCCCTTTACGCCTCAACACCGACTTCATCGCCGGGTTGGAGATGAACCGTTTCCTTTTTGACACTGAGACTACGCACGAACAATGCGCTGCCGTAGTGGTCAAGAATCGGCGCAACGCATTGCGCAATCCTTATGCGCCTTACGGAGCGGATCTCACACTTGACGATGTGCTCTCTGGCCCACCGTTGGCTTGGCCGCTCGGTAAACGCGAGGCCGCCGAGCATGCAGATGGCGCCGTCGTTATGGTCCTGGCTTCTGAGAAGCGGGCGCGAGAATTGAGCGATAAACCGATTTGGATCCGCGGCGCTGGGTGGTGCAACGGTGCCGCCTCGCTCGAAAGCCGAGCATGGGGCGAGGCGCCCTATATCCGAGTGGCCGCCGAGATGGCTTACAAGCAAGCTGGCATCAACCAACCCCGTCAGGCGATTGATTTCGCCGAGGTGGACGATACCTATGCCTACAAGGAATTGCTACATCTGGAAGCACTGGGATTCTGCAATACAGGGCAGGCTGGCACGTTCACGGAACAAGGCGCCACAGCGCCTGACGGCGAGCTGCCGGTCAATGTCTCTGGCGGCAGCCTGGGGATGGGCGATCTTCTCGACGCCAGTGGGTTGGCGCGAGCCCTTGAGGTCGTGTTGCAATTGCGCCAGGAAGCCGGCGAGCGTCAACTAGAGGGTATCAAAGTCGGCTTGGCACAATCATGGCGCGGTGTACCCACCACGAGCGGCGCTGTGGTCATCATGAGCAATTGAGGAGGGTGCAATCATGGGAATGAGAAAAGTCGCGGTTGTTGGAGCCGGGATGACGAAGTTCATGCGCCGTGCGCAGGAAACCCCCAAGGAGCTCGCCTGGCAGGCGACGCGCATGGCCCTGAATTCCTGCGAACTGACGATCGACGACATTGATGCGGTCTGCATGGGCACCGCTCCTGACTCCTTCGACGGTGTGCACATGAAAGCCGAGTATCTGAGCGATGGCGCTGGCGCCTGGGGTAAGCCCTACATGCGTTCCTACGTGGGTGGCGGTACGGGGGTCTTCGCAGCCATTCAAGGCTGGTACCATGTCGCCTCAGGCCTCTTTGACCTCGTCCTCGTCGTATGCGAGGAGAAGATGTCCAGCTACTATCCTCACGCACAGGCCGCTTTCCTGACCATCTTCGATCACACCACCGAGCGCGCACTGAAACCGAACTTACTTTGGATTTTCGCTCTCGAGATGAACCGCTACATGCAGACTTACGGCCTCTCCAAGGAGGACATCGCCCATGTGGCCGTGAAGAACAAGCGTAACGCCGCAAATCACCCCTGCGCCCTTTTAGGAGATCCCGACATCACGGTTGAAGACGTGCTCAACTCGGAGATGCTTGCATGGCCAGTAAACCGGCTCGACGTCAGCCCGGTGAGCGACGGCGCCGTCACGGTTGTACTCGCCGCTGAGCACGTGGCTAAACGATTGACCGATAAACCAGTGTGGATTCAGGGTGTCGGATGGAACCTGGATACGGCTTATTGGGCCAATCGTGATCTGGCCTATCCGCAATACGTGGAAAACGCCGCCCGCATGGCCTACGAGATGGCAGGGGTCCAGGAGCCACGCAAAGAGATTCATATCGTCGAGCCTTACGATCCCTTCGACTACAAAGAATGCCACCATCTGGAAGGTTTATTGCTCGCCGATCGTGGCCAAGCGCCCCAACTGGCGATCGACGGAACCTCCCAGCGGGATGGGAACATGCCAGTTTGTCCGTCAGGAGGATTGTTGGGGGTTGGCAATCCCATCGCTGCCGCTGGTCTGATGAAGATCGCCGAGCTCTATTGGCAACTGCGAGGGGAAGCAGGTGATCGGCAGGTCCCGGGCCAACCCGAGCGTGGTCTGGCTCAGGCCTGGGGCGATCTGATGCAAGTCGGGACCGTGGTCATCATGGGGATCAATCCCTGAAAGGAGCCGTCGAAAATGACATCGAAGATCAAGACATTTCCCGGCACACCGCTTCGTGAAAAAGACTTCGCCGACGGCAAGGTCCTCTTCTTACACGACGAAATGAATGGACAATTCGCCTGGGATACAGGAATCGCCATCGGCAGCTACCTCGCAGCGTTGAAGAAAGGGATCCTTTTAGGCGCCTATTGTGAAACCTGTAAACGTACAGTCATCCCGCCACGTACCGTTTGTGAGTTGTGCTTCCAACCGATGGATCGATACGAACCTTTAAAGGACACGGGCACCGTGAACACATTCTCGCTGTGCTATGTCACGTGGGACGTGAAGCGCATCAAAGAACCAGAGATCCCCGCAGTCGTCGAAATCGACGGCGCGTCTCCGCTGCACGGCATCATGCATAAGCTCGGCGATGTGAAACCCGAAACAGTGTATATCGGTATGCGAGTACAAGCCGTCTGGAAGCCCGAGGAAGAGCGCGAGGGCGCCATCACCGATATCCTCTACTTCAAACCGATGGAGGAGGAAGGATCATGAGCCCACTGGAACGAGATCCTCAAGCTCCAGAGACCTGGCTCGGCACACTTCCCGTCAGCAGTCGTTACACTTTCGGATTGGCCGGAGAGCGCTTCTTTCGGGCCATCAAGGAGGAAGGTAAGATCTACGGCTCGCGCTGCGCAACCTGTGAGATCATATATGTGCCAGCGCGACAATTCTGCGAACGCTGCATGGATGAATTGGACGAGTGGCTCGACGCGGGCACGTCTGGTGAAGTCCACACTTACACACTGCTATACGAGAATCTGGACGGGAGCGCACGCGAAGAGCCCGAAATCGTGGCCTTGATACGCATGGGTGACGGCGGCATCGTCCATCGTTTGGGTGACGTCGATCCTGAAGACATCAGCATGGGCATGGCCGTCGAGGCCGTCTTCAAGCCGAAAAACAAGCGCGAGGGATCAATTTTAGATATTCAACACTTCCGACCCAAAGCCGAGTAACCTTATTGAATGTGTCGCTTGCATACATTGTGAGATGAAAGTTGGCGGGGTGTGCGTTTGTCTGCCTGCCGTACAAGCCCCTTGTTTATTTCCAATCCGCTTGTGTGCCTATTTCTGTGAGAGAAACGTAGCAACACGAGTTATGATTAAAACCATATGACTTTTTGTGTACAATAGAATTGGTAACAGAATTTCACTTTGCCTCGGTGTGGTGGGGGGCAGGGCAAATTCATCTTCCTTCAAGGTCCGACCTTGGACGAGGTTGGTTTTCTCACTAAATAGCAAAAACTTGCCCCGCATCCCCGGACGCAATTTCCGCTCGAAAGCGTTGCCGGAGGATGCATTAATAACAGCGCCCACGACATTGGAATAACATCTCCGCCTTATAGTTAATCCGATCCAAGAAGATCGTCAGGCGGTGCATTCTTCAGACCTTATATCGAATTTAATCACGGTCAACCATGCGACACGCGTGCGCGTGTGGGCCGCCCACGACATCAGGAATGAAATCTAAAGCGATCTGGTCGTTACGCATGAAACTCAGGGAGTGATTTTCCGATAAACGATGAGATTCAAAGGATCGAGATCGTGCGAAACGCAATGCAAGAAGCACGGTTCCAGCTAGAGAATGCCTCAAGATGAGCAGAGCATCCTGGCAAAGAGTCCTGAGGCGTAGGGCGAGCGAAGATTAGAGAGGATGCTCCCATGAACGATGTGACTCAAAAGAGCTTCTGGCGGTCGGGGTTGGCTTCATTGGTTGGCTTAATCCTCTTTGTCCTCATCATGGGATGGATCCCACAGCCAGAATTCCGAGGACCGACACTGCTGGTCATCGGTGTGCTATTAGCGCTTGTGCCGGCCTTTCTCTGGTTTATCTTTTTCTTCCAGCAGAACCGCAAGTCTCTAGAACCCAAGAGAACGGTTTGGCGAGTGCTCCTCTTCAGCGGATTGTTGGCCAGTGGCGCCGGATTACCGTTGATCAACCAATTGTTCCATATCCAAACATGGTTACACGGAAATCCCTGGTTGAAGCTACTGGGATTGATCTTGATCATGGGATTTACTCAGGAATTCCTCAAGTTCATGGCCATTCGCTACACCGTATTCCCAACAACAGATTTTCGTTCTCGGATCGACGGTATGATTTTTGGTATCGCCGCCGGCCTCGGCTACGCCACTGTGCATAACGTTGAGTATGTCATATCCAGCAAAGGCGTCCTTCTCTTGGTTGGCAGTATGCACATGGTCGTAACCGCCTTGGCCCACGCCGGCTTCGCAGCAATCCCGGGCTACTTTCTGGCAGGCGCGAAGTATGGGCGAAGGCCTATATGGTGGGTACCTGCAGGCCTTGGCCTGGCGGCCGTATCCAACGGCGTCTTCACCCATCTGCGCCAAGAAATCACCGTCCGAGGTCTAGCCTACAACCCTCTAAACGCCATGCTCATGGCGTTTGGCTTCGTCGTGCTTACACTGACCATTCTCTTCGTCATGATGCGCCGAGCGGAACGCCCTTCTTTGACCGACGTTGGGGTTGTAGAACCCAGTCCTCACGCGTATGAACTGGATACTCCCTGGGAGCAATCTCTGCGCTACGACGCCATGGTCATCGGCCTATTTGTCGTCGCCTTAGTCGGCGGTTGGATCCTAAAGGGAACCGTGGAGGGCGCTCGCGTTCCCTACTCAAGCCGGGATGGCCGACTTTCTCTCACATACCCTGCATCATGGACGAGCTTCGACGAGAAAGAGACCCTGCTCACGATCCGAAATCTTCGTAGCGAGGGTCCTTTCAAAGTCGCATTGTGGGTCACGACTAGAGATCTTCCTCAGGATGGTGACACCTCCATTCGCGAACTCATCACACCCTACACCGTGGAAAAGGGGGAACAGCTCACAGGTTTTCGCGTCTTGAGCATCCAGGAGCGTACGCTTGCAAATCTGGAGGCCGTCGAGATTACATATGTCTACATCGATACTCCTGTTGATAGTGGCAGCCAACTCGCCATACCTGTAGTTGTAAAGGGAGTTGACGTGCTCAATGTTCACCGCGACACGCTGTTTGTGTTCACATTCGTCGCGCCTGCGGATTTATTCTCCGAAGAGATGAAGACCCTGCAGGCTCTTCTCAGCAGTGTCACATTTGAGTAGAGGCTCGAAAGGAGGTTACCATGCGTCGGGCATTCGGACTGATAACCCTGCTGATGGCCCTGTTCTTGGCGGGCTGCGGCCAAGCGAGTCCAACTCCTTCCACTCCAAAGCCTACCAAGGCGCCCAAAGCTACCCCGACGGCAACACCTCTTCCAAAGCTCACAACCGAGCAGATTCAATCCTTGGCTTTATCCTCCGTTTTCATCGAGGCATTAATCACAGAAGAAGGAGAGTTGATAACAGGCTGGTCCGGCTCAGGCACACTACTATCCGCTAACGGTATTATTCTCACCAACGCCCACATTGTCACGGGCGCTGATGCCCTGGTCGTTAGCCTGACCAGGCGAACCGATCAGCCTCCAATTCCCTCCTATTACGCAGAACCCATCGAGATCAGCAACGTCCTTGACCTCGCCTTGATACAAGTAACCTCCGATATCGACGGTAATGAGATCGAACCTGGACTCCTCCGCTTGCCCTTTGCGCCTCGGGGCGACTCAGATAACCTCGAGCTAGGTGCAAACATTCACGTGTTTGGTTTCCCAGGGGTTGGGGGTGAAACGCTCACTTTTACGAAAGGCACAGTGAGCGGATTCGAGACCGATGACCTTGGGAAAGGGTCATTGGAAAGGGTTTGGATAAAATCCGACGCTGAAATCTCCCCAGGCAACAGCGGTGGGACGGCGGTCGATGATCGAGGCTTTCTCGTCGGGGTGCCAACCTTTGTAACCTCCGATGATAGGACCGCGGGAAGGATCAGTCGTCTGCGACCCACAAACCTTGTCGTTTATCTGATCACCCAGCCCCCGCAACGCATCGTCGACGCTGCGCTCTACGAGCCCAATGATGATCAGGACTCGGCATACGGTCCCCTGGAAGCAGGGATCACCTATACTGCTTTCCTTCACCAGAACGACATCGACTTCTATTACTTCGAAACACAGACCTCGGAGCCCATCCATATCTTCCTGACCGACATCGCGGAAGATGTCGATTACGACCTATATCTCCTATATCTCTACAATGATGATTTGTGGTCGGCGGGTGAGTCTGAGGGAGAAACATCTACCGAAGCTATCGCCCATACCCCTTGGGAAGCCGGGACATTCTACATCGCTGTTGTTCCATATAAAGGTTACAGTCTTGAGGAACCTTATGTCCTTCAAGCCCTCTTCGACGGCGCCTCAGTGCCCCCGATCCTTCCTGAATGGTTTTTTGTCACCATCAAAGGGCGTGTCGTGGACGCTAACACCGGCGAGGGGATCGCGGGCGCGGTCTTTAGCCTCCTCGTTCCAGGGGTAACAGGGGAGGAATTCATCGACGAAAACATGCCTTCAGAGATGATCCAGACCTCCTCAATCACGGACGAAGATGGCGCTTTCTCCTTGCACGACGTTCCCCGAGGACAGACCTACACCGGCATCATCATTACAGACACATTCACCGTATGGGAGAACGACTGGATCACCATTTGGGACGATGACCCCCCCATCGTGGATGTCGGCGAGATCACTGTCTCTTCAGAGTAGCTGGGCATTCATGGAACAGATTATTATGACGCCACATGTGTCATTCAGATGATCAGAACTCGCGGTTTGACGGACCTGATAAACGCTGACGTTCGATGGAAAGGAGTTGAAAAATGACAGAACGAAGCTCGAGTTCTCCGTTGCCGGTCTTGATTATCATCGTCCTCGCTGCGGCAAGCCTCATCCAGCTCATCGCGCCAAACCTTCTTCACCCAGGCCTGACATTGTTCCTCATCGGTGTTGTCTTCCTCATACTCCACTTCATCAATTGGGTGCGGGAGGCGATCACGCTCATCACCGGTTGGGTGCTTGCTGGTTTCGGCCTAAGTTTCTGGGGATTGTCCCTCGAAACGCTCGCACCCTATGGTGCCACCTTGCTCCTATTCGGCCTGGGGCTCGCCTTCTTGGCCATCTTTATCACCACGAGCCCTGAAGAAACCATCGACAGTAAGAGATGGCCACTCGTACCCGGTATCTTGCTGCTACTCGTGGGCATCGTTATATCCCTCGAGGGCACCATCGGCCGGGAGCGGTTCTGGAGCTACCTCGTCCCGCTCATACCCTCCATCGTGGCGATCTGGTATCTCGTCGAATGGCGCCGAGGAGGGGTCGGAAGATAGGGAGGAAGATTTCAGCACGCACGAAAGAATGGGGCGTCTTTTCTCTGCGAAGACGCCCCTGACTACAATCGACGCAATGTTGATCCCCAACCTCAGCATTCCCGGACAAACGCTCGTGATGTGGCCTCACCCCAAGAGATCCAAAGCGCTTCGATCAGACCTTCCCTAAACTGGGTCAGATGGAGTAAGGTTAAGCTGTTTCCAAGGCAATGGATGGAACAGATCGTCCGATTGGTAACGATAGGAAACGAGTGGGTAGGGGTCGAAGCGAAAGTACAGCCCTTCTTGTATGGCAGGGTCTTGATTGCCTTGCAACAATCGACGCTACGCTGCGAATCCAAACTGAGTGACCCCCCGCTTCCAGGTCAGGCATGCGAAATGGTCGTTCGACGCAAATGGCATCTTGAGATCGAGGTGGATCAAGTCCTGCGAGGACAAGGCGCGGAACCCAAGACCGTTCGTTCACGCAGCCCGCAACTGATACCATTCGCGGAACGCGCGCTTGAAGAGGGTGCAGCACTCATTCAACCTGCGGTGCTCTACCAACGGATGGACATCCTCGAACTTCGCCACGAACAACTGCGTCTGATGGGTGACGCAGTTTTGCACGGCTTTCTCCTNNGAAAGACTCGAAAACGCTGTCTCGAAAGTGCTGGCGGAAGATCCACCCTATGGGTTGGCGCTCGATGGATACGGTTCGGCCGCGGTTGAAGTGCTGGCCAACGCCGCTTGCTACCAATTTGAGCAGCAAGCGGAAGCTAAAGGCATGCAAACCACCATCCCTCTGAGCCCGGGGATGATCGGCTGGCCATTAGAGGAGGGACAAGCACAGATCTTCAGCATCTTGGACGCCTCCGAGATCGGGGTTTCTCTGGCCCCTTCCTCGATCATGCGCCCAAAGAAGACGCTTTCCTTCGTCGTCGGCGAAGGTCACGATCTAGCCATCGTCGAAACCGCCTGTGCGTATTGCAGCATGCGGGAAACCTGTCGCTACCAGGATCATTATGCCCAAGAAGTCAGCGGATAAACCCGAAACCTTCACCATCGACTTCCAGCCGATCGGACGGCGGATCAAGATCTCACCCAATACGACGATCCTATCCGCTGCTCAGGAGGCTGGGGTCCAGATTGTGTCCCTGTGTGGGGGAATGGGATCTTGTGACAGTTGCCTGGTACGCGTCGTCTCCGGAGTTGTCTCCCCTCCTACCCAAGAAGAGAACGAAACCATCGATGAGCAGGCGCTCGCCAGTGGCCTGCGCCTGGCATGTCAAACCGAAGTCCACAGCGACATTAAAGTGGATATCCCACCCACCTCGCTCGCAACCCCTCAGCGCCTGCAGCTTGAGGGACAAGCATACGACGAACCTCCCGAGCCCGCCGTCGTTCCCGTGGATGTGCAACTCAATCCGCCCACTTTACTCGATCAAAGATCGGACGACGAACGTCTATTCGAGGCCCTAATCGAACAAGGTGTCCCGACACCTTCCGCGGGACTCGAGCTTTGGCGCCATCTCGCCGAGCAAATGCGCTTACATTCTTGGNNGACGTCGGTACAACAAAACTGGCTGGATATCTGGTTGAGCTGTCGAGCGGAAACACGCTCGCAAGAATCGGCGCGATGAACCCTCAGGTGGGCTTCGGTGAGGACGTGGTGACTCGCATCGCATTCACCGACCGGGAAGCAGACGGACGTAGGATCTTACAATCGAGGCTCATGGAGACGCTCAACGAGATGCTCCAAAGTCTGTGCCACGAAGTCGGCGCCTCAGCGGAACAGATCGTCGACGCCGTCGTCGTGGGTAACACTGCCATGCACCACCTCTTCGCGGGGTTACCTGTACGCCAACTAGGACTTTCACCGTACATTCCCGCCGTGGCCGGTTCCATGGACGTTCGTGCGGCTGAACTCGGCCTCGCATTGGCTCCGGGCACCTACGTCTACCTTCCGCCCAACATCGCCGGCTTCGTGGGCGCCGATCACGTCGCTATGTTACTCGCCACCGATGTTTGGAAGACAGAGCGCACGACAGTGGCTCTCGACATCGGGACCAACACCGAGATCACACTCGCAACAGAGGGGCGTTTGTTATCTTGTTCCTGCGCCTCCGGACCGGCGTTCGAGGGCGCGCACATCCGCGATGGGATGAGAGCCGCACCTGGTGCCATCGAAAGAGTTCAGATCGCGGACGATCAGGTGCTCACTTTCACGATCGGATCTCAGCCACCTGTTGGGATCTGTGGCTCCGGTATNNGGATTGCTGCAGGGACATGCACATGTTCGCAGCGCATCAAAGCAAGATGAATTTCTCCTCGTGCCCGCTGCAGAGACGGGACACGACCGTGACATCGTCCTCACCCGGTCGGATGTGAACGAGATCCAGCTCGCCAAAGGTGCCATACGCGCCGGGATCGAGATCCTTCTCCAGGAAATGGATGTCCACTACGAAGCGGTGCAGGACTTCATCGTCGCCGGAGCTTTTGGAACCTACCTCAACGTGGAAAGCGCCATCCGTACCGGCATGTTCCCCGACCTCCCGAACGCCAAGTTTCACCAGGTGGGCAACGCCTCCGGTATGGGGGCACTGAGGATGTTGGTCTCGGAACCGCAGCGTGACGTGGCAGATCAGATTGCGGAACGCGTGCAATACATCGAACTGACAACCCACCCGCGATTCCGCGACGAGTTTATGGAAGCCTTGTTTTTCTAAACACTGACCAGAACCGCACTTACGCGCTTGAACCCCCGCAACGCTCGCAAACTTAGAAGTCCTGATCAAATATCAAGCGTTTAAATGTCTCTTCAGAAAGCGCATCCAATTTATCGAAGACCAAGTCCGCTGCGGTTAGATGCTCGGCCGAATGCGTTGTCGTCAGCGCGATGCAGCGCATGCCCGCCCGCTTCGTCGCCTGTACACCTGCCGGTGCATCTTACACGGCTACGCAGTTTTCCTGTGAAACTCCGATGCGCCTTGCAGCTTCGAGAAAGACCGCTGGATCCGTTCACCGATCGAATAACGCATTTACGCTTTCATGATTACTTTGGAATAGGTGTCGGTCACACTGATCCTAGCGAACGCATCAACCAAAATAGGCTGGTTCGTTCCCCACTTTCCATTTGATGTTGCAACCCAGGCTTGGCATTTGGTCCGGTTCAACTGGCCGGTCTGCTAAAACCGCTTCGATCGCAGCCCGCAGGTCCTCCCCGGTGACAGGAACGTCATTTCCGGGTCGGCTGCCGTCCAGTTGGCCGCGGTAAACTAGAGCTCGCGCTTCGTCGAACAGGAAGAAATCCGGTGTACATGCCGCGGTGTAGGCCTTAGCAGTCTCCTGGGTTTCATCATAGCAGTAAGGGAATTCGAATCCTAACGTTTCCGCCATCTCCTTCAGGCTGTCGGGGGCATCCTCGGGATAGGCGTCGGCGTCGTTTGAGCTGATCGCGACGATACCGATATCCTTATCAGCGTATTCACAACCGATCCTGGCTAACTCATCTTCAACATGCTTCACGTATGGACAATGTCGGCAGAGGAACATGACCAGCAAAGCTTTGTTCGAAGCGAAGGTCTCCAAAGATATCACCTCACCGGAAATCACATCTGGAAGGTTGAAATCGGGCGCTCGTGTCCCAAGCGCCAGCATTGTAGAGGGTGTTCGTACCATGGTGCTTCCTCCAAGAAAGC
>JABAOH010029156.1_pt1 | contig 15772 bp, 13 predicted proteins | sample 7062181 | NCBI WGS metagenome assembly JABAOH01 (sample SAMN14538630, study PRJNA623070) | marine sediment metagenome | biome: marine biome [ENVO:00000428]; feature: marine pelagic biome [ENVO:01000023]; material: deep marine sediment [ENVO:00002113]; isolation source: pool of 5 deep marine...
ATCAGAGAGGTTCTGAGGGATTTCTTCAAGATGGAAGGATTTGAGGTTTGCGAAGCAGCCGATGGCATGGAGGCTTCAAAACAAATCCAGAAGGCCTCCTTCGATGTGGTCTTGACAGACTTGAGAATGCCCGGTCGAGACGGCTTGCAAGTTTTGGAGGAGACAAGACATACCTCTCCTGAGACTGCGGTTCTCATTCTAACAGGTCACCCATCCACAGATAGCACGCTCCGAGCTTTGGAATTGGATTGCGATGGTTACCTTGAAAAGCCGATCGATCTGAGTCGGCTTAAGTATATGACCCTTCGTGGTCTTATTTTCCGGAAATGGGAACGGAAAAGCTACGGGTATGAAACCCAAAGCCGGGTGTCATGAAGCCCAATAAGTTGTATGGGGGGGCCTCACAGATCTTCCAAAAGATTGGAGCCTTGATAAACCACTCGGCAGAGGAGAGGATATGACATGAGTCGTCATCAACCTGATTCCCAAGGAACAGAATTTGCCAAAGCCCTCGACCTGTTCAAGCAATGGATCATAAAGGTGTTCTGGGGAGAGGGAAATAAGGTCACCGGTGAAATGAACCGTCTACTCAATCGCCTCAAGGAGAATCCTGCCGATACAGCGAACCGGATGAGGCTTGCAGAACTCTATTTGCAAAATGACGACCAGAAATCGGCCTTCAGGGAGTATCAGAAGGCGGCTAAACAACTCAGTACGGGGGGGTTCGATCTCGAGCCCATTGTCATCTACAAAAAACTCCGCAGCCTGGATGCCCTCTCCCTCACGAAGGAAGCCTCGGCTTCATTCCAGGAGGCTGAGGGACTTCTGCTAAAGGCGAAAAAGACCTACGAGGAGATCTTTCGGACAAATCTCAAAGAGGATGAGGCTAAAGAAGTTCAACCAACGCTTATCCCCAACCGGAAAGACGCGTTAGAGAGGCCCGAGATAGGCGAGAGCGATGATTCTGAACCCATCCCTATCGAGATGCTCGTGGAGCGATCCCAAGATTCACGAGAACCGGCAGAGAGGCCTCATAGGCCTTCGCCGGAGCAGGAGGCCTCTTCTGCGACGCCTTTGCCTTCAGCTGGCCTGAGCGATTCCGATTGGGACATGAGAGATAGCGACATCCATCATGCTCAAGACCCTCCCGTCTTCTCTGATGAGGAGACTTTTGAGGAAAAGGGGATCGAAGACCTCTTCCATGGCACCCAAATGACGACCGAAAACGTTTTCTCACATGCACAAAAGGACCTCCATATCGACATCCACAACGTCCAGGTCGACGACGATCTTGAAGCCATCCTCTTCGGTGACGAGACTGAGCCGTTCACAGACAATTCCCTGGCCCCACAGGCTCCCCGATGTATCTCTGATGACGATCTGATTCATGTATTGCAGAGAAAGCTTAGAGAAATAAAGACACAGGACAAACTGGCTATCACCGACCCCCCATCGAGAGGACCCAGGTCCTAGCAGAACTTTTTCTTATCGAACCTCCCCGTTAGCCTCTTCCTATTTTGTTGTCGCCGCTGAAAAATGCCCATTCCGCTCCTTGAACGACGTTTCTGACCCGCTCTAAGGCTCCCTGCGTTCAAACTCCTAAACTCGGCCTAAAGGCCTCAGACAGCAGGGGCTCGCCCTTTCGGGGACACTCCGGTCGCCAAGACGGGTCGCCCCAGAAACTTCGTAATGTTCGCTCCACGGCCATTTTTCAGTGACGACTGGTTAGCTTCTATCGATTGGTGTTTCGAATCTGCAACACTCAGGGTTCATTCAGACTCTGAGATGTCGCGGATGGCTGTTGCACTTTTGAAGATAATCTCATAACCTACCTTGTTATGGAACGGGACCATGGGCTTTGAGAAATGGATTTGATCAGAATCGAGCAAGTGACCAAGAATTTCGGAGAGATAAACGCGCTGAGGAGTGTCTCCTTAAACGTTCCAAGTGGGTGTATCCTGGGCTTGATTGGTCCAAACGGTGCCGGGAAGACCACGTTACTGAATACGATTAACGGGGTCTACAAGCCAGACGGTGGACACATATATTTCGAGGATAGAGACTTGTCAGACCTGGAAGTCCATGAGATCGCCCAACTGGGAATTTCAAGAACATTTCAGATCGTCAGAACCTTCCGCAGGCTATCTGCTCTAGAAAATATGTTTGCAGCTTCGATTTACTCCAAACATGAAAGCAGGCTCGATCTCGAGCGAGCCGAGGACCTCCTGAAATTCGTCGGTCTTCTCGAAAAGAGGGATCAGTATGCCTACGAGCTCTCGGGTGGACAGCAAAAACTGTTAGAGTTTGCACGTGCCCTGATGCCAGACCCTAAGACCATATTGATGGACGAACCCTTTGCCGGTGTTCATCCCGAGATAAAGGGGCAACTGCGGGACAACATCAGAGAGATGAACAAGAGGGAGAAAAAAACGTTCATTGTGGTCAGCCATGACATGGAATCGATTGAGGATTTGTGCCATCGTCTGGTGGTATTGAACATTGGTGCGAAACTCGCTGAGGGTGAGACGAAGGAGGTACTCTCTTCCAAAGATGTTATTGATGCGTACTTAGGGGAGTAAAAAAGATGCCGCTGGAAGTGATCGATGTGACTGTGGGGTATTTTCGGGATGTTTACATCCTCAATGAGGTCTCGATCGAGGCAAAAGGCGGCCAGATCACTTGCATCATTGGGCCCAATGGCGCTGGCAAATCAACACTGCTTAAGACCATCTATGGTTTCCTCAAACCTCATAAGGGAGAAGTCCGACTCGATGGAAGAGATATCACCGGTCTCATGCCTTTTCAGACCCTTGGGGTGGGGATCGCTTATATCACCCAAGACGGCGGCATTTTGTCAGATATGGACGCAGAGGAAAACTTAGAACTGGGTGCATGGCTCTTCAAAAAGGAGAAACAGCGAGTCAAAGGGAAAATAGCCGAAATCTATGACAGATACCCCGTACTCAAGAAGAGGCGCGGCGTGAAGGCGCGTTTCCTGAGCGGTGGCGAGCAACGAATGTTGGAGTTCGGAAAAGCCCTGATGAATGATCCACAGGTCATTCTCTTCGATGAACCGGTTGCAGGATTGGCCCCTCTCGTGGCAAAGGAGATTTATGACGAGATTGAGAAGTTAAGAGATGAGGGACGGACAATCGTGCTGGTGGAACAGAACGTCAAAAAGGCCCTGTCCATTTCCGATTATGCGTATGTGCTCGAATTGGGAAGAATTGAATATGAGGGGACTGAAGATCAGATGGAATTGAAAAAAATCGTGGCCCCCTGGCTGAGGAAGTGAACCTTATTTGCCACCTATTTGAATTTACCTCTCAGTCTCGGTACTCTCTCCTCCAGAGCCCCTATGATCCCGTGGCGCATAAAGAGGACGATCCCTCCTAAGATGACACCCAAGATGATCAAATGGGAGAAAGGTGATTTTGCCCAAACAAAATCTTCGATGACATACAGGATCACGACACCCATCAAGGGGCCGATGACAGTGCCACTACCCCCCAGCATGGTCATCACGATGACCATGACGTTTGTTTCAATATTGAAAGCAGCTTCAGGGTAGATGTACCCGATATAACAGACGTCCAATCCTCCGGCTATCCCCATAAAAAAAGCGCTCAGGGTAAAGGCTCTTACCTTGTAACGCGCCGCATCGATTCCCATCACTTTTGCCGCATCCTCATCCTCCCTGATAGCCTTCAGCGCAACGCCATGCTTGGAATTTGTAATGAGGTAAATCGTGAGAACGAGTATCGCAGCGAAGATCACCATGCTGTAATAGCTTAAGGTCGGTTGTCGAATCATGGGCACAGGGATACCGAACGATCCCCCCGCCAGATCCTCTGGTACGTTGAAAATCGTCACCTTAAGGGCCTCGTTCAAAGCTATGGTAGCAATGGCAAAATATGCACCCCGCAGCTTCATCAGGGGAATCCCAAGGAAGTATGCAGCGACTCCAGCTCCCAAACCGCCGAAGATCAGGGGGAAGAAAAAGTAATAGGAAGCAAGTCCCATTTTCCAGGTGAGGATAGCCGCAATATAACCACCGATACCGAAAAAAGCGACGTGTCCAAAGCTAATGTATCCCACATAGCCTGCGACAAGATTAAAGCTCTGAGCGAGGATGATGTATTCCACCAGAAGAAAAAAGAAAGTGAGGGACCGCGCACCGCTGTAAGGGGCGAATACCAAAGAAGCAACACATCCAAGAAAAATGATGATCTGCGCCAAACTGTATGTGGGCCTCAATTTTTACCGCTCCCTTATGGCCCCAAATAAGCCCGTGGGCCGAACAATTAAGACGACGATTAGCAGAACAAAGGCGACAGCCGGGGACAGAGCAAATGATGCAAAAAGGGTCGTCGCACTCTCGGCAAGACCCAGGATGAGACCCGCGGCGAAAGCTCCAATGGGATTACCGAGACCGCCCAAAGCAACCACGGTGAAACATTTTAGGAGGTAAAAATATCCCAAGAATGGCGTAACAGGGGAGACGAGAGAGATGAGCACCCCAGCCACCATCGCATAGCCTACGCCGATACTGAATGAGACAGCAAATATCTGTACAGGATTGATCCCCGACAGCATGGAAACATCGCGACTCTGCATGACCGCTCGAATGGCTTTTCCAACATAAGTCCTTTTAAGAAACTGCTGAAGGATAACTCCAAAAATCACCGCCACAATGAAGGTCGCGAGCCGCGAGGTGGGAATCTCGATTCCCATGACGGAGAGGGGCGGCATCAAGATCGGAATACCTCTGATGTCTGCGCCCCAAACATTGAGTGCGGCACCGTAAATAATCATGGAGATCGCAAAGGTGAAGAGCAGGGTCATCATCTCCATTTCAAAATCATTCGAGGCGGAAGCGATGATCCTGTCGATTAGGGATCTGTAAATNNTAGGCACCGAGCATGATGAAGGCACCGTGGGCCAGGTTCACCACCTTCATCACACCCCAGATGAGACTCAGCCCGAGGGCTGCCAAGCCGTAAACCCCGCCAATTAAGAGGCCATTGATGACAATTTGTATGATTTCCTTCGCACTGCTCATGGCTACCGGGAGCTCAACCCCTTCTTGCTTCAGGCCATTTCACACGGGCAGGCACTTCGGGCTAGCTTCAAATGTTGAGGGCAAGGTTAAAGCTGGCAGGGTTTCGGTGCATTATGACCGTGCGGTAAATTCCAGGGGTCAGATACGGCACGACCCAAGAGCCCTAACCGTATCTGACCCCTGGATAAACTATCTCTTCTCCCAAAAAGGGATCGGGTAGATCAGTTTCCCCTCTGCTAAGCTAAGGGGCCATACAACAACTAATTTACCGTCTTGCCATTGAGGGACGACCATCTCATGGCCCACTTGTATGCCTGTGTCTGGGTCGATCTTGCAGCGCCCGTAAAAGGACATGAAGTCCATCTCATTGAGGGCCTTTCGAATCTTGTCCGTATCGAGGCTACCGCTTTGTTCAATACCCCACTGGAGCGCGAGACCAGCCTGAAAGATCTGAGTTCCCCGGAAATCCGTTGGTTCTCCCCAGGCTTTCTTGAACCATTCGTTGAACTCTCTTCCCGTCATCTTGGGGCCGTACCAATTTGAGAACTTTGCCGGATCTGGGGCGTCCACTGGCTCCCACTGCGATGTCGACACGTGAAAGTTGGCAGCACTGCCGAGTGTCTTCCACCATTCCGTTGTAGAAGGGGCGGATCCAAACCCGATGAGTTTCGTGTAGACTCGGTATTCCGCCATCTGCTTGGCCAGCAATGCACCGTCCCTAAAATGGGAGGCTGCCAGGATAGCATCTTGTTCCACCCCCTTAACCTTAGTCAAAACCGGTGAGAGATCAGTTGGATGAAGAGGGTATACCTCATGAAACACCTCTTCAAATCCCAACACCTTGGCCCACATCCGAATGCCATCCCTTATGGAGAGGTTGAAGGGGTTGTCCTCGACGATTATTGCTATTTTTTTGATCCCGGGTTTCAGTTTCGACATCATCTCCATGGTGCTCATGTAATAGCGAGTGGAGGGTGTGAGAACACCGATCACATACTTCCACCCTCGTTGGTAAATCTTGTCTGAGGCCCCGGCATGGATGACCATGAGTTTCCCATACCGCTCGGTAACCGAAGCAGCCGCCATGTTCAACCCACTTCCGTAGGGGCCCAAGATGTAGTCGACCTTGTCTTCAACGATCAACCTCTCGATCATCTTGACCGTGATGCCCTTGTCGCTCTTATCGTCGTACCAGACCAACTTGACAGGGAGCTTATTTCCGAGATCCTTCACGTGAATGCCCCCCTTCTCATTCACCCATTGAGCCCACAGTTTCGAACCCCAGAGTTCCCTCTTTCCGAATACGTCGTACTTCCCACTCATGGATAGGGACATCCCAACCTTAATGGCATCCTTGTCCGCCCAAGTGGGAGAGGTTCGTCCCAAGACCAAAAGGCTCGAAAGGAAAACCAGAACCAGGACAAAAACCAAGTGTTTATTTTTCATCATGATCCCCTCCTTTTTGTAGAATTTCCTGAGTTTTCAAAGCAAGAAGTTTGTAGCCTTCTGATGTTTCACGACAGTTTTGAATCTTTTGATGGGACCCTCATATCCCTTCGCCCCCCCTTTTCGCCGTTGGCCGGTGGCGTGGGGACGGGCTCTCGCTCAAATCTTCTTTCCCGACTTTTGTCTGATGAAAGTGGAAAAGGAGCGCTCTTCGCTGCTCAAAAGCCTTTCTGGGTGTTGTCAGTTGTCGGTTCTCCGTGGTCAGTTGTAACGATCCATTCACGTCATTCGATTTAAAATCAAATTCTTTGGGCCCGTCACTTGAATAGCCGTGGCTGCACACATCTGAGTCTTTATGCAACGAACCACGGACGACGGACCACGAGCAACGACCTTTGGTTGAGAGCTTCCCTTGCCACTTTCTGGCGAAGTACTGTTGCAAAGCCGTGACCAGAGTGTTCTCAAGGTATTTGGGAACGGCCCGGGGAATACGGACACCCTTCCACCGCAAAGGTCCGTCAGGGACATGAGCGTCCACAAAACTCTGGAAACGCCAGTCCTTTTTCCCTTCAAGATTTTGATTCGATGACCTGCTCCCTTCAACCAAGCCCTTCATTGAATCCCAGAAAACCGCTTACGCGAATATAGTTCATCATTTACAAAGTGTCAACAATGATGATTGTCTGGAGTTTCCTGAGTTTTCAGAACAAGAAATTTATAACCTTCTGATGTTTCACGACCATTTTGAATGTTCTGATTGGACCCTCATATCCCTTCGCTCCCTTGCTCTCGCGTTGACCCCCTTCCCGCTGTTCGCGGACAGGAGGGACGGGCTGTTGCCCAAATCTTTCTAGACCACTTGTGTCGAATTCATTTGCAGAATATCTCACCCGAAAGTGGGAAAGGAAGCTCTGAGCGCGAGTCAAGATTTTTTCGCCTACAATCCTTGGCGAGGCGTAACGGCCGCAAATCCAACTGTCTGAGCCCGAAGGGCGAGTTTTGGATTTGCAGTGGAGCCGAGCTTTAGAATTGTCGAAAAAAGCTTTTGAGCAGCGAAGAGCGCTCCTTTTCCACTTTCATCAGACAGAAGCCGAGAAAAGGGATTTGGGCAACAGCCCGAGGGATGCTGGCACCCTTCCACCGCAAACGTCCCTCAGGGACATGAGGGTCCACAAAACTGAGGAAACTCCAGTGATGATTGTGGGCTGTAGCGGCTTTGGTCACTCATCCAAAAAATCCATCACCACCCTGGCAAACTCTTCAGGCATCTGATCGACCATAGGAACCATACCGCCCTCGATGATGGCGGTCTTACTTCCCCTTATGGCCTCTGAGAGAAGCTTCATTCGCGGGAATGAGAACGGATCATCTGTCCCTGCAAGTACGAGCGTTGGGGCCTTGACTCGGCCCACCTTTGCCTCCATCTGATATCTGCATACAGCGCGATGCCCTTCCTCTACCCTTTTTTCGACCTTAAGGGCGTCGATCACAAATCGGGTAAGAAGATCAAGCCGGTTTGTGGGATAAAAGGGCGTCCTTTTCTGCCACAGTTCCATCAGATGTGACCCGTCCTCTTTGCGCGCAACCTCATCAATCGCAGGCCGAGTCTTTCGGTGTTCCCGGTCCTCAGCATCAACGTATGGAGTCGACGACAAAACCAACTTGTCCACCCGCTCAGGATGTGAGGCGGCGACTTCCACGGCAATGACACCTCCGGTATGATGCCCGACAATGGATACGCGCTCGAGTGCCATTGCATCGAGGAATGCAATAACACCTCGGGCATACACCTCTATCGAACCTTCCCTCTCGGGCTTATAAGAATCCCCGAAGCCGATCGTATCCATGGCGATGGCCCGGTACGTCTGACCCATGATGGGCAACACCTCGCGATATTCATCCCAGGAGCGGGGTGTCTGATGCAAGAGCAGTACTGGCTTTCCGAGTCCGGCCGTCGCGTAATGAATCTGGCCGTCAGGGGTTTCTGCAAAGCCCCTCCGTATGACGACTTTTTCCATACCAAAACCTCCGTCTATGGATAAAGCCATGCGGCCTGATCGTCTCACCTGGAGATAGAAAAATCATCAGCTACAGAAGAGAATGCGATGGACGAGACCGTAGGTCTGGATCCTTTTTATTGGGTGGCACCCGTTCTTCCAACAGGAATTTGGAGTCTTTTGGTGAGGAGTGGAGGTGTCATGGCCGTGGTGATGAAAACCATCACAATGATAGCGGCATAAAGGGTCGGATCCAGAAGGGGCACCCCCGCAACCTTGAGTCCAGCACCGAGGCCTGCAAATATCAATCCCACCTCACCTCGAGGAACCATACCAAGGGCAACGGCCCACCTGTCTATCGCGGCTTTTCCTTGAATCACTCCTGCCGCGCAGGCCATCTTCCCGGCCACTGCCGCTGCAGAAAGCACAAGCCCCACGACGACAGCCCTGACCGAAAATAGGGCACTGAGATCGACCTGCATGCCCATGTGCAGAAAGAATATGGGCACAAATAGGGTGGAAAGCGGAATGAGAAGATGTTCCAGGCTGTCCGTTTCCCGCTTGAAGAATTGAGAATGTTCAGGCTCCAGAATCAGTCCTGCGGAAAAGGCACCGACAATCGGCGCGAGTCCGAATTGGTGAGCGAGAAAGGCAAAGGCAAAGCAAAGCGTCAAGGACAGGGTGAGAAGCATTCCCCTCATTTCCAAACCCGCCGCCCAACGGTATAACCGCTTGCTAAAGAGGACTCCGAGAACCGTCCCCACGATTAAGAACCCAAAGGCCTTCGTGACGATTACGAGCACCTGTTCTGTTATCGACGAAGCCCCTCCCAATTCCGTAGAAGCCGAAGAACCGATCAGAGCTACCACGACCGCCAGGATAACCAGACCAAGCACATCATCCACGACAGCCGCCCCCAGAATCGTCCTTCCTTCCAATGTCTGAATCCTATCGAGGTCCTTGAGCACACGGGCACTAATTCCCACACTCGTAGCGCAGAGAGTGGCTCCCAGAAAAATGTCAACCCAGAGAGAAAAATCAGGAAAGAAGAGACGAACCGTTCCGAATCCCACAATAAAGGGGACTGCCACACCAAAAAGAGCCACCAGCATCGCACTTCTGCCCACCCGCATCAGACTCGGGACGGTGCTTTCAACCCCGACCTCGAACATGAGAAGAATAACACCCAGTTCCGCCAGAGTCGCAAGGCTCGGGTCGTGTTGAATGCCTTCGAAGAACCCAATCCCGGCAAGGGTTAAGTTGCCCAGGATCACCCCCGCAAAGAGCTCACCAAGCACGACCGGAAGACGAATCGTCCGTGCCGCGAGTCCACCAAGCTTGGCTGCCGTGAGTACAAGAGAGAGTTCGAAGAGGAGAACGACAAAGGAATGGACCATAATATCTCCGTTTTCAACTGTCAGGGATCCGTATTCAGAATCTTCATGGATGACTCTCGCGTGCCCCCCGGCCCAGGTAAGATTAATCAGCTAGCCCGTCGTAGCCTAAGCCGCGGAACCCCGATTCCGGGACTTTTATACTGTTGTCGACCATTGTAATAATAAGAGCCTTGCGGTTTTGTCAATCTTTTTGTTGACATGAAACTGGTTCTAGCAATAATAGAGAATGATGACTGGAAAAGCTGTTCTTGAAACCATGAAGCCACAACTGTGCCGACCGATTTTGCTGCTCCCCGTCATTTTCTGTCTTCTGGTCTTATTGGACCCCATGAGACCTGCCTCGGGCGGAGAAGACAAACTCTTCCTGGGCTTTCGACAAGAAGATGATTCGGAATCCACTCCTGAGGGATGGGAACTTCTGACCTATCCCGGAACGGGAGAAAACGAAATATCGCTCCTTAAGGAAGACGAAAGGGCGATCCTCCACGTTAAGAGTCTGGGAAGCGCTTCCGGTCTTTTGAGAAGGCTCGAGGTCGACCTCAAAGAGTTCTCGATTCTCGTATGGCGGTGGAAAATTAACCGGGTCGTTGGAATGGCCATAGAGAGCCAGTCGGACCGGAACGACAGCACAGCCAGGATTCGGGTCATTTTTGGAAGGGGCGGAGAAAAGGGAGGGGAAAAACCTCGGCCCGTCTCCCCACAAATTGAAGAGCTTTTGAAGCGCTTGGGTATTAACCTGGGTATTAAGCAGACCGCCAGAGAACCAAGGGGATTCAAGATCGATTACATCTGGGGTAACCGTATCGCTCCCGGTGAGGTTCTCGATTACCCGCGCTCGCGGAACCATAAGGTAGTCGTCGTCAAAAGCGGCAACGGCGAAGTCAATCGATGGATCTGGGAGAAGCGAAATCTCGTCGAAGATTTCGAGCTTCTCTTTGAGTCCTCACCGCCGGGACTCTCGGCAATTGTCATACTGACCGATACCGACCAGACCAACGAGGGGGTGGAGGCCTGGTATAGCAGTATTGTGCTGATGAAAGAGTAAGCTGCTTCGACTGCACTCCGAAAGGCTGCGGTGAGGGAGTACAGAGACAAATAGATAAAGTCATTTCCTTTGCCCGGGACGACGGCAAAAGAACAACGTCTGCCCTATCGAGCAAGGACTGGCCACTCTGCTTCAGTGCGAGATACGAAGGGGCGAGAGCACCAGGGCTATTTACTGCCTGGGCGCGGATTCAACTCCTTTACGACCCTTTTCCTGGACAAGTGACCAGAATCTTGAAACAATACTTCCTGATAACCCTGGCAGGTCACTAACCGGCGCCGTCTCAATCCAATGACGAGAGTAGCGAAAGAGGCCGTAAGTGAGCCTTTGAATCGCTGTGAGGGTTCGTGTATCAAGCTCCTCGCTGAGGAACACCAACAGGGGCGCGTTTGAGAAAGGCTCCAGCACAAGAGCCGAGGTCATTACGGTCGGCTCCCCGCCCGTAGGGCATTCCTGGTCGAGCGCTACGATCTGAAGAATCCAGTGTGGATCGACTTCAGTCACCACGATGTCTTTTTGAGCATCCAGTTCTCTCATTACATGGTTACGGATTGAAGCCTTAAGGGCGTCTGGGCCGCTGACCGATATAGCAACCTTGATCGGTTGAATCTGAGGCGGTTCTTCTCCAAAAAGAAACTGAGGTAAAAGCAAGACCCCGAGAATCGTGAGGGTAGAGATTCGAGACATCGCGGTTTCCTCCATTTTCATCGAGTGAAATCATTTGGACTGAGGGGCTTCTGCCAGGCTTTTTTTAGAGACTGGATACGGGTCTGGACAATCGTCTCGCCTTTAAGGCCAATGAGTTCGAATTGGTCGTCTTCCCGCACGGTGCCGACGTGGGCGTAAGCCTGGCCTGAGAGGGTCTTCTCGAAAGCACTCCTGCGTTCGGGGCGAACGGTTNNTCCACGGTCATCCCCCAACCTCCGGAAAAAGCCATCTCCGCAAGGGTCACAGCAAGACCCCCGTCGGAGCAATCATGGCACGAAGTCACCTCGCCATGCTCCATGGCCCGGTGGAGGGCTCTGTAGAGTGGGACTGAGGTCTTAGGGGCGACCCTGGGAACCTGATTCCCCACATAACCCTTACCTGCGAAATATTCAGACCCTCCAAGGTCGTTCCCTGTCACTCCCAACACATAAATCAAATCATCTGAACTCTTACAATCAGCACTCACGGCTTTCCGGATATCATCGATTTTCGTGATGATTGAGAAGAGAACCGTGGGAGGAATCGATATCTTAACGTCACCCAGCATGGTGTCGTTCTTCATGCTGTCTTTTCCAGAAATGAGGGGAATGCCATAGGCGACAGCAAAGTCGTAGAGCGCCTGATTAGCCCGAACCAACTGGGCCAACTTGTAGCGGCCGTCAGGTGTCTTTTCCGATTGGACGGGATCGCACCAGCAGAAATTGTCCAGACCGGCCATCCGATCGGGCCGTCCGCCCACACAGACAGCGTTTCGGACCGCTTCGTCGATTGCGCACGCCATCATCCAATAGGTGTCGATATCGCTGTATTTGGGACAAATGCCGTGAGAAACGACGACCCCCTCCACCGACTTCAGGACGGGGCGCAGAACAGCCGCATCATTCGGGCCGTCGTCCTCGACCCCTCCGAGGGGTTTGATGACGCTGCCACCTTGAACCTCGTGATCATACTGTCGAATAACGCTCTCCTTACTACAAACATTCCATCGGCCAAGGATCTCAAGTAGCGATTCGGTGAGGTCGCGAGGCTCTGAAAAAGCCGGTTCCGGGTGGACCGGAGGACTCCATCGAGCTTCAAGATGCATTCTCGGGAGGCCGTCATGCAGAAAATCCATCGAGAGGAACCCCACAGTATCGCCTCGATACAGGATATGAAACCGACCCGTATCGATAAACCTTCCTAGCACCGTGGATTCCACATCCATCAGCTGAGAAAGCTCTAGAAACTCATCGATCCTCTCTGGTGAGACAGCCAGGGTCATCCGCTCCTGTGCCTCAGAAAGCAGTATCTCCCACGGATCGAGTCCGGCATACTTCAGCGGGGCCTTGTCCAAGTGAAGTTCGCACCCGATATGGCGTCCTGTCTCTCCTACAGAACTCGAGAGCCCCCCTGCTCCGTTGTCGGTAATGGCCTTGTAAAGGCCGCGATCTCTCGCGATGAGAAGGAAATCTGTCATCTTCTTCTGGGTAATGGGATCTCCAATCTGGACGGCCGCGGTGGGAGATTGCTCATGGAGTTCCTCCGAAGAGAAAGTGGCCCCGTGGATCCCGTCTTTTCCAATTCTCCCCCCAACCATGACAATAAGATCTCCTGGATCGACTCGCTTGATGTGACTCTCCTCTCCCAGGATGCTTCGGGGCATGAGACCGCCCGTCCCGCAAAAGACCAGAGGCTTTCCTGCAAATCGATCATCGAAGACGATGCTGCCGTTAACCGTCGGAATCCCACTCTTATTGCCGCCATGCTCAACGCCTTCTCGGACGCCTTCGAAAACTCTGCGAGGGTGAAAGAGTCTGGGAGGTAGGGAACCCTGATAGTTGGGCGGTGCGAAGCAGAACACATCGGTATTGAAAATCAGCCGGGCCCCTTTGCCGGTCCCGAAGGGGTCACGATTCACCCCAACGATTCCGGTGAGGGCACCGCCATAGGGATCTAGAGCCGATGGGGTGTTGTGGGTTTCGACTTTGAAGACAAGGCTGTAATCCTTGTTGAATTCCACCACACCTGCGTTGTCGTGAAAGACCGAAAGGCACCAGTCTTTCTCTCCAAGACGCTTCCTGATTCTCTCCGTAGCTCCCTTGACGAAGGTGTGGAATAGGCTATCGATTGTCGTTTTCTTGCCGGCCTCGTCCGAGTAGTCGATGACTGCGTTGAATATTTTATGTTTACAGTGTTCAGACCAGGTCTGGGCCAGAGCCTCGATCTCCACATCGGTAATCTGACCATCCAACCCCTGGGCTTCTCGGTCCTCCCGCACTCCAGGGTCTCTTAAATAAGCCTGAATCGCCGTCATTTCGTTGAGACTAAGCGCAAGAAGTCTCTGTCGGCTTATTTCCAGGAGCGTATCGTCGCCCACTTCCAGACAGATTCGCTCGACTGTGTGTCGATCCACTCCCTCAACCTTCGGAACAACAGGATGGAAGCGCTCGCCCCTTTCCCAGGTCTCACGGTTCAAAATATCGAACCGTTGAATGAGCGCGTTGCCGAGAAGTGCCGTTGCAATCCTCTCGACCTGGTCCCGTGAGATCTTCCCCGAGATAACATACTGGATCGAGGTGTAAACCTTTTCGTCCTTACCCAAGGGCCTTCTCAGCCGGAGCATCGCGGCTTCCATGGCCGTCTTCCCAACATTATCCGTCACCCCCGGTTTGAAACCTACTTCGACCAGCCAGTCGAAGTCCGACGCTAACGGGGCATCAATCGTGTACACCTGGCTGACCGGGTCGAGATACGCATCAGAGGCGAGGGCCTCCAGTTCCTCTTGGGAGAGACTCGAATCGATGGTATAGACATCTACTGTTCTCACACGTTCCACAGGAAAGCTGAGATCCCGACCAATTCTCTGCCGAATCCTGTCGCCACGGGCATCCACAAGATCTGGCTTCAGTGCAATTTCAATCCGATGGGCCATGGAAGTCTCGATTGATCTGAAGTTTCGTAGAGGTCCCTTGAAACGGTCGCTCTTCGCCGTTCAGAAGCTTGTTTCAACTGTTATGAAGACTCGCCTTACAGGAAACGAGGGCTTCCACCGTATTGGGTACCAAAACCCTTACGAAAAAATGATCTTCTCGCCCCCTCCCCCCGTTTCACGGAGCTCACTCGAGCTCTCAGAGTTCGCAGAGCAAAGAGGTTGATCCATAAGATTTTTGGCCGAATTCTTTGAGAAGAGAAGTTAGGCCAAGTCTTCAGCTCTGGATTGGCCTCTCACTCATCCAGAGCCGGTTCTCTCTGAGACTCTGTGAGAGATCATCACCTATCACTGCGTTGAAGATTGTTACCGAAAAAATCTTGATTCACGCTCAGAGACCCCTTTCCGAGTTCTTCATAGATCTTTCACATATCCCCACTCAGGTATTTAGGACGCTATGATAAGCAAAAAGAAGCCAATGATCAATGAAGATTAGGGAGCTCACCGGAGCTATTGAGGCAGGATCTTACCCGGGTTCAATATGCCATTGGGGTCAAGAAGATTTTTGATTCGTCTCATGACTTCGACTCCCTCGCCATGCTCCTGGACCATGAATCTCTTCTTTCCGATTCCGACGCCGTGCTCACCCGTCGCGGTACCCCCGAGAGAGATGGCATAGGAAACAATCTCTTCATTAGCCCGACTCAGCCTTTCAGCGAATTCTTGGTCCTCCATGTGACCGACGATATTGAGGTGAATATTTCCGTCTCCGGCATGGCCCAGGGCGTAGGCTTTCAAATGATAGGAGGCCAAAATCTTTCTGGCCTCGTCGACCATACTCGAATACTTTGAGAGGGGTACCGCTGTATCCACAATCAAAATATCGAATCCCGGATTACATCGCTGCACCGATTCGTACGCTGCGTGCCGGACTTCCCAGAGGCGGTTTCGTTCTTCACGTCCGACACCTGATTCGAAACCCGCAGCCCCATGGCCTTCGCAGATTTCCTCTGCCAGCCTGAGGTCTTCTTCCAAGCTGACATCACTCGATCCAGTGAACTCAAGAAAAAGGGTTGGTTTTTCTGCCAACCTCACTTTACCATCTCGGTTAATGGCACCGACGGTCTCAGCATCGAGGAGCTCTAAAGCAGCCGGCGTAAGTCCCGATCCCATGATCTCGTAGACCGCATCGGTCGCATTCTTGACCGA
>JABAOH010140847.1_pt1 | contig 15770 bp, 17 predicted proteins | sample 7062181 | NCBI WGS metagenome assembly JABAOH01 (sample SAMN14538630, study PRJNA623070) | marine sediment metagenome | biome: marine biome [ENVO:00000428]; feature: marine pelagic biome [ENVO:01000023]; material: deep marine sediment [ENVO:00002113]; isolation source: pool of 5 deep marine...
TCCCCTGGCCAGGCGGGCGGCGTACATGGTCGCCTCTGCCCCGGTGTTGCAGAATCGGACGTATTCGGCGCAGGGGACGAGTCGGGCGACGGCCTCTGCCAGCTTCACCTCCCCTTCATGGGCCACTCCCCAATGGACGCCCGACTCCAGCTGGTCCCTTATGGCCCTCAGGACCGTCGGGTGGTTGTGCCCCAGCATCAGGGCGAAGTGGCCGATCCAGAAGTCCAGTAGCTCGTTGCCATCGACATCCCGTATCCTCGCCCCTTTGCCCGATGTGATGTAGAAAGGATAGGGCGGGAAGTAGCGGATACCATGAGACACTCCCCCGGGCATGACCTTCAACGATCTCTCGTAGAGTTCCTTAGACCTCGAGGTTCGAAGCTGGTACTCCATTTCGGCTTCCTCCAACCTAATGCCCCCGTGAGAAAGCCGTAACCGCCGGTAACCTTAAACCTCTCGCAGAAGAGCGCGGCCCCAACGGGCAAAGGTACATGTGCGGCCGAGCATCGCTAATGTGGAGACGTGATGACCTTGTCTGAAACGGAGGAGGTCGACATCTCAGAACTGATGCTGGCTGCTTTGAAGTTCAATGAGAAAATAAACCAGCGAGACCTGGAGGGCTTGGCCATGCTTATGACCGATGATCACACCTTCATCGACAACGCGGGGGAGGTCACCCAGGGGAAGGCGGCCATGAAGGAGGGTTGGAGGGAGTTCTTCGAGAGCTACCCCGACTACCGGAACGTATTCAACACAATAACCGTCAGGGACGACGTCGTCGTCATGGTGGGCTACTCGACCTGTTCGTACGAACCTCTCAAAGGTCCAAGCATCTGGACGGCCAGAGTCCACGGCGGCCGTGTCTCTGAATGGAGAGTCTACTGGTTGGATGGGGGTCGGGGGAGGGACTAGGGCCTATCCACATGCGTCCAGGCGAAGACTTAAACGAGACGGCGTGACTCCGTCAGCGTGGGTCAGGCAGAGGTTTCGGTACAGCCGTTGGAGGTGTCAGATGGCNNCTCTGATGTCCATCCGAATGTCCTAAAGGGACTGCAGCAGCTGGGGATCGCGTTCGATATGATTGAGAACGTGATCGTGACGCACATTCATCTAGACCACGCGGGAGGCGCGGGCTTCCTATTGGACCACTTCCCTCGGGCTCGGTTGTACGTCCATTCGCGGGGGCTCCCCCACCTGGCAAGCCCCCGCCGCCTGCTGGAGAGCGCGAGTCGCGCCCTGGGAGAGGCCTTCGAATCCTACGGGACCCTCAAGCCCGTCCCGGAGGACCGCATGGTCTCCCTGGAAGGAGGAGAGGTCCTCGACCTGGGCGGCAGGGAGCTGGAGATGGTATACACACCAGGTCACGCACATCATCACGTTTCCATCTTGGATCGCGGCTCCAGAACCATCTTCACAGGTGATTCAGCGGGGATCTACTTCCCAGAAGACCGTCTTCTCCTGCCGACCACCCCCTATCCGGAGTTCGATTATCCCTTGTCCATCGAAGCCATGGAGAACATGTCGAGGCTCAACCCGAGGGGAATCATGTACACACACTTCGGGGTGAGGAAGGACGCGCAGAGGGCCCTGAGGGATCAGGAGGCAGAGTACGCCAGATGGCACCGTGAGACTCCAGAGATTCTGGCGGGGGGCGATCTACAGGCTGCGGTCACGGGGGTCTACGACGACTGGTACTCGGAGGTGAAGGGCTTCCCCAGGCCCTTCGTCGAGAAGCTCATAGCGAACAACCTGAGGGGATTCAGGAGATACTTCGAGAGAACAGGAGATGCTCCCGGGACCAGTTAGGAGGATAGCTGAGGATATCGGCTCCGACACGAGGTCAGGAGCCCTTCCGCTTGCCCTCCGTGCCCTCGAGGCATACTCTGGCCTGAGGGGTCATCCCGATCCAGCGACCGGAGCACGGGCCCTTCACGAGCTCTTGCTGCGAGGACAGCCCTGGATGGCAGCAGTGGTCAACGCCTCCGTTATGGGACGAGGTCTGGTCTTGTCCGGTGAGTGGGACCTCCTGGCTGTCCTAGGAGAGCGATTGCACCAGGCACGGGGGGGTGTGGCAACAGCCGCACAGGCCGTTCTGCGGGACGTGAGGACCGCACTTACGCTCAGCTTCAGTAGTGACGTTCTTGAGGCACTGACAACCTATCAGGGCGGCTCAACCTCTCTGAAAGTCTTCGTCTGTGAATCGAGACCACTTAACGAGGGTGTGTCTCTTGCCAGAGAGCTGAGGCGATCTGGGGTCGAGGCATTGGTGATTGCAGACGCTGCGGGGCCAGGTCTCGTGGCCCGCTGTGATGCCGTCATAACCGGTGCTGACACCCTCCTCCGGAATGGACAGCTCGTGAACAAGATCGGAACCCTAGGTCTGGCCCTGGCATCTGAAAAGCACGGCGTCCCTTGCTACCCGCTGATGGAGGCGATCAAGGTTGAGCTAGAGGGTCTAGAGATTCCCTGGCGTGAGGAGTCGAGGGACCCCGAGGAGATCAGCGACCAGGTGGAGGCCCTGAACTTCTACTTCGAGCGAGTACCTTCGGGACTCCTGAGCTCTGTAGTGACGGATGCCGGCGTTCTGAAGGTCCGCAAGGTTCTCCATCGATTCAGACGGGAGGAGGACCTGAAGGCGCTCTACCTTCAGGACTGAGGACCCCCTGCAATTCCCCCAGAGCGCGTAGATGGCGAGGCACTTGCTCAGAACTCTGTCACGCCCGTGAACTTGAAGGCCTCGATTTTGGCGGAAGGAACTGTTGAGGCTCCAATGCCAAGCCATGAGGAGAAGCGATGAGGCCGCGCCGCCTTTCCCACGAGTGTAGCCTGAGAGAACGCCTCCATCAGGCCCTGCGTAAATCTCAAGTTTCGCACTGAGCCTGCTACCTCCCCGTTCTCGATGAGGAAGGTACCGTCCCGGGTCATCCCCGTTATCAACGCCCGCGGCGCGTCTACAGGGTTTGTGTAGTGAAACCTAGTCACATAAACGCCCCTCTTCGTGTCTGCGACCATTTCCTCCAGGTCGGAATCGCCCGTCTTAAGGAAGGGGTTGACGGCTAGGGGGCCTGTCGTGTTGGGTGGAGGCAGTGCGTGACCAGTGGACTTCCTCCCTTCCCTGCCTGCCCTGTAGGAATCGTACACCACGTTCCTGGCGACGCCATCCTCGAGGAGCATCACCTTCTCCTTCGGGACGCCCTCCGCGTCGAAAGCGAGGGGAAGACCGTCTGGTCGGGTCCCCTCATCCCATAGCGTAATCGACTCCCCTGTCACGCGCTGTCCGAGCCTTCCACTTACGTAGGACCTCTTCTCCTGGTACGGCAGCGCCCCGAAGACCGTGTAGGAGAGGTACAGCACCATATCTGCGATGGCGTAATCCTCCAGAACGACATCGTACTCCCCAGGCTCGATGCTCCGCGCTCCTACGGATTTCTCCGCCTTCTCCGCTGCCTGGAGGGCCATCCGAGTGTGGTCGATCTTCGAGATGTCGACGTTAAGGTCTTCCCCCCAACCGTATCCCCTCTGGTCGTTCTGCTCACTGATGGCGGTCACCGTGAGGTGTCCAGTCGTCATCTCGTCGAAGGCCCGGGCACCGACGGAGTTGGCGACGGCGAAGGAGTAGGTGCTTGCCTCCAAAGCCCCGAAGGCCTTCGATCCACCACTGGACGTCACGATGGAGACGACGTCTTCCACCACCTTCGCCCGATCCTCGGGCAGCGAGTCCGTCGTTTTCTGCGAATAACCCTGGACCTCTGATGGCTTTCCCCCCTCAGGCAGCGAGATGAAGTCCTTATTGGGTCGCTGCGCCTTTGCCATCTTGGCTGCTCTCTCCACAGTCTGCCTTAACGAACCATCGTCCGTCCTGTTCGTCCTAGCGATCCCAATCCGCTTGTCGAAGACTAGGCGGACTGTCATAGCTAGATCCTTCGAGAGGACGTTCTGATGGATCACCGAGTTGGCATATCTCGTCAACGCGGTCCTTTGGCCAAGCAACAGCCCCTCCGTCTGGTCCGCAGGGCTCAGCTCAAGCACTTTATCCAGTATCAGGAAGGCCTCAGACTTCTCTAGGTCCAATCAAGCCACCCCCACGCGAACGCCACGGAACCTAGCAGGAGAAACGGCATGACCGACTCTGGCGACCTGCCCTGGCTGGCCCTTGCCGCAGTTCGGCACCCCCCAGAGGACCCAGTGATTTTCGCTGCACACGGCGTCGCAGGATCCCCAGAACTCGTAGGTGATTCCCGTGTAGCTGGGGTACTTAACTAGCTGGCCCAGCTGCCCGTCCCTAATCTCCCACGCCGCCTCGGTGGAGAACTGAAAGTTGAGACGGCGGTCGTCGATGGACCAGGACTTGTTAGTCTCCATGTACAGCCCCTCCTTGGTGTCCTCGACCAGCTCATCAAAGTCCCAATCTCCGGGGAGCAGGTTAATGTTGGTCATCCTGATGAGCGGAATGCTCCCCCAACCGTCCGCACGCATGTTCCCGCTGCTCACATCGTCGAAAAAAACGGAGGTCTCGCGGGAGCTCTGGTAGGCCTTGAACAGACCCCCTTCCACAAGGTTCACCCTACTAGCCGGAACGCCCTCATCATCGTAAGCGAAGGTTCCGAGTCCGCCCTCCAGGGTGGCATCGGAGACGATGTTGACGGCCTCGGAGCCATAGCGGAAGCTGCCTAGCTTCTCGGGAGTGAGGAAGGATGTGCCCGCGTAGCTAGCCTCCATGCCGAGGACCCTGTCCAGCTCTGTTGGGTGGCCGCAGGATTCGTGGACTTGAAGTGCTGCCTGGTTCGTACCAAGGATGATGTCGCTCTTCCCAGCAGGACACCTCCTGGCGTCTAGGAGGCCAACCGCCTCACGTCCAATCCTCTCAGCATTTCCAATCAAGTCCATGGCCTCGACAAGCTCCCAGCCCGCCGCTCTGAAGTTACCGCCGAAGGGTGCGGGGTAGGATCGGGGGTGGACCTCCCCATTCCTGATGGCAAGGGCCACGATGCCTCCACCCGTCTGGAGGATCTCCTGATCCAGGAAGGAGCCGTCGCTGGAGGCGAAGTACTTCCTCTCCCTGAAGGCCTCCAAGTTCGCGATCCTCACCTTGATATCATCGTCGACCGCCATTGCCTTCTGGGCTTCCATCAGGAGTCCGATTCTCTCCTCGAGGGGGACCTCCCAGGGATTCGTCCTCCATGTGGAACGATACCGATCATCACGAGACGGAACGTCCGATAGCCTCACGTCCTCCGCTTTCACCCGGGCAGAGGCTCTAGCGATCCGGACCGCCTCCTGGGCTACCCTTCTAATCTCATCGTTCACCAGAACGGAAGACGAGGAGAAGCCCCACGCCCCGTCCGTGAGGACACGAATCCCGAAGCCCGAGCTGGCATTGTCCGTGAGCGCCTCTACGTTGTCATTCTTGATGCGGAGGAAACTGACGCGCCTCTCGACGACCCTCATGTCGGCATAGGTCGCCCCCGCCTTCCTGGCAGTTTCGACCCCCAGGCTGCATTCATCCTTCACGATAAGCCCCCAGTTCCCTAGTCTGTCTGTTCCATAAACCTTCCTAGATCTCGACTTCCTGTCCTACGTCGGCACTCAGAGCTTTCTCGTAGGCCGCGGCGGCTGTGACGACATCTCCCAGAGCCATACCCACGGAACGGAACAGGGTGATATCGTCACTTTCCGTTCTCCCTACCTTCATTCCCGCGACTAATTCGCCGAGTTCCGCGTATATTTCATCCAGCGAGAAGGCTCCAGCATCCATTGCCTCCTTCAAGTCCAGTGCCTCCTCAAGCACTGCCTCTCTCCAGTCGACGGTCACCCTAGACCTCCGGTACACCTCTGTGTCGAGCTCCTTCGTGCGTCCACCGCCAATGGCGTTGACATGAACTCCTGGCTCAAGCCACCGTCCCTCTAGCACTGGGGTCTTGGAGCTGGTGGCAGTGACGACTATGTCGCTCCCCGTTACCACCTCCTGGGGGCTGTCAGCAACCAGCGCCTCTACGCCAAGCTGATTGGCCGTCTCCCTGCAGAAGGCTCGAACGTTCTCCCGCCTTCGGCTGTACGCCTTCACGAGCTGCACATCTCTCACCGCCCAGAGTCCGAGAACCTGGGTCCTGGCCTGGGCGCCTGTGCCAATGATCCCAAGGATCTCGCTGTCAACCAAGGAGAGGGAGCGGGCGGCCAGGGCCGACACAGCCCCAGTCCTCATGGCAGTGACGTACCCCCCGTCCAGAAGGCAGAGCGGTCTTCCGCTCTGCCCATCGAGGAGGACGACTGCACCGCTGATTGATGGGGGGCCTCCCTTTACGTTGCTTGAGAAGTCTGAGACTATCTTCACGCCGGCGGACCCCATGCCGGCGAGGTAGGCGCTCATGGTGTAGATCGTGCCCTCATCGCCTACCTGAATGATCTGCCTGGGAGGCATGTAGACGGTGCCCCGGGCATGTTCCACGACTCCGCGCTCCACCGCGTCGATGACGACCCGCATGTCGAGGATCTCCTCGAGGTCTTGTCGCGAAAGAACAAGCATCCGAGGAGCGAATGCTACCTCGCTTGAAAAGCATTGACCACCGTGGGGTCGCCGCATGTATATAAAAGAACCCGCGATAGCCCAGAAACGGTCCTAGAGAAAAGACAGGAGTTGGCAGCTTGGATGTGGGAGCATGGGTAGCACTGGCCGTCGTCCTACCCTTCGTCTCCGCACTGCTGTCACCGCTCGTTGAGAGGCTGAGGTCACAGACTGCCCCCATCCTAGCCTCCGCATCGGGGGCAGCGTCCTTTGCTATCCTCACAGTTGCGTGGGTGACCTCTGGCCCCTTGGTCATCTCGTACTCCTGGGTCCCCACAGTCGGTCTGGGATTCACGCTGAGGCTCGACGCCTTGGGCTTCCTGTTCTCCGTCCTGATAACAGGAGCCGGCGCCATCATCCTGGCCTACTCCTACGGCTATATGGTCCACGAGGGCGGTAGGCCGCGGTTCTACGCCTACATGTCCCTCTTCATGGGATCCATGCTGGGCCTGGCCCTCGCTGGGGACCTGATACTTCTCTTTGTGTTCTGGGAGCTCACAACCATCAGTTCCTTCCTCCTTATCGGATTCCGGCGCGACCAGGCGGGATCGGTATCCGCCGCCCTGAAAGCGCTACTGATCACCGGGCTAGGCGGGTTGGCCCTCCTGGTGTCTTTCCTGCTCGTCTGGTCCGTCGTAGGGTCCTTCGACGTGGGTCGCGTGCTCACTGAGGGAGCTGCCTTGCAGGCTAGCCCCCTCCTGCTGCCAATACTCCTCCTGTTCGTCGTGGCCGTTGCAGCCAAGTCCGCGCAGTTTCCCTTGCATATCTGGCTCCCGGATGCGATGGTGGCTCCGACCCCAGTGAGCGCCTACCTTCACTCGGCAGCCATGGTGAAGGCCGGCGTCTACCTCCTCGTCCGATTCCTCCCAGTCCTCTCCTCCGTGGAGTGGACCGCCGCCGTCCTCCCGCTCGGCATGGTGACCATGATCCTCGGGGGTCTTCTGGCAATTCGCTCTGTGGACCTTAAGCGGATTCTGGCGTACAGCACCATTAGCCAGCTGGGTCTCATGGCCTCAGCGCTAGGGTTGGCATCCACAGCCTCCCAGGAGGCGGGTCTTTTACACCTGGTAAACCACGCGGTCATGAAGGCATCCCTCTTCCTCGTGGCGGGGGGCGTGACCCTGGCCACGGGCGCGGCTGATATCCGCAACCTGGGCGGCCTGAGGTCCAAGATGCCCCTGACGGCCCTGGCGGCTGGCATGGCCGCATTCTCGATGGCTGGACTCCCGCCCTTCGGAGGCTTCCTGAGCAAGGAGGTCTACTTCGAGTCGGCCCTGGAGAGCGGCATGATATGGGCGCCTGTCCTGGCCGTCCTCGGAGGCTCCCTCACCTTCGCCTACAGCCTTTACTTCTTCTCGAGGATATTCCTTGGCAGGAGGTCTCCTGAGTCCGCGGCCGAGTCGCCCCTGTTGTCCATCCCGGCGCTGATATTGGCGGGGCTGACCCTTGTCTTGGGAGTCTTCCCAGATCTCGTTACTGGCCTCATATCGAGCGTCGCGCATCCATCTGGAGTTGGCGTCTTCGCCCCTAGCCTGCTGTTACCCTCGGCCTCCGGCCTAGCTATGAGCGGAGTATCCATTGCCCTCGGCCTCATCATTCTGTGGAAGTACGAGGTCGTCGCAGCGGGCCTCAACTCGGTCCTTCGGGTCCTGGGCAGGGCGACTCCCAACGGGGTCTACGAGGGCCTGGTGGGCGTCTCAAGGAGGGTCGCGGCCGCCCTTGGGTACGCAGTACAGAACGGCTCCATCCGCAGGTACTCCGGCGTCCTGGTCCTCTTCGTCCTCCTGTCTCTGATCTGGCCCCTATCCTTCGGACCCCTCGAGCTTCCAGCGGTGCGTGACGCTCGGGACGTCTCTACCATCGTCATCCTCGTCGCCTTAGTTGTCTTCGCGGCCCTGGCGGCGGCCTTCCGAGATGTCCTCCATGCCGTCCTCAGCCTGTCTGGGATGGGGTTCCTCCTGGCCATGACCTTCATGTTCCTCAACGCTCCGGACCTGGCCATGACCCAGATTCTGGTGGAGATGGTCTTCCTGGTCATATTCCTCATCGTGTTGTACAAGATCCCCTTCCGGGCCATTCAGCCCTCGAGGCCCAGAGGCGCTTTGGACGGGCTGCTAGCCCTGGGTATCGTAGTTGGCGTCACTCTCCTTGTGGGTATGTCCCTCTCCGCCTTCCTCCTTCCTTCCGTGGCCACCTACTACCTGGACCGGCCTGCTGAGCTCACAGGGGGCGATAACGTTGTAAACATCGTAGTCACCAACTTCAGGGCCTTCGACACCCTGGGCGAGATCACCGTCATCGTGCTCGCTTCCCTGGCGGTCTACACCCTCCTCAGGAGGTGGCGGTCTGACTAGCGTCGTAGCGAGGGTGATGACGGGCGTCGTCCTGTACGTCGGCATCCTCTTCTCCTTGACGCTCTGGATTGCCGGACACAACCAGCCCGGGGGCGGGTTCATCGCCGGCGCCATGACCGCCAGCGTCTTCGCACTACTCTACCTGGTCTTTGGAAAGGAGTACGTGGAGGAGAGGTTCGGGACCGACTACAGGTCCATTGCTGCAGTGGGCATTCTTCTCACAGTCCTCTTCGCCCTCCTGCCCATGGCCCTCGGTTTGCCCGTCCTAACAAACCTCTTCTTGCGACTCGACCTACCCTTGGTAGGCCACGTGGAGCTGACCTCCGCCGCTGGCTTCGACTTCGGCATCTATCTGGCGGTCGTTGGCTCAATCCTCACCATCTTGAGGAGGAGCGCCGGAGGTGGGGAGCCTGGTTAGCTTCCTCGCCTTGGTCATCGGGCTGCTGTTCGGCATAGGCGTCTACGCCATCCGGCACGGTAACACCATCCGCGTCGTGATCGGACTGGGCATCCTCTCGAACGCTGCGAACCTCATGCTCATCGCTGTGGGCTTCCCTGGGGATGTGGCCCCCATCCTGAGCCTCGTCGGTGTGCGCGCTGACCCCTTGGTACAGGCCCTCATACTCACAGCCATCGTCATCGGGTTCGGCGTCACCTCCTTCGCCCTGGTCCTCAGCTACGCCCTCATCAGGGAGGAGGGTACCACCGAGGCGGACGCCTTCAGGAGGTTGAGAGGATGAGCGTCATCGTTGCACTTCCGGTGATACTGCCGCTGACCATGGCAGTCCTCGTTCTCCCGCTCTTCCGCTGGCCTCGCCTCCAGATGTCACTTGCGCTAGCTGCGAACCTGGCCGTGTTCTCTGTCTCGCTCACCCTCCTCGTGGAGGTTTACACCCGGGGCATCCTGGTCCACCAGCTCTCCAACTGGCCGCCCCCTTTCGGGATAGTCCTCGTGGCGGACCTTCTCAGCGTCACATTAGTGACGGTGGCCTCGGGCATCTTCATGGCTGCCCTGGTCTACAGCCTGGGGTACATGGAGAGGGACTCCCTGCGGTTCTCCTACCTGCCCCTCTTCCTGTTCCTGCTGATGGGGGTGAACGGAGCTTTCCTCACGGGGGACATCTTCAACCTCTTCGTCTTCTTCGAGGTGATCCTTCTCTCCACATACGCCTTGGTCATCAGTTGGGACCCAGAGGGGCTCATAACGAGGGCCGAGAAGCTGGAGGCCACCTTCAAGTACCTCGTCCTCAACCTCATCGGCGCCGCGGTCATGCTCCTGGCCATCGGAACCCTGTACGGGACCACCGGGACTCTGAACATGGCCCAGCTCTCCCTCAGGGTAGGAGCCCTGAGAGATGCGGGAGTGGCCCACCTCGACCTCATCGCGTTCCTCTTCGTCGCCGTTTTCGGCCTGAAGGCGGCCATCGCGCCGCTCCACTTCTGGCTGCCCGATGTCCATCCCTCAGCACCCACGCCAGTGAGCGCCATCCTGAGCGGCATCCTCATCAAGGTGGGGGCCTACGGCATGATCCGCCTCACTTCCCTCCTCTTCGTGGGCTTTCAACCCCTCTCAGAGGTCATACTCCTGCTAGGCTTGGCCACGATCCTCATCGGCGGCCTTCTGGCGACGGGCCAGCTGGACCTGAAGAGGCTGTTGGCGTACAGCAGCGTGAGCCAGATGGGGTTCCTGCTACTGGGAGTGGGGCTGGCCACGGGGCAGGCCATCGCCGCCGCCCTCTTCTTCCTGGTCAACCACGCCATCATCAAGAGCATGATGTTCCTGGCGGCAGGCGGAATCATGCACGTGACCAGGGAGCGATCCATGGGGAGCATGGGAGGCCTCTACCGCTCATCCCCGATCCTCGCGGCTTCCTTCTTGGTAGGCGTCATGGCCCTCTCTGGCCTGCCCCCAATGAACGGGTTCATCAGTAAGCTCCTTATCTTTCAGGCGCTGGTCGATTCCGGGAGGCTCCTCTACGTCCTGGTGGCGCTGGTCGGGGCCTTCCTGAGCATCCTGTACACGTTCAGGGCCTGGCTGGACATCTTCTGGGGCAGGGGCGAGACGCCCCGAGGCGAGAGACCCGGCTACGGCCTCCTGGTGCCCATCGGAACCCTCGCCGCGATGTGCCTCCTGATCGGCCTGTTCCCTGAACCCCTGGTGGGCCTAGCTACACAGACGGGGTTCCAGGTAGCGAACCCGGACATATACGTGGAGGCGGTGCTGGGAGGGATGACTTGAGGCGCTATCCATACCTCATCCTATCGCTGGCCGTGACCTGGATGTTCCTCCGGGGGTCACTCACCATCCTCTCCTTCGTGGAGGGTCTTTTCTTCGGGATCATTGCAGCCATCATCACGCGGGCCATCATTCGGCCGGATGTCGTGGAGGCCTTTCCTCGAGTGCTGCGCCGGCTTCCCGCGTTCCTGCGCTACCTGGGCTTCTTCATCTTCAGCGTGCTAGAGGGAAACCTCGACGTCACCTACCGGGCCCTCCATCCCAGGTCACAGGTGCACCCAGGCATCCTCGCTGTAGACGTCAAGGGAAGAAGTGAGCTAGAGGTTACGATGATGGCGAACACCATCACCCTCACCCCGGGGACACTGACCATGGACGTGAACATGGAAATGGGCCTGATGTTCGTCCACACCATCAACGCCCTGGACATGGAGCGCGTGAGGGAGGGCCTCAAGGAGGTCGAGCGCCACGTCAGGAGGGTCTTGAGGTGATCTTCGCCTACGCCATGATAGCCCTCGGTGGGGTCGTTCCCATCATCCTCTACAGGTTCGTCAGGGGGCCGAGCATCCCTGACCGCGTGGTCGCTCTGGAGGCCATAGTCTCCATCATAGTCGCCCTCCTGGTCTTGAACACCTTCTATCAAGGCTCGTCCCTCTACATCGACGCGGCTCTCGTCCTCTCCATCTTCGGTTTCATCAGCACCGTCGTCATCGCGAAGTACCTTCAGCGGGGGGATGTCTTTGCTTGAGGCTGCGCGCGACATAGCGGTCACGGCATTCCTCGTGCTGGGGGTGTTCTTCTACTTCAGCGGTGCCGTAGGCATAATCCGATTTCCTGACGTCTACAACAGGATACACGCTGCCACGAAGACCTCCACCATGGGGATCATCAGCATCCTGCTAGCTGGCATCATCGCCTTCGGGTTCGATCCCGTGAGCATCAAGTCGCTGGCTATCATTGTGTTCCTCATGCTGACCTACCCTGTGGCGGGTCATCTCTTGGCTCGCGCGGCGTACCGGACTGGGGTCACCCTCACGGACAGGACGCTTCACGACGAGTATCGTCACGTGTTGGAGCTCGGTGAAGAGGTGCAAGAGGAGCGCACGTCTCAGGAGCCCGAAGTCTGATTGCCTCCGACGGAGACGTCCTCTGGGGAGTTGAAGCTATAGACCTTCCCCCTCCACTCGAACTCCCTCATCCTGGAAGCTCTGCGGACGTTGAGTAGCATGAGGACTGGCAGCACCGCGGTGGCCAGGTAGAAGAAGGTCCTGTGTCTGGAGAACTCTGCGGTGAACTCTGGCATAGCAGCGCGGAAGGCAGCCCTCCGGACTCCTCCCTTCAGGAGGCCGAGGTAGACCGGGGAGAGTAAGAGCGTACCCGCCACGAGGAAGGAGATGCTTGCAAGGGCGAGGTTGAAGGCGATTGCTGCCAGGATTACGGAGCCTGCGTAGACGGCGTAAGGCAGGGTGAGCCTCCTCATGGCCGGTGCGTATAAGAGGGCCAGGCAGGCCTGACGGTTAGTCCACTTCACAGTCTCCTTCAGGGAACTATCGGTGTAATTCGCCACCGTGGCCCTCGGTGAGAAGACTATTCTGTGGCCCCTCTCCTTCAGCGCCTGGGTCATCACCATGTCGTCGCTCAAAGACTGCTTCCATCGCTCCTGGATGCGAAGAGACTCTAGTGTCGTCCGCCTCATCGCGTAGGATCCCCCCCAGAGGTAGGTCCATCTCTGACTGAAGAGGACGTTGGCCGCGGCGGCGTTCCAGGCTGACCGTATTGAGGGCCCTACGCCACCTCGAGTGGCGAAGTACCATCGATACCCGGTGGAGGCGCCCACAGTGGGGTCCTCCAACGGGGCCACGAGGCTCGACAACCACTTGCCATCAGGCCCGATGTCAGAGTCCGCGAAGACGACGACCTCATCTGTGTCTTCAAGGTTCTCGAGACCAGCCAGTAGGGCGGCTATCTTGCCTGAGCAGCCGTGAAGAGGCTTGGAATGAACCACGATTACATCGTCAGAGCGGCTCAAACCGCGAAGCTTCCGCTCGGCCAAATCCCCGGGGTCCACTATGAACAAGAGGCGATAATCCGGATACTTCTGGCTTCTCAGTGCCTTGATGGTAGACTCAAAACGTGGTTCCTCGCCCCTGACCGGGACGAGGACGGCGACCCGCGGGTGAAAGCTCGAGTCGATCACGAGGCCCCGCTTGACCCGGTTTAGGAAGCGGAATCCGTCTGCCAGTGACACGAGACCAAACAGCAAGGCGCCAGCTCCCAGTGTCAGGAAGGCTAGCCAGATGATCTCCAGGGCCGTGGGCACCTTGGAGGCTAGGCCCTTGCCGCCTTTAGGTCTTCTCTCGTGGCCTGGAAACGGGTCCTTATCGATGAAACATCTCCACGAGTTCGCGCGCGGAGTCCAACGACCTGGCCGTTGCGCCCACAGGAACCCTTGAGAGGGCCCCGTAGGCCTTCGAAACAAACTCTTCGGGTCCAGAGGTGAGCTCACCCGCGGACCCCATGACGACGCACAGAACATCGTAGTGGGTTACGGGGAAGGCCAGGAGGATTTCGTTCTCAACCCTGCCGCTGAGGTACTCCTTCAATTCCGAAAGGGACCTAGTGGGCTCACCTACCGCGGACTCGTCGGTGAAACAGAGGACGCCAACACCTTCCTCGGATCTCTCCTGCATCAGCTCCGTCGCCAACTCCACCGTGTCCGCCAGTTCAGGGAGAAGACGGATGCTCATGGCGACCCTCCTGCCCAACGCTTTCCTCAGACCCACCCGTAGCACCTCGCGTAACCTCGCTGCAGGCAGGAGAGGAGGGACGGAGACCTTCAAGGCCGCATGCTCGGCACTGACGCCTATGAGAGAGCCACGGACCTCTCGAAGGCTCTCCAGCGCCCCTAGAAAGTCCACGTCCGGCAGCTTGGCGTACTCTCTCGAGTTTACGTGGAGGAGGACGATGAGCTCTCGCCTGAGTTCCGCCTCGAAATCCTCCTCTTCCCGTAGAGTTAACATACGGATTGTGCGGCGAACGGCCTATTCAACGAAGAATTTTTCTCTCGCCTCGGGCGCTCAGCCCTTCAGATAGCGATCGATGAGCTGGACGAATTTCTCTACCTTGGCCTTCGAGACCAGCTCCTCCCCCTCTAAGACCTCGACGTTCCTCTCCATGAGGGCCATGTCGTGTTCGTTCAGGGCGTCTGGGTTAATGGGCACGAAGAGAAGCCCCTGGCTCTGCATGACAAAGTCGTTCAGGTGCTCCAGAAAGAGGAGGGTCTTCGAGAAGTCGTTGTGAAGGAGCAGGTACTCCAGCCCATCAAGGAGGATTACACCCTTGGGGAACTCCAGGACGAAGTCGTAGACGATCTTCGTCATGGTGTTGAGGGCCTTCGGGTCCAGCCTGTCCCTGCCCACTGAAGGGGTCAGCCACTTCAATCTGGTCCCTTCCGGGACCCCGTTGTGGCTTTTGGCTATCTCAGGGTGCTTCCGCGTTATGCAGAGGCCCGGTCTCTGGTCGACGTGACGGGAGAAGAGCTCGAAGGCCGCCTTGCCCTTCTTCTCCCGGATCAGGTAGGTCGTGCCACTCCGTAGGTCTTCCCGCATGTCCTCCCCTGGGGTCGGGTAAACTTCCGGAGTCAAGATATTAAAGGCCACCGAGTCAAAAATCAGTTAGGGCCTCACACTTCGTCCTTCACGGTCGCCAGCACGGTGCTGGTGAAGGTCCTCTCAACTCCTTCTATGGAGCGCAGCTCCTCGAGGATGAGTTCGCTCAGCCCCGCCATGTCCTCCGTCCGGACCTTCACAAGGATGTCCCAGTTACCCGTTATGACGTGGGCCTCGTATACCTGGGGGAGTTCGGCGAGCCGCTTGGCCAACGCCCTCTCCGTCACGCCGCTACTGGGGTCATGCCGTACGAAGACGTAGGTCATCATCCCCTGACCCAGCTTGGCATAGTCTCTGATGACTGTGAACTTGCGAATGATCCCCTGCTTCCTCATGCGTTGAATTCGGTAGTTCACCGTGGGCCGGGGGAGCCCCAGCTCCCGAGAGATGTGAGCGAGGCTCTTGCTGGAGTCCTCCATGAGTTTCTGCAAAATTCTCTCATCGGTGGCATCTAGCTTGTACTTCATCGCTGATTCTATCTATGCCCTGGCAATAGATTAAGGTTCTCGTTCACAAGGTGCGAAATTGTCAAAACCAAGTGCGCGGGCCTACACAAAGACCTTTCTACTCCATAGACATCGCTCGAGAAGGGAGGAGGATGGACCCCGCACTCGAGACAGCGATATCCCACAAGGATGAGATAGTACAGTGGAGGCAGACCCTACACAGGATCCCTGAGCTGGCCTATAATGAGGTGAAGACGAGCGGTCTCGTCGCCGACGCCCTGGAGGGCCTCGGCCTGGAGGTCAAGGAGGGCATCGGAGGAATGGGGGTCGTCGGCCGCCTGGAAGGCGCTAGGCCAGGGAAAGTGGTCGCCCTCCGGGCAGACATGGATGCCCTTCCCCTCCATGAGCAAACCGGACTGCCTTATGCCTCCGTTCACGAGGGCAGGATGCACGCTTGCGGTCACGACTCGCACATGGCCATGCTCTTGGGGGCCGCGAGCGTCC
>JABAOH010147485.1_pt1 | contig 15768 bp, 14 predicted proteins | sample 7062181 | NCBI WGS metagenome assembly JABAOH01 (sample SAMN14538630, study PRJNA623070) | marine sediment metagenome | biome: marine biome [ENVO:00000428]; feature: marine pelagic biome [ENVO:01000023]; material: deep marine sediment [ENVO:00002113]; isolation source: pool of 5 deep marine...
CCTGGCGGTGATGGAGTCGGGTTTGGCACTGACTTCTCAATTCAATGGCGCCACAGACAGGGCTTGTCACTTACTCCTTACTATGAGCTGGGCTTCGGTATCCAATACGCGGCAGGCACACCGTTTCCGGCTCACGGCAGCCGATGGACATTTACGACCAATGCCGGTGCGGGAATATTGATTCCGGTCGCACGGAAACTGGTTCTCAATACCGCCGTCCGCTACCTGCATATGTCCAACGCAGGACTGTTCTCGGACAATGCCGGCTACGATGCATGGCACCTGATCCTTGGATTACGTTGGACGCCCGGAGAAACCGGCGCGGGACCACAGCACACGGCTCAACGATCGCAGCGGTAAGGCAATTCGACGATTTCTCTTTCTTCAATTCCCCGACCCGCCATCGCGCGCGCAAAATTAGGGTACAGACTCACGTCGAAATGGGGGTAACCGATAAATGAGTTAATGGTCTCGAAATCACCCCTTTCATCATATTCTACAAACAGTTCGTCAGCCGCTTCGTCGTCCCCGAGAATTTTGTAACTGAGCCACTTGAACGAGAGGTCATCCGGATACTGTATCAAGGCCCTGGCATGCAAGCGGGCCGCATCCGCGTTTCTTTGTTCGGCGCAGATCTGCCGCAGTTCCGCAAGATAAAGATTATCTCTCGGCATATTGCTATCGAGAATCTCAGGGAGAATCTTGCTGGCGCCGTCGATGTCCCGGGCATACAGCAACAAGCGGTGTGCCTGGTATAAAACAGTCACATCGTCGCGGAATCTGGCAATCGCGTCGTTTGCGATCGTGCGCATCAGGCTGGTGTCAGCCGAAGCTCGCAATGCCTGCAGCCACTGAGTCGCGAAATCCCTGGTAAATTCCTTGGTCGCATACTCGGACCGAATAATGTCGTCGATCTCATCTTGCTTGCCCATCTTGGCCAACAAACTCATACGCATGCCATGCCCGCGCTCGGCATTCGGACGCTGCTTGAGAAATTCCGAAATCAAACGAAGCGCTCGCCTTGGCTGCAATGCATTGTTGGCCTTCAATGCTTGGTATAAGAGCAGGGTNNAGCAAAGTCGGTCAAACCGTAGGTGATTAGATTGGACTCAAGTTGAAAGGCCCAAAACTGGTGGAGTCGTTCGTAGGCGGCGGAAAAATCCGGATCAATTGCAACCGCTTCTTCAAACGCATCCCGGGCATCGAGCCACAGGTAGACATCGCCGGTTTCGAAGCCTGCCTGAATAGCGCCAACTCCCAGAAGATATGCCTCGTACGCCGGCACCGAACGGGTGCCCGCCGACATCATCTCGGCCAGTGCCTGCGGATCCATTGCGGTATGCAGGGCAGTGGCAATCCTGATCGCAATCTCTTCCTGGATTGCGATGATGTCATCCGGTGTAATGTCATAAGTCTCCGACCACAGATGAAACCCGTCATTTGCGCGAATCAACTGAGCAGTGATGCGCAATCGGTCACCACCTTTGCGGACGGAACCCTCGAGCACGTGATCGACGCCGAGTTCCGCGGCAATGGTCGGAATGGATTCGCTCGAACCCTTGTAGCCAAACGAGGATGTTCTCGCGGCGACCAGGAGATCCGGCGTACGCACGAGTGAGTTGAGAATTTCTTCGGTCAGGCCGTCGGCAAACCACTCTTGTTCAGTATCCGATGACATATTGACGAAAGGAAGAACCGCGATTGATCGATTGACAGCCGGAGCTTCCGCCGCAGCAGGGTCGACGGTGGACTCGGCTGGCTGGACATCGGCGCGCCGTTCGGATTCGATCGGTGCGGCTACGTCAAGGGATTGCCGTTCCCAGATAAAGTATGCGAGGGCGACCACCAAAGCGCCAATGATGACAAAATCGAGTTTTCTGCCCGTGGAAGCAGTTACCGAGGCACTGTGGGGAACATCGCGTGTTTTCTTGATGCCCTCTGGCGTGACTTCGAACGCCCACGCAAAGAGCAGGACGAAGGGAAAGCCAATAGCGATCAGGACGATGAGGGTCTTGAGCACCCAGTCGGGTGTGCCGAATGTGTCGAACAGCACCCCGGCTACTTCGACAGCAAGCCAGCCGACCACGATATAGGCAATGCCTACTCGAACGACGTTGCGGCGTTTAAGCTCCCGAAAAAATCCGCTCATGCTCGCCAATACTCAGATCTGAATTGGTGGTGACAATAGCATTATTTTCCTTGCCATAGCTGGCCAAGCTGTGTTTCAGAGCGCGGCATTTGGCACCTTGCTGTGCTATGGTCGGGCGCCTGGCGGCGCGATAAAGATGCGACGGTCTGGCGCCTGGAGAAACACATGTCATTGAAAACCCGGGGCATCCTGGTCATCGTCATCGGCACGATCCTGGGACTGAGCTTGTCGCTCGGCGGCAGCATGCTGCCCGGGCGCGACAAACCAGGCAACGAGAAACTGACCTGGGAGCAGACGCGGCTCATCAACGAGGTCATGGAACGCGTGCGCCGGGATTTCGTCGAGCCGGTCGATGAGACGGAACTGATGGACAGCGCCATCCGCGGCATGGTGTCCGGGCTCGACCGTCACTCCGAGTTCCTCGACGCAGAGGAATACCGGGATATTCGTAACAGCACGAGCGGCAGATACTCGGGTATAGGGCTCGAGGTCAGCACGCAGGATGGCGCGATCCTCGTGATCGCCCCAATAGACGGCACGCCGGCGCAACGCGCGGGGATAGAGGCCGGTGACGAGATTATCGAGATCAACGGTGTATCGGCGCGTAACGATGGACTGAATGAAGCAATCAGGAAGATGCGCGGTCGCCCCGGCACGCCGGTCACTATCCGGGTACGCCGCGATAATTATGACGACCCGCTGACGTTTCACCTGACGCGGCAAAAGATAACGGTTGCGAGTGTGCGCCACGAAGTCCTGCAACCGACTTACGGTTACGTTCGCGTGAGCCAGTTCAACGATTCCACGGCAGACGAGCTGAGCGCTGCCATCGACGAAATGACCGACGCAGTGCAGCAACAATCCGGCAACATGCTCACCGGGTTGATTCTCGATTTGCGAAACAATCCTGGCGGCATCCTGGATGCGGCGGTGGAGGTGTCCGACCTGTTTCTCGACGAGGGGATTATCGTTACCGCGGAAGGCAGGACGCCCGAATCGCGGTTCAGGCACGATGCCGAAGCCGGCGACATCATGGATGGCGGTGCGCTCGTGGTTCTCGTTAACGGCGGCTCGGCATCCGCATCGGAAATCGTTGCCGGCGCTTTACAGGATCACGGCCGGGCGCTGATCGTCGGCACGACGACTTTCGGCAAGGGGCTTGTGCAGACGGTGATGCCCCTGTCGAAGGGACGGGCGATAAAGCTCACGACCTCGCATTACTACACACCCTCGGGCGACTCGATACACGAGACCGGTATCGAACCGGATATCTTCGTTGAAGGCTCCGCGGAATACCCCGGACTGGGCGGCAGCGCGACGATCGACCGCGAAAACGATGCGCAACTGATGGAAGCGCTTGAGCAGCTGGGAAATCAACGGGTCATGCACTCACAGGCAGATTGATGCGAGGATAGGTCATGATCGGCTGGCGAGTAATTCTGATCGCCGCCAGTTTGTTGAGTTTTCCGGCGCTGGCGGATTACCCGGCTTCAACGCCACGCATCGCCATCATCATCGACGATCTCGGATACGGCCTTGCCCCGGGCGAGCGCGCATTGGACCTGCCTGGCCCGGTGACGTACGCAGTGTTGCCGATAACGCCGCGAGGCAGAGCACTGGCAGAAAAAGCGCGGGCCATCGGTAAGGAAGTCCTGTTGCACCTGCCGTTGCAGTCGGCGAACGTCGAGCATGCGGACGAGCCAGGCGGGCTCAGGCTCGACATGACCCGCGGCCAGTTCGCCGAAACGTTCTCCGAGGCCTTTGTATCGGTTCCTCACGTTGTCGGCATCAATAGCCACCGCGGCAGCCTGCTCACGCGGCATCCGGGACACATGGCCTGGCTGATGGAAGAGATCCGGAGCCGCGGCGACCTGTTCTTCGTCGACAGCTACACCACGCATGCGAGCATCGCGCTCAAGCTCGCACGAGAGGCGGGTGTGCCGGCGGTCAAGCGGGATGTCTTCCTCGATCCGGACCGCGAGCCGGAAACCGTCGCAAGGGAATTCGCGCGACTGAAGAGACTGGCACGGCAACGCGGCTTTGCGATCGGCATTGGGCATCCCTATCCCCGGACCCTGACGTTGCTGGAGGACGAGTTGCCGAAACTCGAAGACGAGGGAATCGAGCTCGTCAGTATCAGCCGTTACGTGGCCTTAAAGGCCGGGATCGAGACAGGTATCGCGGCTAAAGCCGCCCCCACCGAAGCCGTTCCCACAAGTCGTGCACACGAGGCTGAAGAAGTGGAGTAACATGTTGCGCCCCCGTGCAAATGAAGGAACGATGTGAGCTGCTACCAAGAACACATTCTGCCGCACATGATCGATTGGTTATGTTCATTGAAGCCGAATCAGAAACAGCGGGAAAAGATCGTGCCCGAGGCCGACGGGGATATCCTGGAGGTCGGATTCGGATCCGGGCTGAACGTACCTTTTTACGATTCCTCGAAGGTCAGGAAAATCTGGGCGCTGGAGCCGTCGGAGGGCATGCGCCGCAAATCGCAACCACTGGTCGATGACTCGGGCATGGACATCGAATTCATCGACCTGCCGGGAGAGGAGATCCCGCTCGACGATGCCAGCGTCGATACCGTTCTGATCACTTATACGCTCTGCACGATTGAAAATACGAGGTCCGCGCTCGAGGGAATGCGCCGGGTCCTGAAACCGGGCGGCCGCCTGCTTTTTTGCGAACACGGCCTTGCTCCCGACGATGACGTGCGAAGATGGCAAGCGCGGCTGAATCCTTTGTGGGGCAGCATAGCCGGTGGCTGCCAGTTGAATCGTGATATCCCGGCGCTCCTCGGAGAAGGCGGCTTCGAAATCAAAGTTGACGAAAGAATGTATATTCCCGGTCCGAGATTTGTCTGCTATAACTACTGGGGCTCCGCGGTCGCGGTTTGAACCTACTCGAGCGAGCCACGTCTAAATTCGCACGCCCTCCACCGAAATAACCATGACCAAATACCTGAAACAGTCAGTCGGCATTCTTTTGACTCTCGGTTTGTCGTCGGCCGCCATGGCGCAGGCGGAGCCGCCTGTATTGCTCGCACAGGCGCGCGATTCCGTGGCATGCACGATGCAATACGATCCCGTCTGTGGCGTCGACGGCAAGACATACAGCAATGACTGCGTGGCCGGGGCCGCGGGTGTCGAGATTGCGAGCTATGGCGAGTGTGTGATTGAGATCGAGGAAACCGAAGTCGCTGAACCCGAGGAAGAGGTCGCTTGTCCCGAGAGTTTCGAGCCGGTCTGCGGAGCAGACGGCAACACCTACAGCAATGAATGCCTGGCGACAGCCGCCGGGATCGAGATTGCCTCGTACGGCATCTGCGCTGCAGATGTCGAGAGTTGCACCGAGGACTTCGAACCTGTGTGTGGCGTCGACGGCGTAACTTACGCAAACGTTTGCTACGCAAGCGCCGAAGGTGTGGAGATTGCAGGACTCGGGTCCTGCGAAGCGACCGGATGCCCGCGCGACTTCGATCCGGTCTGCGGCGTAAACGGCCGCACCTATACGAATCGCTGCGAAGCCGAAACCGCGCGAATTGCCGTACAGCGCGCCGGCGCGTGCGACGTCACCAATTGCCCGAGAGTCTACATGCCGGTTTGCGCGCCGGACGGCCAGACCTATGCCAACGCCTGCGAAGCGCTGGGCGCCGGGTTCCAGACGGTGACGGAAGGCGGTTGCAACATGCGTCCGTGCCCGCAATTTTACGTGCCGGTGTGCGGCGCCGATGACCTGACATATGGTAATGCCTGTCTCGCCGAACGAGCGGGTGCTCGTATCATGCATGCCGGCCTGTGCCAGGCACAGGGCCGCAATTGCCCGCGAGTCTACCAACCCGTATGCGGCCTGGACGGCGTTACCTACGAGAACGACTGCCAGCTCGAAAACGCCGGCCAGCAACTCGCCTACGCCGGAGCCTGTCTGGGACAGCAACAAAAGCGTTAGTTACGGCACCGTATTCATACGACGCCCAGTCTTCCTGTCTGCATACGTAGCGCTTCAGTGACCGTTGCAGACTGACCTTTAGCGCGCAGCTAATCTAGGGCACGTATTCGTAACTCGCTTGGAATCCCAACGGCAGTCCTACCGCCCAATACAGAATCAAGAATGCCGACCACACAATGAGGAAGGTGATCGAATACGGCAGCATCATCGCCGCCAGCGTGCCTATCCCCGTGTTCTTCACGTAGCGCTGACAATAAACGACGACGAGCGGGAAGTACGGCATCAGCGGCGTGATGATGTTGGTGCTCGAATCGCCGACGCGATAAGCCGCCTGTGTCAGGTCGGGCGATATGCCGAGCGTCATCAGCATCGGCACGAATATCGGCGCAAGCATGCCCCATTTGCCGCTCGCCGAGCCGATGAAGATGTTCACGATTGCCGAAAGCAGGATGATGCCGACGATCGTGATCGACGATGGTAGCGCAAGTGCCTTGAGCGCCGCCGCCCCTTCGAGCGCAAGCAACGTACCCAGGTTCGAGATGCCGAACGCGTAAACGAACTGTGCAATGAAAAACATGATGACGAGGTAGTAAGCCATCTGGTGCATCGAGTGTGTCATGCCATCGATGATGTCCTTCGCACCCTTGAACGTCCCCGCCACGTAGCCGAACACGATGCCCGGTAACAGGAAGAAAATGAAAATCAGCGCCACGATCGAACGCATGATCGGCGCCGAAAAACTGGCGAGGTTGCCATTGGCATCACGCCAGGACGAACCTTCCGGTATCAGCGTAGCGATCAATACGACGAGACCCAGGCCTACGACGATAAGCGACCAGCGCAGTCCCTTGCGCTCTGCATCCGTCAGGTCATGAACTTCGGGGAGATCTTCCTCGTCACCGTCGATCGGTGTGCCCTTGATGCGCGGTTCGACGACACGCTCCGTCAGCCACCAGCCGAGGCCGATGATTAGTGGAGATGACGCCGTCGTGAAGAAATAGTTGTTGAGCGTATTGATCTCCATGCCGGGATTCAGGAGCTGCGCGCCACCCTGCGTAAGGCCCTGCAGCAGCGGGTCCAGGGCGGCCGGCACGAAGTTGGCCGAGAAGCCACCGGAGACGCCGGCGAACGCCGCTGCGATCCCCACAAGCGGATGCCGGCCGGCGGCATAGAAAATGACGCCACCCAGCGGAATGACGAGCACGTAGCCGGCATCGACGGCAGAGTGGCTGACGATGCCGACGAGAATGACCATCGGGGTCAACAGCCATTTCGCGGTGACGTTAAGAAGCGCGCGAATACCGGTCGTGATGAATCCCGAGTGCTCGGCGACACCGATGCCGAGCATGGCAACGAGTACCGTACCGACAGGACCGAAGGTGACGAAGTTAGTGACCATGCCGGAGAGAAATGTCGTCATTGCGCCGCCGGTCAGCTGATTGATGACAACGATCGGCTCGCCGGATCTCGGGTCGATGACACTGAAGGTCACGTATGACAACAGCCAGGACAACAGCCAGACTATGAACAGCAACGCGATGAACAGAATGGTGGGATCGGGCAGCTTGTTGCCGATACGTTCTACGGCCTCAAGCATCCTGGCGCTACGGCTTGCAGGCGCAGGCGCGTCGTTCTCTTGTTCTTCAGACATGAATTGTCCCCGCTGATTATTCGTATTGAGGACCGCAGAACGGGCGACCCTGTTTTGCCGCCATTCTAGCAGGTGAAATGCCGCCGATTTGCGCTTTGTGGTAGCTTTAGCCGCGGTAGCGGGCCATAACAACCAACAAGAGAGCCGCAGTCATGCATGTCGCCGTCGTCACCACCTATGTATTGCTCCTGATCGGCGTCGCCGTGTACAAGAGCCGCACCGTCAAATCTGCCGATGATTTTATCGTGGCGGGACGTGGTGTCCCGGTCTACCTGCTGGTGGCCACGCTCGTCTGCACCTGGATCGGGTCCGGCAGCCTGTTCGGCTCTGCCGGCCTGACGTTTCGTACCGGAATCTCGGCGCTGTGGTTTTCCACGGGTGCCTGGATCGGAATTCTCATCGTGTACTTCATCGCGGCACGCGTGCGCAGGATTGCGCAATACACGCTGACCGATCTCTTGGAAAAGCGCTACAGCCAGATAGCGAAAGTTCTCGGCACGATCACGATCATCATCGCCTACATGGTTATCGCCGGTTACCAGTTCAAAGGCGGCGGTCGCTTTATCTCGATTCTCTCCGATGGTTCGATTACGCCCGACCAGGGCATGGTGATCGCCTGCATATTGATCGTAAGCTTCACCGTGCTCGCCGGTATGGTGTCGATCGTCTCGATCGACATCTTCAACGGCAGCATCATGCTGCTGGCGCTGGTGATTGCGCTGCCGTTTGCGATAGCAGCGCACGGTGGTGTCGATGCGGTTGTGACGACCGTCAACGAGGTACAACCGAGTCACTTCGAAGTGATGGGCGGGCATGATTTCTTCTGGGTCATGGGCATTGCATTGCCCACGTTCCTGCTACTCATGAGCGAGAGCAGCATGTACCAGAAGTTTTCGTCGGCCGACACGGCAGCCAACGCGCGCCGCGCCGTGATGGGCATGTTCATCGGAGTCGTGATCGTCGAAGTCCTGATGTTGTCGATCGCATTGGTGGGCTTCGCAATATACGCGGACGATCCCCGCTTCTTCCTTGCCGACGGCAGCATCAATCGCGCGATGGCGGAGGAGGTCATCCTGCGCATCGGTTTCGAGCAGTTGCCGTTTCTGGTTGGCGCGGTGCTGCTGGCGGCCGGTTCCGCAATCATTATCTCCACGGGAAATACGTTTCTCATGGTCACCTCGACCAATGTGACCCGCGACATCATCCAGGCGTTCTTTTACAAGGACGCGACAGCGAATCAGGTCGTGTGGATTCAGCGGGTCACGATCATTTCGATCGGCGTGCTCGCTTATCTGATGATGAGCCAGTTCGAGACGATCCTCGAAATGGCGCTAATGTCCTACACCATGATCGGCGCATCGCTCGCGCCACCGTTGCTCGCTGCATTCTTCTGGAAACGGGTGACACGCATCGCAGGCGTACTGTCTATCGCCTCCGGCATGCTGACGGTCATGACGATCGGGATACTGAACGCCGTGTTCAAGGATGCCGAAGTAGGACCGACGATTTTGGGAATCACATTCCCGATGAATACCGATTACATCGCCTTGCCCGCAGTGACCGTCACGGTGACGATGCTCGTCGTCGTCAGCCTGTTGACGGCGAAACCGGAGCGCAGCGATTGGCAGGAGTTTATCGACGACTGAGCATAGTGGGAGCGACCTCAGTCGCGGTGCCTTGGCTTATTCGGCGGCGGCCGGCTCCTCTTCCGGCTCTTCTTCCCTGATCGAGAAGACCTTCGACATGAAGATGCCGAGCTCGTAGAGCAGGTACACGGGCACGGCGAGCAAGGTCTGGCTGATGACGTCGGGCGGTGTCAGGAACATGCCGATGATGAAGGCCATCAGGAAAACATAGGGTCTCGCTTTCGCGAGCTTTGCCGGCGTGGTCAGGCCGGTCCACACGATCAGCACCGTCGCGATCGGCACTTCGAACGCGATGCCGAACGCAAAAACTATTGTCGTGATGAAGTCGAGGAACTGCGCGATATCCGTCTGCACCTCTACGCCCTCGGGCGCCACGGCGGTGAAGAAGTTGAACATCAGAGGAAATACGACAAAGAACGCAAACGCTATCCCCAGGTAAAAAAGAATGATGCTCGATGCGAGCAACGGCATCGCGAAGCGTTTTTCCTTTTTATATAAGCCGGGCGCTACGAACGCCCACACCTGGTACAGCACGACCGGCATGGCGAGGAACAGCGAGACGAAAAACGTCATCTTGAACGGCGTCAAAAGCGGTGACGCAACCTGCGTTGCAATCATCGCGCCGCCGGGCAGCACTTCGCGCAACGGTTCCGAGACGAGCGTGAATATCCTGGTCGAAAACGGCAGCAGGGCGACGAACACGACGACAACCGCGGCGGCGATCTTCAGTAAGCGGCTGCGGAGTTCGATCAGGTGAGAAAGGAGCGTGCCCTCGGCAAGAGATTCTTCCTCTTCCCCGGTTGCTTCGGTTTTCTGCTCTTCGGTCACGACTTTTCTTCGGCCGCTTCTTTTTTCGATGATTTCTTCTTGCTTGCCGCGGGCTTCTTCGCCTCGCTTTCGTCAGCTACCGCATCATCCTTGTCGTCACCGACACCGGTGCCGACCTCGCCGGCGCCATGCGCCTGCGAGTACTCGTCGTCTTCTCTTGGCGGTTTGTAAGCGGGTTGCGTGGAGGGTTCGCGGCTCGGGGGCTTGATCTTCAGCTCGTTCTCGAAATTGAGCTCTTCCTCGAGCTGGCGTTTCATGACGCGCGTCATGCGGCGCGCCTGGCCGAGCCAGCTACCGAGCTGGTTGGCGACGCGCGGCAATCTCTCCGGGCCCAGGACGATGAGCCCGATCAGAGACAGAATGATCAGCTCCCAGAAGCCGATTCCGGACATGGCGGTATCCCGGTCTAGCTTTGATTTTCTTTGCGGGGTTCATCGACGGGCGTGCTGTCAAAGCTTGCGTCGCCTGACTGGTCGTCGATCTGTTCGGTGGTCTCCTGCTCGGCTTCGCTGACGGCGGACCGAAATCCCTTTACGGCGCTGCCGAGGTCGGAACCGAGCGTGCGCAGACGCTTGGTGCCGAAGATCGCCAGCACGATGAGAAGTACGATCAGAAGTTGGACCGGGCCGATGTTGGCAAACATCCTTAAATCTCCTGGGGCGCTGCCCCTATGTCTAACAGGTTTTCGTTCCGGCTCTATGCTTCGAGCGGGCGCGACATCATCATGATACCCCTGCCGAAGCAACAAAACCCTATGGAAATCACGACTCGAGCCAGAACGTTACCGGGCCGTCATTCTCCAGGGATACTTTCATATAGGCGCCGAATTCGCCCGTTTCAACGTTCGGCAAGCACTTTTTACATTCGACGATAAATTGCTCGAATAATTCGCGGCCGAGCTCCGGTGGGGCCGCTTTTGTGAAGCTGGCCCGGGTGCCTTTCTTGGTGTCCGCGGCCAGCGTGAACTGGGGTACGGCCAAAAGGCTGAGGCCCTCGTCCAGCAGGCTCCTGTTCATGCGGCCCTCAGCATCGCCGAACACCCGGTAGGTCAGCACCCTTTCCGCAAGCCGCGCGGCCTGTGGGACGCCGTCGTCCGGCTGCACCGCAACGAACGCCAGTATCCCGGGGCCGATCTCGCCGACGACCGCACCGTCCACCGTCACCTGGGCAGAGGATACCCGCTGAATGAGAGCAATCATGAGTTTAGGAATCTCCTGAACGATTGGTGCCATCATAAACGCCGTTTGTTGTTCGATCCCTCAATTTAGGCGCCTTCCAGCGCTGCGCAATCGTGGCAGGCTTGATCGTGTGGGAGGGCTGTCCCACCTATGCAGGGCGAGGAGCGGACGGCGGGACACGACTCGCCAGGGACGGACGAATCGATCCTCCTGTGCCAGGGATGGGGGGCCTCGGTCACCAGATCGGGGCCTTTTTTTGCCGAAACGAGGATTACAGCCCCACATGTGGATCTATTTTGAATAATATTGATCTAATTATCCCACTGATTAAAAAATAAGCATTAAGTGGGAACAGATGTCTATCTTGTGAATTTGTTAGGCATTTTGTGGGATTATTTATCTGTTTGAAAAGCGTTTTGCAGCACCGGCGAGGCCCTCTACACTGTGCGGCCTGTCCCTCTCAAGCGACGAGCAGCACATATGAAAAGACGAGACTTTGTCAGCGGCCTCGCCCTGGCAGCGGGGGCGACGGCGTGCAGTCAGCAAGCCGCGGATTGCGAATCGGGTGTCGCCACAGCCGGCGAGACCTTCGAGTGGAATCTCGCGACCTCCTGGCCCCCCGGTCTACCGGGGCTCGGCGTCGGCGTCGAGAACCTGGCGAGCCGCATCCAGAAGGCCAGCAACGGACGACTGAAGATCAAGGTCTTTGCGGGCGGGGAACTGGTGCCGGCGCTCGAGGTGCTGGACGCGGTCAGCCGCGGCACGGTGCAGATGGGACACGACTCCGCCTATTACCACCGCGGCAAGATCCCGGCGGCGCAGTATTTCACCGCCATCCCCTATGGCCACACGGTGCACGAGATCAATGCCTGGATGTATTACGGCGGCGGCCTGGAGCTCTGGCGCGAGCTATATGAGCCCCTGAACGTCATCCCGTTTCCGGCCGGCAACACCGGTGTGCAGATGGCGGGCTGGTTCAACAAGGAAATCAACTCGGTCGAGGACCTGAAAGGGCTCAAGATGCGCATCCCCGGCATGGGCGGAGAAGTCATGCAACGCGCCGGCGTGACGCAGATAACCGTACCGGCCTCGGAGATTTTTACATCGCTGCAAACCGGCGCCATCGACGCAGCGGAATGGGTAGGCCCCTACAACGACCTGTCGCTCGGTCTGCACAAGGCCGCACGTTACTACTATTACCCGGGATGGCACGAGACCTGCCCGATGCTGCAATGCACGGTGAACCTCGATGCATGGAATTCGCTGCCGGAGGATTTGCAGGCGATCGTCGAGAACGTTTGCGCGGCTATCAACCTGGAGATGATGGCCGAATACACCTGGGGTAACGCAGTCGCTCTGAAACAGATGCAGGAGGATCCGGACATCGAGATTCGCAGGCTGCCCGATGACGTACTGTCACTATTGCGTCGACTGAGCGAGGAAGCGATCGAGGAACTCGTCGCCAGCGACGAATGGGCCGCGCGAATAAACGCTTCTTACAAGGAATTCCAGGAATTGTCGGCGCCCAACCAGCGCATCAGCGAACTCGCCTACATGAATGCGCGCGAGCTGAACTGATTAGAGTCCGTACAGCTTGTCCGGCAACCAGGTTACGAGGCCGGGCAAGGCAGCCAGAATCAGCAGCGCGAGGATCTGTATCGCGACGAAAGGAATAACGCCGCGATAGATCTGCCCGGTCGTGACCTCCTGCGGCGCTACGCCGCGCAGGTAGAAGAGCGCAAAGCCGAACGGCGGTGTAAGAAAAGACGTCTGCAGGTTGATCGCGATCATGATGCCGAGCCATACGGGATCGAGACCCATTGACAACAGAACTGGACCGACGATCGGCACGACGACGAAAGTAATCTCGATGAAGTCGAGTACGAATCCCAGCAGAAACATTACGAGCATCACGACGACAACTGCTGCGAAGACACCGCCGGGCAGAGCGCCGAGCACCGCATGCACTCCGTCATCACCGCCGTAGCCACGGAAGACAAGGGAAAACACCGAAGCGCCAATCAGGATCATGAACACCATGCTGCTGATGCGCAGCGTGCTGCGCATGATTTCCTTGAGACGTTCGATCGTCAGGGCACGTCGTTGTAATGCGATCAACATTGCGCCCATCGCACCGACGCCCGCAGCCTCGGTCGGTGTGGCGAAGCCACCGAGTATCGAACCGAGCACGGCGAAGATCAGTATTAGTGGCGGCGCGAGCGCATTGAGCACCCTGCCGATCGATACCTTGTCAGTCTCGCTCGTGATATGCGCCGGTATGGCATCGGGTTTGAATACTGCCGTTATGACGAGCCAAAGGATGTATAGAAAGACCAGTAACAAACCCGGAATGAGCGCACCGGCGAACAGGTCGCCGACGGATACGGTCTCCGGTGAGAAGGTGCCCTGTGCAAGCTGGGCCTGCTGGTAGGCAGACGACATCACGTCGCCGAGCATGACGAGGATGATCGACGGCGGGATGATCTGTCCGAGCGTGCCGGAGGCGCAGATCGTCCCGGTGGCGATCTCCGGCGAGTAGCCGCGCTTCAGCATCGTCGGCAGCGAGAGCAGGCCCATGGTAACGACGGTGGCGCCGACGATGCCGGTGCTGGCCGCGAGTAACATGCCGACGAGGGTGACGGAAATGCCGAGGCCGCCACGCAGCGAGCCGAATAACGCGCTCAAGGTCTCGAGCAGATCCTCTGCGATTCTTGCGCGCTCGAGGGTGACTCCCATGAAGACGAACAGCGGCACGGCGATCAGGGTCTCGTTGCTCATGATGCCGAAGATGCGGCTCGGCAGTCCCGACAGGAACGCGGCTTCGAAGCCACCGCTAATGACGCCGAGAAAGGCAAATATCAGCGCGGTGCCGCCTAGAGAAAAGGCGACCGGGAAGCCGACGAGCAACAAGCCGACGACCGAAATGAACAGAAGCAGTGCGACCCATTCCATGGTCAGTTGTCCCTGATGACCATGAGGGATTTGAGTAGCAGTGAAATACCCTGCAGTGCGACTGCGACCGGCATGAGGAGCAGCATGCTTTTCAGGAGTGGCACGAACGGGTATGGCAAGCCACCAGCATTGATCGACACCTCGCCGATCGACCAGGAACTGATGACGTACCCCCATGACGTCCAGGCGAAAAACGCGCACATCGGGAAAATGAAAAAAATGACCCCGAGAAGATTCACCCAGGCGCGACGTCGTTCGGACATGTTGCGATAGAAGATATCGACACGTACGTGTTCTTCCTGTTGCAGCGTGTAAGCGGCGCCGAGCATGAAGACGACGGCGTGGAACCAGGTCAGGGTTTCCTGCAGCCAGATGAGACCGATATCGAAAACATAACGCAATACGACGATGACGAAAGTGAGCAGCACCATCGCGAGCGTCAGCCAGGAAACGGCACGTCCGGTAATAATGCTTACGCGATCGATACGTGCGCCGATGTCGCTTTTGCTTTCGCTCATCCGGTTTGGTGGATCAGTGACGCCAGAATGTCGGTGTGATCAAAACGAGGAGCGTGAAGATCTCCAGACGGCCGAGCAGCATGCCGGTAATTGCGATCCACTTCTGGCCGTCACCGAGGGTCATGAAGCCGGCCGCGACCTCGCCGAGACCCGGACCCAGATTATTCAGCGTGGCGGCGACGGCGGAGAATGCCGTCACCTGGTCGAGGCCGGTCGCCATCATCAGGATCAGCATGATGGCGAATACGATGATGTAGATGGAGAAGAAGCCCCACACGGCATCGACGACGCGGAACGGAACGGCGTCTTGCCCGAGTTTGACCGGAATTTCGGCGTTGGGATGCACCAGCCGGATGATCTCGCGCAGGCCCTGCTTGGCGATCAACAGGCAGCGGATGACTTTGATACCCCCGGCGGTCGATCCGGCCGAACCGCCGATGAAACTCGCGAAAATCAGCAGCACTGGCAACGCCCCCGGCCACGAGGCATAGTTCGCCGTCGTGAATCCGGTGGTCGTGCCAATGGAGACGGCCTGGAACAGCCCGTTGATGATGCTGTCGCTGAGGTTCGCGTAGGTCCCCCGATAAATTAAAGCTGCCGTGACAGTGAGCGACAGTAACAGCAGCATGAATCCGTATGCCTTGAACTCGGGATCCAGCCTGTAATGCCTGATGGATACGTTTTGCCAGGCGAAAAAGTGCAGCGAGAAATTAATGCCTGCGAGGAACATGAAAACGATCGCGACCAGGTCGATAGCCGGGTTGGCGAAGTGCCCGATGCTGAGATCGTGCGTCGAGAATCCACCGATGGCGACGGTCGAGAATGCGTGGCACAGCGCGTCGAAGAATCCCATACCGGCAAGCATGTAGCCGGCCAGGCACATCAGGGTGAAGAC